>Ga0307380_10004935_pt1 | contig 17843 bp, 17 predicted proteins | sample UN3MG_FD_202239 | JGI IMG/M metagenome (GOLD analysis project Ga0307380, IMG submission 202239) | Soil microbial communities from Risofladan, Vaasa, Finland - UN-3 | ecosystem: Environmental > Terrestrial > Soil > Coastal area > Acid sulfate soil | place: Finland: Risofladan, Vaasa | collected...
TCTTCGGATATGATAGAAAATTTTTTTCCGAAATTCCATCCACTTTTCATGCCTAAATAATATTTGGATAGGTATTCTATCTATATTAAGTATTTTTGCCATAGCAAACCGGTGCTGAGCATCATCACGTATCAAATCTCCGTGGCGACCAATTGCGATACTTATTTCATCTTCAATTTCTCTTATTCCTTTATGTTTTAATATTCTTTTCATACCTAACATTTTTTGAGTTTTGAAACCATTATTTTTTATATCGTTATATAATTCATCTAATTTTTTAAATCTTTCCTTAAATTCTCTCTCAGAACAACATCCCCATCGAATCATTCCATTTTTTATCCTATTTAATTCTATTTTATAAAAATCTGTATCTTTCCATTCCTTTCCTTCGATAAAATGTGCATAAAGTGTTTTGTATGATTTATACTCATCAACTTTTACAATATTCGGCGGTAAATCCCAATCCTTAATCAATATTTTTTCTATATGTTTAAATTGATAATATGGAAGAACATTATGGTAGGCTTCTTTTCGAGTATATTTTATTGCATTAGGACTAACCCAATAAATCTTTTCTAAATCTATGGATAATTTAATACTTTTTAATTTTAGTGAAATTTTCCAGCTAATCATCCAAAGGTATTTTAAGACTTTTCTAAAATAAGGAATTTTATCTGAATAAGATTTAATATGAGATAAATAAAATTGTAAGGCTTTGCTTTTTTCGGAACTCATTAATTTCTACTTCCTTATTTTCTCTAATTCAAAATTTTAGACTTTTATTTTCCGAACCCACTGCCAATTATCTTCAGTCCACTCTATGGTCTTATTTATCCCTTCTTCCAAGCTAACTTGTGGTCGCCAATTAAGAAGCTCTTGTGCCTTGTTTATATCTGCCCGAGTTGCCTGCATATCAGCTTTATGAAATTCTTTATAATCAAAATGGGGTTTCTTTCCGATAGATTTTTGCATTAACTTTATGACTTCAGAAATTTTATATGGATGATTATTCCCGAGGTTAATTATTTCATATCCCAAAGGTTTTAAAGCCCTAATCGTGCCTCTGGCAATATCATCGATATAAGTAAAATCCCTTTTCTGATTACCATCACCAAAAATTTCCAAAGGAACACTTTCCATCATCCACTTAATAAATCTGAAAACAGCCATATCCGGTCTTCCTGCAGGACCATAAACTGTAAAGTAACGTAAAATTGTAACATCCAATCCATATAAATAATGATAAGTATAGGCCATTATTTCAGCCGATTTTTTAGAAGATGCATAAGGTGAAATGGGCGTATTTACTGGTAAATTCTCTCGAAAAGGCATTTTCTGACCGGCATAGAGTGATGATGTGGAAGCTAAGACAAATTTTGATACTTCATATTCTCTACACAATTCCAATAAATTCAAGTTACCACCACTATTTGTGTCAAGATAGGCAAAAGGATTTTCCAAGCTATAACGCACCCCAGTTCGAGCTGCCAAATTAATGACTCCCTCAGGGCAATTCAATTGAAATACCGATTTTAATTCTTCATAGTTCTCAATATCATATTTAAAAAATTTAAAGTTATTATATTTTTTTAGATTATCCAAACGCCAAAATTTAAGATTTATATCATAATAATTATTAAGATTATCCACACCTATTACTTGATAGCCCTCTTCAAGAAGCATTTCCGAAACCCTAGCACCAATAAAACCAGCTGTGCCTGTAACCAATATGTTTTTCATTCTATTCCCCCCATTTTTTCCCGAACCAAATTCTGATAGATTTTATCAATTCTATCAACCATTCCTTTTATAGACCACTTATTCTTAATAAATTCCCTACCATTTCGACCATGTAGCAAAACAAGTTCTTTATTATTCATATATTGCAAAATTCTATTTTCCAACTCTTCTAGGTTTTTCACGTCTACTAAAAACCCATTATAATTATCTTTTATAATCTCTGAAACTCCATCTACATTGAAAACAACCGAAGGCATTCCCACAGCTGCAGCCTGTACCAGCACCCGGGGCAGGCCTTCCCGCAAAGAAGTTAAAACAAAAATATCCATTACTGCCATTAGTTCTTCCACATCTTCCCTGTATCCGGCAAAAATTACTTTACCTTCTAAATTTAATTCTTTAACATAGTTCTCCAAGCCTTCTCTTTTATTTCCTTCGCCAATAATCAATAATTTTGCAGGACAGTCCTTTTGCTTCTCTACTATATTTCTAAATACCTCGAGAAGAAATTTATGTCCCTTCCTTAATTCCAGTCTTGCTACATTTCCAATTATGAAATCTCCTGCATGAATTCCCAATTTCTCATATTTTTCTTTATGATTAATTTTATCTCTGGCTTGATAAAATTTAGTTAACTCTATTCCACTATATACCGTGAAATGGTTATCTTTTTTTCCAATACCTTTTTTAATATAAGTTTCAGAAATTATCCTACTCACTGAGATATAAGCATCGGTATACCTACCGGTTAATCTTTCGAAAAGAAATAATAGCCAGTTTAATAAACGGCTATTAAATGCTTGAAAAGTACTTCCGTGTAAACCATGCACAATTACCGGCACTCCGGATATACGGGCAGCAATTCTTCCCAAAATACCCGCTTTCGTCGTATGGGTGTGTACAATATCGTAGCCTTTCCTTTTCAATAATTTTATTAATTTCAGCAGAACGATGGGGTCATGCAAGAAATTCAGTTTCCATTTTAATCCTTTTATCTGAATAATGCCAAAAAGATTATTTTTAACTTTATTTAAAATGCTTTCATCAAACTCTTCTCCGGTTATTAAATCAACTTCATACTTATTTTTATCTAAACCTTCCATGGTAAATAAAGTATTTTCATCGGCACCTCCGGTAATCATCCGGGCAATGATGTGCGCTACTTTTATTTTTCTTTGCAAATTACAATTCACTCCTTAATTATGATTAATTTCATTAAATTTTTTTTCCGAGCTTCTTAAATTAATGCTTTATATTTAGAAGATTTTGATACAAATCTTCGTATTGCTTTACCACTATATTAATGGAAAAATGCTTTATAATTCGATTTCTTGCTAATTTTCCTAATTCCAGTCGCTCTTCAAAGCTCATTTTTATTAATGTTATCATAGCATCGGTAAGTGCTTTTCTATCTCCCGGTTTTACTACAATACCGGTTTCTCCTACTATCCAGGCAGAATCTCCCACATCTGTTACTATACAAGGTATACCGCATGCCATAGCTTCTCCTATTGCGTTGGAAAAACTTTCACCCCAGGAGGAAGATGAACAGGCAATGTCCAATCCAGCATTTATTTCCTCCACGTCCATACGTTTCCCCAGTAAATGTATATTTTTCATAATCCCTAAATCTTCAATCAATTTTATCAGCAAATGATTATTTTTATCTACTCCTTGACCCACAAGAACAAAATGGATTTCCGGATATGTTTTATTTAATTTTCCGGCCGAATGTAAAAAAGTAACATGATCTTTCATTATGTGATAACGTGCAACAAGGCCAATCAATAAAGTATCTTTCTTGAGACCCAACGAATGACGAAGCTTTGATTTTGCATTATCAAAGGGTTTAAATTGCTCGGAATTAAATCCATTCGGAATAATACTTCTATTTTTATTATCAAATCTCAATAATTCATGTTTTTGTTCGCTAACTTTTGAATTATAGATAATACCATCGGGATGCGACGATAATTTCGCTCCTAAACGAATGACCAACGCAGTTAAAGATTTTTCCTTTTTTAAATCATCGGGGGTGTGACGGATATTCCATAATAGGAAAACGCGATTAGGAAGAACCCATTTAGCCAATAAAGCAGCCAGGTTCCCATGATACATCCAACCCTGAATTAATTCAGGGTTTATTTTTCGTATCAATTTTATAAAACGCCAAACCTTAAAAGGATTCGGAAAACCTGCATTCATTTCCATCTTATAAACAGAAATATTCAAATTTTTGATATTATTTCCTAAGCTGCCATAATCAGTTAATGATATAACAATCGGTTCAAAAATATCCCGGTCTATAACCGAAAGCAATTTATACAGCATCTTTTCAGCACCGCCAGTAGGAAGTCCGGAAATAATATAGAGAATCTTCATGTTAATTACCCTAAATATTAATTTCTATCAATTACAAAATTACTTTATTTTTCAAAATTATATTTCTTATGAAACAATGACTGATTATTATAGTTATATTTGACTGATTTTTTTTTGAAAATAACTATAAATATTTTCTAAAAATGCAATTATGGTATATTTTGGTGATTAAAATTTTTATTATTCCACTATTCCAATAACAATATGATAATAAAAACCCTTTTGGGGTTTTCTAATGCAATTTTTTGCTTAATCTTTTACCTGCGAAAAGGTATACATATGTTTTCCTGCCTTGGTAGGTTCTATCTTATCAACTATATTATACTTAATTTTTGTTTCATGCCCCATGACTAATCTGATCTTTTTACTAATCTCTTTAAAATCTTTCCTTGCTTCCTGAATTTTATTACTATCTTTTAATATTAAATTAATGATAATGTAATCAACGGTTTTCTGAATGATTTGGAGTTGTTTTACATAGTTGCGATAATAAATTAATGAAATGAAATAGGCACCGTCTATTAAATCTCCTTGTTTATTTTTAAACATATTCCGTATACGACCTTCTACTTTTTCCAACAAGGGAAATCCCCTGCCGCAGCTACAAACTTTTCCTGATAAAATACCCCGGTCTTCTATTATGTATCTTATTAATGGCATTGTATAATTGCTGAGCAATGTTACCACAATTTCTCCCGATTCTCCCGGGTTTACCTCTCTTGAATTATCATCTAGAATTTCCACATAGTGTAAATCAGGCATTAAATGCAATCCTTCATTTTTTTCACAATTACAGGCAATGCCACCTGTTTCCCTCGAGCCATAATTATCAAATAGCGGCACACCAAACACTTCTCCAACCCTTTTTCTGATTTCGGGAAATAAAACACCGGCTGTGGTCATAATAGCCCCGGGAGAATAAATAGCTAAATGATGGTTCTGAATAAAACGGGCTAATTCATCAATACTATTGGTATAAGTATATATTAAGCAAGGCTTTATATTATTAATTTTCCGGACGTAATCATACATATTTTTCTCTGTCATCATATAAGAATTTAAAGTTGTTACTGCATAAAACTGTTGGCTGAGATACGTTTTCATTCCCTGACTCTCTTTTAAAATATCTTGAACTGCACCCAATAACTCTATCATGGGTTGACCATTTTTCCTTCCAGCCCACTCATTAACAAATATTTTAGTTGCAGTTCTCCATTCCCGAAAATGTTTATCCTGGTAAAATATTGCCGGTTCTCCGGTTGACCCACTTGTATGATTGCGGAAATAAGTGCTGTCTCTAAACTTATAGAGTTCATCAAAATGTTCTCTTATCACATCTTTAGTCAAGAGAGGGAATTTTTTAATATCATCAAATATGTTATCTTCTGAAAACTGTATATTATATTCCTGGATAACCCTTTTGTAATAAGGTATGTTTTGACTGGCATAGTCAATAAGTTTATAAAGTTTTTTCTGCTGAATTTTCTTATTTTCTTCTATAGTATTCCATTGATGAATTTTCAACTCTTGATAGTAATTTAATAAGTTAGAGTGTTTGATATATTTCCAGTAAAATGGGAAAAAAACACTTCCTCGTAAATAAGCTCCTATGGTATGATCAATATATGACAATATACTTAATCCTCCGTTTTTAGTGCTTAGCTATAATTAAATGGTAATATTATTATTCCTTTCACTATAGAAAACAGTCTTTTGAAATTTTTATATTTCATTACTACACTAACAATATTTTAATAAATAATTTTCCCCGAATTTTATCAATACAAATTCCTACTTAGTCTTCTACCTGCGAAAAGGTATACATATGTTTTCCTGCCTTGGTAGGTCCTATCTTATCAACTATATTATACCTAATTTTTGTTTCATGCCCCATGACTAACCTGATCTTTTTATTAATCTCTTTAAAATCTTTCCTTGCTTCCTGAATTTTATTACTATCTTTTAAGACCAAATTGACGACAATGTAATCAACGGTTTTCTGAATGATTTGGAGTTGTTTTACATAGTGACGATAATAAATTAATGAAATGAAATAGCCACTGTCTATAAAATCTCCTTGTTTATTTTTAAACATATTCCGTATACGACCTTCTACTTTTTCTAACAAGGGAAATCCCCTTCCGCAGCTACAAACTTTTTCTGATAAAATACCCCGGTCTTCTATTGTGTATCTTATTACTGGCATTGTATAATTACTGAGCAATGTTATCACAATTTCTCCCGATTCTCCCGGGTTTACCCCCCTTGAATTATCATCCAGAATTTCCATATAGTGTACATCAGGCATTAAATGCAACCCTTCATTTTTTTCACAATTACAGGCAATACCACCTGTTTCCCTCGAGCCATAATTATCAAATATCGGCACACCAAACACTTCTTCAACTCTTTTCCTGATTTCAGGAAATAAAACACCGGCAGAGGTCATAATAGCCTCTGGAGGATGAACGGTTAAATAATGGTCCTGAATAAAGCGGGCTAATTCATCAATGCTATTGGTATAAGTAAGTATTAAACAAGGCTTTAGATTGTTAATTTTCCGGACGTAATCATACATATTTTTTTCTGTCATCATAAAAGAATTTAAAGTTGTTACTCCGTGAAACTGTTGCCTTAGATACCCTTTTATTCCTTGCCCCTCTTTTGAAATGTCTTGAACTGCCCCCCACAACTTTACCATGGGTTCTCCAATTCTTCTTCCGGCCCATTCATCGTAAAAAATTTTTGTTGCGATTTTCCATTCCAAGTAATATTTATCCTGGTAAAATATTGCCGGTTCCCCTGTTGACCCACTTGTATGATTGCGGAAATAAGTGCGGTCTCTAAACTTATAGAGTTCATCAAAATGTTTTCTAATCACATCTTTAGTCAAGAGAGGAAATTTTTTAATATCATCAAATATATTATCCTCTGAAAATTTTATGTTATATTCGTTAATAACTTTTTTATAATAAGGTATATTTTCACTAGCATATTTAACCAGTTTATATAGTTTTTTCTGCTGAATTTTCTTATTTTCTTCTATAGTATTCCATTGGTGATTTTTTAACTCTTGATAATACTCCAACACATTAGATCGCTTAATATACCTCCAATAAAATGGTAAAAAAACACTTCTTCTTAAATAAGCTCCTATGGTATGATCGATATAAGACAAAATATTGTCACCTCTATTTTCCAAGTATTCTCTTAAATTATCGGGCTGTAAATTTTATCAACCCTGGCTGCCCGGGATTTCAATAATCAGCAATCAATATCCTTTAAAATTTAATCCATCTGAGTTTTCCCCTCATTTCTCATTTTAGAAAAAGTATACATATATTTTCCGGAAGGGCTGGGTTTTATTTCATTAATGATGTTGTATTCAACTTTTGTATCATTACCCATTATCTGTTTAATGACTTCACTAATTTCCCTGAAGTCTTTTTCAACAACCTTTAATTTTTTTTTATCCTTTAATACAACATTAATGGTCACTTGATCAAGAGACTCTTGAATCATTTGAAATTGCTTAATGTTATCACGAAAATAAAATAACCCAATAAAAACACCACTATCTATTAAATCGCCCTTTTTATTTCTAAACATGCTGCGAATACGACCTTCCACTTTCTCCAAAAGTGGAAAACCCCTTCCACAGCTACACTCTTTTTCTGAGAGAACGCCCCGGTCTTCAATTTTATATCTAATTAATGGCATGGTATAATTTGTAAGAGATGTTATCATTATTTCACCCGCTTCTCCGGCTTTTACTTCTTTGCCTCGATTATCTAATATCTCAATATAATGAATATTTGGAATTATATGCAGTCCTTGATTTTTTTCGCAATTACAGGCAATATTACCTACTTCTCTTGATCCATAGCGATTGAATACAGAAGCTCGAAATACTTCTTTAATCCTCGCCCGAACTTCAGGATATAAAACACCAGCTGAGGTCATGATAGCGGATGGAGAATAAACTGATAAACCATGTTTCTGGGTAAATCGAGCTAATTCATCAATGCTGTTCGTATAAGATAGTATTAAGCGGGGTTTTATACTATTAATTCTTTTCACATACTCATACATGTCTTTCTCTGACATCTTATAAGAATTTAGAATGGTTACTCCGGAAATCAGTTGCCTTAGATATCCTTTAAAGCCCTGACCACCCCTTAAAATATCTCGCAATGAACCCCATAACTTTACCATAGGCTCACCAGGTTCTCTTCCCGCCCATCCATTAAACAAGCGTTTGGTTGCGTTCGCCCATTCTAAATATTGTTTATCTTGAAAAAATATCACTGCTTCCCCTGTTGATCCGCCAGAAGTATTACGATAATAAGTATTGTCTTTAAATTTATATAACTCATGAAAATGATTTCTGATAATTTCTTTGGTTAAAACAGGAAATTTTTTAATATCATTAAAGATAGTATCCTCTGCAAATTGAATACTATGTTCTTTAATAATTCGTTTATAATAAGGAATGTTTTGACTGGCGTATTTAATCATTTTGTAAAGTTTTTTACGCTGAATTTGCCGATTTTCTTCCATGGTATTCCATTGGATTTTTCTCAATTTTTCATAATAGTGTAGTGTTTTTAACCGTCTGATGTAATTCCAATATATTGGCAGTAAAATATTTCTTCGTAATTTCGCTACACTATTTGAACTGCTAATCACCATAGAAAATAGCTCCTTATTTTAAATAACTCACAAACATTATGGTGGATAATTTTTCTAATTTTAAAAATAAATTTCCTCAGCAGGATGATTAAAATCAACCATCCATCATCTAATTTTTTTAACTTAAATTATTAAAATTTTTTATTACAATTTCATCTTGCTTCATCATTACAATATTATCCGGATATCTTCTGAAATCAGTTTCCACTAAATCTCCATTTATTAATCCTATTATTTTTTTAGGAAAATCGGCACCTACTGCATGAGCTAGGGGGTAGCCCCCTCCAAATCGTGGGTTCATTTCTAAAACTACATATTCATTTCCATGTTTAATTAAATCTATGTCACCGGGACCATAAAGTTCCAATTTTTCAATTAAATTCCTAATATAATCTATCATTTTGGCATCATAAACCGTTACTTCTTTATCTGCTACTCCCGCTCTTATCCTAATAACCTTTTTGGCAAAGATTGAAACTGGTACTAAATCGGAATTACTAAAAACGTCTACTCCATATTGGTCCCCCTAAATAAATTCTTGTATAATTAGATTTTCCTTTTCGTTAAATCCATTTTGTAATTCCTTAATATTATTAACTTCCTTTATTCCTAAGCCTGCGCTACCTTTTCGAGGTTTTATCAATAAAGGGAATTTGATAGTCTTGGAATTAATTTCCATCAAAACTTCATTCAAAGATATATAAGTTTTTGGAAAAATAAATTTATTTTCTTTTAAAAATATAAAAGTTTTATATTTATCGTAACATATATCTACCACTCTTTTATCCGAAACAATCAATTGAATGCCCTTATTAATAAATTTACTTTTATGCTGCGCCAAAACCGGTAATTCAACATCGTTAAGAGAAACAAAACCTTTCACATCGTTCTTCAAGCAAATTTTATATAATTCACTTATATAATTCTCATCCGCCACAGTGGGTACAATAAAATAATTATCCGTATTATATAAAGCAGGTGAGTATTTACTGCAATCGGCAGCAAATATTTTTCCTTTCTCTTTTAATGCCTTCTTAAAATATCTAATTAAGTAGCCCCTTGTACCTGCAGAAGTAATCAGAATATTCATTTGAAATATTTTTTTAAACTCCCCTTTTTATAGTTTTTAAAATTAGAGATTTCTTTCTAAATTGTCTTAATACAAAATCTATCAGTACAGGCCCGCCGAGAATAACAATAATCCAATTCGTAAGAAGGTGATGACGAATACTTGTTCCATAATTTACTGTCCCCATAGCCCATAAACATGTCATAGAAATATAAATAACCAAAAGTAATCCCCAAATACTTCGCTTCATGCCTTCTGCCCGATACCAGGATATGATGCTGAATAATATTAGAACAAATCTTAGTAAAGATTCAGCAAAAGCATAAACATCCAACCAATTGGTAATTTGCCAGGGAAATGGAGCAAAAAGATAATAAATATAAGCTAAAGATGTTGTTTTAATTAGTGACCCCAATGAAGATGTATCCAGCATTATACCATAATTTGCCCGGGCATCGGGAGCCACTTCAGACATTAATATTGTTCGGTGATCCATTGCGTATTTTAATCCTTTTCCGGAAAAAACAGATGCCAATTCCCATAATCCCTGAATCTCTAACAGAACACCAATGGTAAGAATTCCTATTATTAGAATTAATATGGCACTGATAACAATGAATCTTTTCCTCGTAAAACGCCATCCACTATCCGAAGAGTTAGAAACCTGTTTGGGAAACCACAGAAAAAGTACCGGTAGTAAAAATAACATATATAATATTAAAGCCCCGTGGAAACAACCCATAATGATTGCTGAAAATACACAAAATATCATTGCTCCTTTTGTATATTCAAGGTGGAATCGTAAGCCCCAATATACCGCGAGCATAAAGAAAAGAATTTGATATGATTCCCTCATGGTTACTGAGCCTAATACTAAATTTGTGGGCAATAATCCAAACAACAGTAATAATCCTACTCGATATCTAGTAATATTAAGAAAATCTATCAATTTTATTAACACAAAACATGCGAAAAGAAAGGCAATAATCGAAAGCTCTTCTCCAAAAAGATGTGATGGACTAAAAATTCTATAAAAAATTCCCAATAATTGTTGGTAAAATTCAGCACCACTTGATACCGATAATTTACCACTTACTGCCCATTCCACTCCCAAGCGATGAAATCTAACCGCATCAGCATCTGCACCATGAATTGTAAAGAGATATGCATTAGTTAACGCTAGCACATGATGCATGGCCAATACAAAGCAAAGAGCAAAAGTTAAATTGTCATCTTTCCATTTTTTTCGTAACCTTATAACTACATAAAAGGACAATAATATAAGCAACCAACCTGGCCAATCATTTAATATTATTTCTGTCATATATTTCAACCTCATAAACTTGATAATTGTTCATCTTAAAATTATCCACTCTTTTAAAAATCTCTCTATATCACCTTTTATTAATGATAGTGCTATTACTATAATTTTTTACTCGAGAGAAAACATAACTATATTTCCCAGACGGACTCGGATTAATAATATCAACCAGGTTATATTCTACTATTACATCACTTTTCATAATTTTTTCTATCGAAGCAGTAATTTCCCTAAGGTCCTTATCAATCACTTTTAATTGTTTTTTATCTTTCAAAACAAGATTAACGGTTATTTTTTCAAGGGATTCCTGAATGACTTGAAATTGCTTGATATTTTCACGGTAATAAAATAAACGAATAAAGCCTTCACTGATAATATCTCCAAATTTATTTCTAAAACTGCTGTTAATACGACCTTCCACCTTTTCTAAAAGGGGAAATCCTCTTCCACAGCTACACGCTTTATTCGAGAGAACACCTCTATCTCCAATTTGATAGCGAATCAAAGGCATGGTGTAATTGGTCAGCGAAGTAACAATGATATTTCCTGGTTTTCCGGGTTTTACCTGTCTTCCTTCATCATCCACAATCTCCAAATAATGAACAGCGGGAATCAGATGCAACCCTTCATCCTTTTCACAGTTACAGGCCATATCACTGACTTCTCTGGAGCCGTAACGGTTAAATACGGTAGTATGAAATACCTCTTCAATCTTTGCCTTTACTTCCGGATACAAAACACCGGCAGTGGTCATAACGGCAGAAGGAGAATAAACGGAGAGATAGTGTTCCAGTATAAAACGGGTTAATTCTTCAATGTTGTTGGTGTAGGCGAGGATTAAATGGGGTTTTATTTTGTTAATTTCCTTCACATGTCTATACATGTCCTCCTTGGTTACTCTATAAGTGTTCAAAGTGGTTATTCCGGAGACCTGTTGACGCAGATAGCCTTTAATTCCCTGATGACTTCCCAAAGTATCCGGCAATGAACCCCATAATTTCAACATGGGGTCACCAAGCTTTCTGCCTGCCCATTCATTAAATAAGCATTTGGCGGCATTGGCCCAATCCAGATATTCTTTATCCTGATAAAAGACGACTGGCGCTCCGGTTGAACCACCCGAGGTATTCCGATAATAAGTATTATCTATAAACTTATAGAGTTTATCAAAATGATTTCTAATCACATCTTTGGTCAAAAGAGGAATTTTTTTAATATCATCAAATATGGTATCTTCCGAAAATTGTATATCATATTTTTTGATAATTTTACGATAATAAGGAATGTTTTGGCTGGTGTATTTAATCAGTTCATAAAGTTTTTTACGCTGAATTTCCCGATTTCCTTCTAATGAATTCCACTGGAGTTCTTTTAGCTTTTGATAGTAAGTGAGCACCTTTGACCGATTAATATATTTCCAGTACAGGGGAATTAAAACATTTCTACGTAGTTTTACGACCATAAACGAACTATCTAATATCTTTGCCAATTCTTTCCTACCCTCCAATACACTTCAAGAATTGTTTTGAACAAATTTTCTATTTTTATTTATAAATTTTAATATTTTATTTTTTAAAATTCTTATTACCTTTAAAAAACATAATTTGGGTATCTACTGTCGGTAAACAACATGACTAAATAATTATAATATATACTTTTTTCAAAAAATAAAAAAATAAAGACAGACGAGACGTCTATCTATTTTGAGTGATGAATCTCTCTTTTCTATTTTTTTTAACTCGTAACTCGTAACTTATCTTTTCAAAATGATTATTTTTAACTTTATTTAAAATGCTTTCATTAAGCTCTTCTCCGGTTATTAAATCAACTTCATACTTATTTTTGTCTAAACCTTCCATCGTAAATAAAGTATTTTCATCAGCGCCACCGGTAATCATTCGAGCAATAATATGAGCAACTTTTATTTTTCTTTCCAATTTAAGATCTAGTCCTCCATTATTTAATGATTAGTGACTTATATAATTCTAAAATATTTTTCGTATATAGTTCTATGGAATATTTTTCTTTTACTTTTTTATAAGCATTAAGAGCTAATTTTACTCTTAATTTTCTATCTTCTAACAATTTAATCACCGCCCGAGCCAGAGCTTCGGGATCCTCAGGAGGAATCAAAATTCCTTCCTTTTCATGTTCGATAACTTCCGGTATGCCTCCCACTCTAGTAGAAATTATACCTACCCCGTTACTCATCGCCTCAAGAATTGTGAGGGGCATACCCTCCCATCGAGAAGGGAGAACAAAAAGTTTTGTAGATTTCATAAGTCTTTCAATATCTCTTCTAACGCCTAAAAATTCAACTTCTTTTTCTATCCCTAACTTTACAACTAACCCTTTTAATTCTTCATCTAAGTGCCCTTTCCCTACAATAACAGCTTTTATTTCTTTTTGATATTTTTCTTTTAAAATTTTTATTGCTTTAAGTAAGACATCTATCCCCTTAGCCTTGATCAATCTCCCCACAAAAATAATATCATATTTTTTAATAGAAGAGCAATTAGATAACTCCAAAATAGGTACAGCATTAGAAATAACTATAGTTTTCCTTTTTAATTTAGAAAGCCATTCGATTAAGGCAACCTGTACCTGTTTGCTCACACAAATTATTTTATAATAGCGGCTATAAATAAAGGTATCTAATATTCTAAATATTGTAAATAACCTTCTGCGATTATAAATGCTATGCTCGCTAAAAATAAATTTGATGTTTTTAGGCAAAAACAAAGAAGCTAATGACACAAAAAGATTAGCAGGAAATAAATGCACATGTACTATGCTATATTTCCTTTTGTTAATAAGAGATATCAATTTTACTATACCTCTCAAATCATATTTAAATTTTAATTGCAAATCCCAAATTGAAATACCCTTTTTTTTTATTTCTTTTCTAAAAATTCCATTTGAATAGAGAATACAAATTTCTATATGTATTTTTTTATTATTTTTCGCCTGAAGGATAAAATTTCTTACTAAAGCCTCTGCTCCCCCGGCATGCAAAGAATTAATAATTTGTAATACTCTTATTTGATTTACTGAGTTAATCAATTTAAACTGCCCTTTTTTGTAGTTTTAAAAGTTGAAGATTTCTTTCTAAATTGTCTTAATAAAAAATCTATTAGAACAGAATCACCGAGAATAATAATCCAATTATATAATTTATGATGATGAATACCTGTACCATAATTTACTACTCCCATTGCCCATAAGAATGTCACAGAAAAATAAATTAGCAAAAATAATCCTCAAATAGAGTACTGAACACCGTCTACCCGATACCAAGAAATAATACTAAACGTTATTAACAAAAATCGGGGCAAAAATTAAACCATACTGTAAAGATCTATCCAATTGTATTTGTTTTTTTACTTCGGTTAACTACTTCGTAAAAAATATTTTCAATTTTTTTTGCACTTTCTTCCCAACTGAAATTTTCCTTGACAAAATTTCTTGCTTTGCTACCAAATTCTCTTGCTTTTCTCCTATTTTTTGCAAAAAAAAGAATTTTTTCCTTCAATTCTTTTATATTATTTAATTCTACCAAGAATCCTGTTTCACCAGGATTGATAAGTTTTGGTAAAAAGCCGACTTTAGTACCAATAACTGGTAAACCACAAGCCATCGCTTCAGTTACTACCATGCAAAAACTTTCATACTTAGAAGTAATAAGAAAAACATCCGAATCTTGGTAAATCTTAAGTAAATTTTCTTTGTATAAAACACCGTGAAATTTGATAAAATCACTAATATTAAATTGCTCTGCTAATTTTTCTAAGCTATTTCTCTCTCGGCCTTCTCCGACAATATGAAGAAATATATTTTTATTTTCTTTTAATGCTTCACAAAATCCTTTGATTAGATAAGGCAAATTTTTAACTTTTTCCAACCGACCTACAAATAATAAATCTATAATGTCTTTTGATGGTTTCTTTTTAGGGGGTATAAAGTAATTTGAGTCTAATCCATTTTGAACATATTCTATATTATTGCACAATTTTTCTATCTTTTGATAAATATCTCCCCCAGCAATGTTTTTAGAATAACAATTTAATATCTTTATTGCTATTTTCGAAGGATGATTTGGCCAACTGACAATTGCCGGCCTTTTTCTATTTAAAAAAGAAGCTAACATGACTAATCCACCACAAATGTAATATACATCACTCCAATTATCATCTCTTAATTTTTTATAGACTGCTAACTCAAACATTCGATATTCAAAATGATTGGCAAGAGAAGAAAAAAGCCATTTTATCTTATTTGAACTACCTAAATTATTAGAAATTCAGGAAGTATAAGGAAAAAAAACAGATTGAATATCAAATGTTAATACTTCTTTTGGAAGAGGGGTTATTTTTTTATGGGTTTTACCGATAATAAACCTGATACTATGTTCCTTTTTTCTTAAAGCTTGGGCAATATTCAAATTAAAATTTTCGCCTCCTCCCCAAAAAAAACCCATTCTTTGATTTATAATAGTGATATTTAATGTCTTCATAAATTAAATATCTCCTCAAATAATTTTAACCACTCTTTAACGATATTTTTTACATCAAATCTTTCAATGCTTTTGTGTGTATTTGCTTTTATTTTTTTATATAATTCTTTATCATAAAATAATTTTTCCATGGCTGTTTTTAATGCTTCTTCATCTGCAACAGGTACGAGCAGACCATTTTTCTTATTGTCTATAATCTCGGAAGTTCCGGTCTCACAGTTGGCAGCAATTACAGGTGTATCACAAGCTAAAGTTTCCAGTAATACCATTACAAACCCTTCGTACCTTGAGGACAAAATAAAAAATTTAGCATATTTCATATAAATAAAGGGATTATCAACTTTACCAAATAACAATACTTTATTTTCTAAATTTAATTCTGCTATTAATTCCTCCAAATTTTTTCTTTCTTTTCCTTCACCTAAAATAACCAACTTTATACTATTTTTTACGTCTGTTTTTGCAAAAGATTTTATTAAAATATCAAAACCCTTTTGCCTATTCAATCTCCCTATTGCTAAAACATAATCAAATTCAAATGGTTTTGGAGCAAGTAATTCCTTTGCTATATAATCCAAATTTAGGGGATTGTAAATAGTTTTTGTATTTTTTAAGCTATAATTGCTACTTAGTTTTTTTTCTATTTCAGAAGAACAAGTTATAATTTTTTTTACATTAGGAAGCTTATAGACGGTGTGTAATAAAAATTTTCTATATACAGGGAAAAAGTCAGGATTATTATGAATGCTTACTATAACCGGTTCGAAAGTCAAAATAGGGTGCAAATTACCCATAAATGATAGGATGATGTCAGGTGAAATTTTTTTAATTAGTCGTTTTAATTTGACAACTCTGTAAAAAATGTTTTTTACTTTTCTCCAAAGATTACCAGTTGGAGTCTCTAAATTGATTAACTCCCCCTCTATTTCATATTCTACCGGATTGTGATATATAATCACGTAAACTTGATAGTATTTACTTAATCCTTTGCTTAAGATGCTAACTACTCTTTCTACGCCACCTTTTGCTAAGGAGGGTACTATTAATATAATTTTTCTCAATTTGATATACCCCTGTAATTCATAATTTTTTCTTATACAAATAACTATAACTAATAAGTCTTTTTTTCTGCCTTTTTAACAATAATCTTTTTTTCTTATAGTCATAAAATATCTTCTTATGCGAGAAATATACATATAAACCCTTGTTCCAAAAATAGAACAAAGCAAATAAACATAATACTTAATACAAAAGGGGTATATTGAAATTGCCTTAATGAAATATTTTTGCCCTTCCTTTCTTTTTCTTAAATGACATAATTTATTCCCCAAATGAAAATAACGTATGCTGTTACTGTATGGTCTTTTCCCTAACTCTTTATTATATTTAACTTGTATCTTTTTTATTCCTTCAATCAATGCTTCTGAATCATTAGTTATCTGATTATTATGAATTCGGGTTGCCACTAATAAATCTTTTATATAGCTAAATTTATAATATTTTGCAATTCTAATCCACATATCTAGATCTTCACAAGGAGGCAAATTTTCATCAAATAATCCAACTTTTTTAAAACATTCTCTCTTGATAAGGGTGCTTGAAAGACAAAGGTAACCGCCTGCTCGTAATAAATCTTCATATATATACCCTTCTTTTATGGGAACATGCACTTTTCTTATTTGATTACCCTTTTCATCTATATAATAACTCCCAGTATAGATAACTCCAATTTTTAAAGATTCTTTTTCAAACTTATTTATCTGTTTATCAAGTTTCTCTGGTAACCATTCATCATCTGAATCGAGTAAAGCAATATATTTGCCCTGTGAAGCTTTTATCCCGCTATTGCGAGCCGCTGAGATATCCAGATTATTGGTATGAAAAATATAACTAATTCTTGAATCAGTAAAATCTTTCACTACTTCTTTAGTATTATCCGTTGAAGCATCATCGACGATAATAATTTCATAATCCTGATAAGTTTGACTCAAAACACTATTAATTGCCTTATCTATTAGATGTGCTCGATTATAGGTTGGAATAATTACGCTTACTATCGGGTGGTGTATCATAATTATTTATCCTTTTTTTTATAAATTAAAATTCTGAAATAATATTCATTATAT
>Ga0307380_10004938_pt1 | contig 17840 bp, 17 predicted proteins | sample UN3MG_FD_202239 | JGI IMG/M metagenome (GOLD analysis project Ga0307380, IMG submission 202239) | Soil microbial communities from Risofladan, Vaasa, Finland - UN-3 | ecosystem: Environmental > Terrestrial > Soil > Coastal area > Acid sulfate soil | place: Finland: Risofladan, Vaasa | collected...
TGCGCAGAGCTGCCTGAGATTGGAGAGGACGTCAAAGTCATGGCCTACAGGAACGGCTCGAAGATAAACCTGACAATCGCTGCCGCGATGGTCTCTTCAAAGATCCCGGACAAGGGACACTACAAGAGCGTCATCGAGCAGTGCTCTGACAGAGTTGCCGATTTCGCAGCCGGATTCACCGAGCGGGAGCTGAAAGTCGATGTGAACACCGCGGATGATTATGACAAGGACATCTACTATCTAACCGTATCCGGACTGTCGATGGAGAACGGCGACGACGGCTCTGTAGGAAGGGGGAACAGGGCGAACGGCCTCATCACACCGATGCGTCCGATGAGCATGGAGGCGTCTGCTGGGAAGAACCCTGTGACGCATGTCGGGAAGCTGTACAACATCTTGTCGAGCCAGGTGGCCCAGAAGATATACGAAATGGCAGGCGGGGACATCCTCGAGGTGCACACGAGGATACTCTCACAGATCGGCAAACCGATTGATTATCCGCAGGCTGCGAGCGCGAACATCATCTACGCGCCAAACGTGAACCGTGCGAAATATGAGCCCGAGGTGCGCGCAATCTACGATGAGATGCTGAAGAACATAGACAGCCTGACCATGCAGATCGTAGAGGGAAAGGTAACTGTCTTCTGAGGGACAGACGTCATCCTGAGCCGTGGAGTATTATTCGAGCTTCCTCAGCTGCTCCTCTCGCGTCTTGAGCATCTGGGCCAGTTGAGCGAGCTCCTCCTCTATACCGTGCATGCGCTCCCATTCCTCTTCCAGCCGTTGCTCGTCAACCCTCAGCCCTTCTTCCCGCTCGGCGAGCCGAAGATAGGCGTCGTCCAACTGTGTTTTCCGATTTTCGAGGTCCGTGAAGGTCTTCTCGTCAACTGTTGTCAGACCCTCCTTCGCACCTTCCACTTTCTCCCAGAGGTCTTGTATCTCCGCACGCTCGGTCTCCAAACGCTCCATCTCCAGGACCAGGGTCTTCTCTCTGGTTTCCATATCGCGCTCCTTGGCTCGGAGCGCCTCATCCATCTGTCTGAGCTCGATCTCTCGTCTCAGTAGCGTGTCCTCGCTCGCCAGGTCCTTCTTTCGCCCAGATTCCATCTCCTTGGACAGTTCCGAAACGCGCTCGTGGACCTCTTCCTCCAGCTTCTCTCTTCGGGTCATCAGTTCCTTGCGCCAGGTTTCGAGCTCCTCTCGTAGCTGCTCAAGCCCACTCTCCTTCTGCTGCATCAGACCTCTTTCCTTGTCGAACTCGGACTGAAGCAGTTCGAACTCGGTCAGGCCCCTCTCGAACTCGGACATCCGCTCGCCGAGCTCCTTTTCCTTGGCGTCGATCTCGTCCTTCTTGCGCGATATCTCCTGCACAACGTCATGGTACTCGTCGGCGGACTGCGCTATGTTCTCCTCGCGCTCTTGCAGGGCCTTCTCAGCAGTGTTGAGCTTGTCCTTGAGGGCCTCTATCTCCGACTCCTTCTGGGATAGCATCCGGGAGATATCCGACAGCTCCGACGCGTTCCTCACGAGCTCAGCGTCCTTGGTATCCAGACTCGCCTGAGTCTCAGCTAGCTCAGCCACCGTGACTTCGATGTTGAGCCTCTCCTGGTCGAGCTCGGATCTGAGACCATCAAGTGTGGACAGCTCCCCCTCGATTTTGGTCTGAGATACTGCCTGGAGGCTCGATAATGCGGCCTCTCTCTCGAGCATGTCCTCCTCGCGTTTCCGAAGGGACTCTTCGAGAGCACCCATCTCTCGGCCTTTGGCGGCTGCTGCCTCAGCCTCGGCCAACCTCTCGTTGACATCGATCTCCATCTTCTCGAGTTCTGCCTTCCATAACTCGAGCTCTTCACTGACTCGACTTATCTCCGCCTCTCTCGCCTCAAATCCTTCCTTCTGGTCGTTAAGGGACCTCTCGAGCTGCTCGAGCTCCTCTCTGCGCTCGTTCAGCCTTGCCGACTTCTCCTCGATCTCGGCCTCTCTGCTGGATATCTGCTCGGCGGTCCTTCCAAGCGCAAGCGCCTTCTCCTTCTCACCATCTATAAGGGCGACATCCTTCGCGAGCTGTGCACGGTCCTCGTCGAAGCTGGTTCTTTCACGCTCAAATGATTCGCGTTCGGACTCAAGCTGAGCCCTGATGGCATCGGTATCGGCTGAGAGGGATTGCACCCTTAGTTCCCTCTCCTCCAAATTTGCCTCTCTCGATTCCAAAGCTGAGAGGGCCAGATTCACCTCCGCAGCCCTTTCATCCACTTCCTTGGACCGCTCCTCATGACCCGATAATTCTGAATTCAAGGCCGCCTCGCGTTCGGACAAGGCCGCCTCACGCTCTTCCAAGCTCCGGTCGTGGTCGTCAAGCTCTGCAACTCTTGCCTCAAGCTTGTCTGACCTCGTCTCGACCATCAAACGCTGTTCTTCGAGAGACGCCCTCAGACTCTCGATCGAGGCATTCTCCTCCGCGAACCGTTCGCGTTCTTCCCGCAATGCCGCGTTCTCCAACTCCGCCTTCTCGCGCAGTTCCAGTATGTCTTTCTCGAGTTGGTCGTGCTCGGAAGCTGCGACATCCCTGTCACGCTCGAACTCGACCCTGAGCAGCTCCATCTGCTGCCGCTGCTCCTCGAGAGAGTCCCTGTTCAACTCGAGAGTCGTACGCGCCTCTTCGACAGCCTTCTCCCGGTCCCCGAGGAACCGCTGTAGCTCGGCTATCTTCTCCTCGCGGTCGTCGACCTCCGACTGGAGCTGTGTCATCTCGACCTTCATGCTCTCCAGGCCGGCGAACTCCTCGGACATCTTCGCTCGATCGTCCTCCAGCTGAGACTTGAGCGCGGCCCGCTCCTCCTCGAGGGCGATCTTAAGCGCATTCGTCTCTCTATCGCGTGCAATCATCTGTGAGTCGCGCTCCTCCAGTTCTGCAGCGCGTACTGTCAGCTCACCTTCTCTGGCGTTCATCCGCTCGGATGTCTCATCTAGCTCGGCCTTCCATGACTCGAGCTCCCTTCGCATGCCCTCGCACTCAGCGACCCCATCCGCCGAGAGTGCTCTCTCTTTTGCCAACCGGTCCTCTTCGGCCTTCACGTCAGCCACACGGGAGGATATCTCAGATTGCATCTTGCCGAATTCCTCCTTCTGTTCGGCCATATTCTGCTCGGCGTCTTTGAGGCTCTCACGGGTGGTCCTCAATGCCTGTGTGGACGATTCCAAGTCGCTCTGACGAGCGGCGATGTCTCTCTCGAGGGTCTCCAATTCCTCCTCACGCCGCTGACATTGCTTGCGAAGCTGGTCGAGCTCCACCCGTTCCTCCGCCATCCTGAGCTCCGACGAGGCAACGTCGCTCGACCTCTTGTCAAGAATCGATTGCATCTCTTGAATGGAATACCGCTTCTCCTCCATGTCCGTCCGGTCTGACTCCAGCTTCGAGGCGAGTTCATCGAGTTCCTTCTGCTTCATCTCCGAACCGGACGTGAACTCCCTCCGCTCCTCCTCGAAGGTGGACAGGTCCTGTTCGAGCTGACTTCTCAGCGCGCTCGACCTCTCCTTCGACCGCTCCTGCTCCTGCAGGAACGTCTCACGCTCTTCTCTGAACGAGGACGCCTGCGACTGCATCTCCTTCTGGAGAGCTTCGACCTCTGCCTTGCTCTCCACTATGGCCTTTTCCCGAACCTCTATGTCCTCGGCCTCCTCACGGAGGCTGGCGCTTCTCTCCTTGAGCTGCACCTCGAGTTCGTCCAGCACCTTGCTGCGCGCCTCACTCTCACGCTTGAATCGCTCTTCATCCGTCTTCAAACGTTCCTCGCGCTTCTCGAGCTCAGACGACTTCTGCGCGAGATTGGCTTTGCCGCTTTCAACCTCGCCGACGAGCGTTTTCCTCTCCTCATCGAGCGATGTCTCCTTCGCCTTCGCCGCAGATTCGATCTGCCGGGCACGTTCGGTAGCGGTCTTGACCTCCGCTTCCCGCGCGGACAATTCCCTCTCAAGCGTGACCGACTCTTCCTGCCTGGCAGTCACCTTGGCCTCCCTATCGACCAGGGTAGACTCACTCATCATGAGGCGGCTCCTCAGTTCCTCGAGCTCGGACGTCAGGCTGGTGACGGAAGTCTCCCGCGCCTCGATCTGCTTGACCCGCGCGACGAACGTCGCATCCCGTCGCTGGAATTCGGCCTCGTTCTTGGCCTTTAGCTCGTCGATCTCTTTCCTTTCGGACTCGAACAACGCTCTCGCCTTCTCGACGTCCACCTTCTGCATTGCGAGTGCCTGCTCCTTCTCCTCCAGCTTGGTCTGCTCTGTCTTTGCCTCGGCCAGGTTCTTCGATGCCCGCTCTTCCCGCTCCGCGACGGTTTTCAGCCGCTCCTCAAGCGAACGCCTGTCGTTCTCAGCCTTGATGGTGAGATCCGCCAGCCTGCCCCGGTCAGTCTCCAGACGCCTCTGCTCTTCGTTGAGTTCGGCCATCTTCTGCTCGGTCTTCAGAGTGACAATCCTGTCCAGCTGGTGATATCGCGACTCGACCTCCTTCTCCATCGCCTGAAGGGCCGCCTTTCTGGAATCAAGGTTCTCCAGCTCCTTGGCCAGCTTGGACCGCACCTTTGATGTCAGGACGGCCTCTTCCCTTGTCAGTTTGATCCTGAACTCCTCTAGTTCCTTCCGTGTCTGTCGGACTCGTATGAGGGTCTGCCTGACCTCCTGGCGCTCCTTATCCAGCGCCTCGCGGTCCAATGCAACGCTCTTCGCCTGGGCTGTGAGCTTCTGCTCCTTCGCCGAGAGCGACTTGTGCCCCTCGGCGATACGTTCTGAGTCAATCACCATCTCGTCGCGCTTGAGCTCGGCAATCAGTCTGTTCTCGACATCCGGCATCGGCGCTATCTTCTCAATGCCGTCAGGCGAGAATATCTCAAGTTCCCTCTGGAGCGAAGCCAGTCTCGCAGGTTCGAGCGTCGACGCCTTCAGCGAGAGGATGCAGACCGCCTTGTGGACTGCCACCAGGTCACGAATCGTCTGCACCAGACGAATCACGCTGACGAACTTGTTGTTCGTAATCAGATATTCCAGAGAGTCTATCAGAACGAGCTGCCCCTCTCCCTCCTCGAGGAATCGGCGCATTGTGAGTGTGAGTCGCTCAAGATCCTTCGGACCTATTGCCTCGTCGCTCATGGCGTTCGTGAGCCAGTAGATATGGATTCCTTCCAGGTTGATGGCTTTTCGGAGGTTCTTGGGGTAAGTCCTCGAAACGATCATACCCTGCTTCCCGGTGTTCTTGAGAGCCAAGAAAAGAGAGTAGGCGAGCTCTGGTTTCTCCTCCTCAACGAGATAGGTCACCGACGGCTCTAGCTTATTCGCCAGAGCCTCGATCGTCTCAGGCTTCTCCACCTCTTGCTCAGCGGCAGCCTCGGGCGTTTCGGGCTGTTCGACCTGCGCAGAGTGCTTGTCGGTCGCATCGGTTTCCTCCGCCACCGGCTGGTCTTGAGATTCAATAGGCGCTTGAGAATCATCAGTTTGAGGCTCTTCGAGAGCTTGCCCACCCACGTCAGGACCGGGTTCGGATGAGACTGTCTCGTTGACTTCTGGAACTGTCTCCTTCGAGGCCCTCTCCTGCTCTGCCAAAGAAGACTGACTCAGCTCGGAGGGTGTCTCTGGGGTCCCCTCTTCCTCTGCCGGTTTCAGCTCTTCAGGCTCGGGCCGCGAAGCTATCTCCCTGGCTCTGTCTCTCAAACCCATGGTCGTATTGCTCCGTAGGGAAAGCACTGAGTCTGGGGGGTGCTCGGTGCAGTGTATTCCGTGTAATGTAACTTGGCATACATTAACTCATAGGCTATATGCCGTAACGCTCGAGCGTCTTCTCATACAGCTTGTACTCGTCGCTCTGTGTGAACTTCTGAATTGCGTCCTCGGGCAACTGGCCCAGCAGCTGGTCCAGAGCTTTTAGCAATCGTGTCAACTCATTCTCGTCCTCAGCGATCTCCTTAAGCTTACCCTCGGTGTCGCTCTTATCCAATAACAACCTCTTGATTGCGCTCTCCACCCTGACCAATGCCGATTCGAGCGTATCATCCGCTGTCAGCCTACCGTCTTCACCCTGTCTCCCGTCCAGTATCGAAGAGAGACGAGATATCTTCTCCACGGCTCTGGCCTCCTCTTCACGCCACCTGTCAGATACTTCGCTAGAGGCCTGCGTCTCGGCAGCACCGACGTTGCGCATGGCTTCGATTGAGGTCTTCTCAGCCTCGAGGAGTTCCAGCTTGACTGATATCTCCGCCTCCTGCTCCTCGAGCTCCTTCCTCTTGGAAGCGTAACCTCGGATCTTCCTGTCGACCATCTCCTCGCGTTTGGTCACCTGGCCCTCACGTGCCTTAAGCTGCGCATCGTCATTCCCGCTCCCTCCGGCAGTCAGTCTCATCGCCTTGGCTGCAAGACCTCTCTCCCTGACTTCCTCACTCACATCGAAAGACTCAACAAGTCTGGAGATATCATCCGCGATCACAAGCATCGAGGAATGGAGCTCGGAGATGTCGGCGATCTCGTCTGCCAGTGCAATCACCTCTGATTCAACAAGGTCAATCCGAGGCGATGTACCGTCAACACTCCTCATCTCGGACAGGCGCTCCTTCTCCTCTGAATGCCTCTGCTCCATCCTTGACAGGAGTTCCGACCTGTTCTCACCCAACTTACCTATATTCTCTGCGAGCTGGCGAATCTTGTCGAACTGTTCAGCCGAGAGCGGCTCCGCGCGTTCACCGGTCTCTTCGCCATCCGCCTGAGTATGAAGGACGGCGTCGTCGGATTGCTCATCAACTCGGCCGCGTTTCTTCTGGAATGCATCCATGAACCCTCCAGCCGTCTCGGAGATCCGCCTGACCGCCTTCGCCCGGAACTTCATACCACACTGAGGGCACTCGCTCGTTCCAAGAGGGAGCACAGTCTTGCACCGCGGGCACGAGAACGCCCTGACCTCCTCGTCCAGGAGTGAATCACAAGATGGGCATCTGTCTGCGTCTCGGTCTACCTGGGACTTGCATTCGAGGCAGAACGCCTCTCCATTCCGCGCAATCCCTTTCTGTGGCATTCGATTTCCTCCAAGCGGAAGTCCATGATTCGCATCGGGGCCCTATCGCATGTTGCCGCAGAAGCGGGAGCGGCCGTCTTGCTCAGCCCCAGCCCGACCGCCATGCTGAGCGGGATGTTGTATCGGGGAGATACCATGGATAATATGCGAATAGCTGTATTAAGTTTGCCTGGGCAATCTCCACCAGCTGAATGGGCATTCGATCAGCCCCCGCATCGCCTCACTTCTCCAGGGGGGTCAGGCGGCCTCGACGAGTTTGATGAGGGTCGACGTACGTATCACTCCCGGATAGGAGCGGAGGTCGTCCACCCTGGCGTTCAGTTCATCGAGCGTGTCGGCCCTCAATCTGACGGCGACGTCGAACTCGCCGCTGCACTCGAAGACACTCTCAGATAACTCGCGACCCTTCGCCTTCACTGCACTCGTCCTTCCGACCTGAGTGTCTATCAGTACAATCCCTTCGACTCCGACGGGTGACGTCTCGATCGTGAATTTTCTGATGATCGACTCCCTGACGAGCTTCTCGATTCTTGCCCTGACCGCACGTTCGGTCAGGTTGACTCGTCTTGCGATGTCGGTGTTCTTCATTCGAGAATTCTCCCTGAGGAGATTCAGAATCTTCGTGTCCGTGTCGTCCATGCGCCTGTATATGCTGTTCCGGTTTTCGTACCTTTCTATGCTATCGAGGTGCTTTCACAAATGGCAAGAGGTGCCTGCAACGGAGGCCAAGCAGGAGAGTTGCGTTTCGGAAAATAGAGAAAAGCATGTACGAATATCGGCAATACCAACGATAATCGGCACATCTGTCACCATTGTTGTCAACATTCGGATTATCGGAACTGATATCACGGCAGTAATTATGTACTCCGGCCGACCTCGATAGACATACAAGTTAGTATAGTGTCTCGAATTGGTGGAGGTCGATGCGCGGGCCCGGTCTGTCGAGACATCCCTTACCAAACGGGGGACATGGAACATTGATGAGGAGTAGAAGCAACATTCTGATAGCACTCGCTGTTGTGGCATGTATCGCCATGCCAGTGGGCTGGCTCTGTCTCGAGAGCCAGGACAGTGCTAGGGACAGCGTTTCAGAGAGCAAGGAATTCACGATCGTGTAGAACGAGTGGGCAGTCTACCTGTACTGTGACGGGGATAACGACCAAGAGGAAGTCGTCGAGTTCGCCATCGACCAGTCCGTTAGGGGGCTCGTCGATGCCGCTGTCGATGGCACTGGCATACATGTGATTGCTCTTATGGACAGGATCAGCGTCCCGGTCACGTGGGTCTAAGAGCTCACGAGGGACGGCAAGAAGCCAGCCTACAACTGGCTTGAGGATGAGAGGAACACTTCGGACCCGGCGGTCCTGAGCGAATTCCTCGACTATGCAATGCTCAACTATCCTGGCACCAAAACTATGTTGGCAGTCAAGAGCGGCCTCGCCTGGTGTGGTGTGTGCGCTGACCGGTCAGAAGACTGTGATAACGCCTTGATGTCCATCGATGGACTAGCATCCGCCACGCGTGACAGAGGGATTGATGTGATCGCCCTCGACGGAGACAATATGGCATCGATTGTGCGTACTACTACGGCGACGTTGGATTGGACATGGTCGAGGACACGCTCTGGATGACCTGGTTCGGGCTCTACGACGGCTCGAAGTGGACGATACACGGCGACCTCGAGGCGCCCAGGGAGACGCCACTCTGGTGAGGAAATAGCATCAAACCGCATCCTCACCAAGATAGCCGCCTCTGGATTCGCGAGCCACGGCCGTCGGAAAGGTTAAGCCGTTGACGCTCTTCAGCGTCGAAGATGAACAACAGGCTTAGCAGGGCTCGATCATTCAGACGGGTCGATGACTACGAGGCGGTGAAGGAGCTCGCCATACGAGCTGGCCTGGACGTGGTCGACAAATCCGTTGAGGATATCGTCGCCGCTTTCGGATACTACATAGGCGAGAGTCTCATGGCCACCGCGGCACTCGAGCGTGAGGACGGCCAACTGTTCCTCGAGTGGGTAGCGGTGGATTCGAGCATCAGGATGAGAGGCGTAGGTGCTTCACTCGTCGCAATGGTGGAGGACGAGGCAAGGACCCACGGTATGAAGGAGCTGTGGGCGAAGGCGCGTATCCCTGAGTTCTACCGGCGGATCGGCTTCAGGATCCTCGAGAAAGATGAGATTGGCCCTAAAACGCTTGAAGGATGCGTCGATTGCCCCGAGTTCGGGACGAGCTGCAATCCTGCAATCGTCGTCAGGGACCTTGGGGATGACATCCCAGTTCCGAGTGCATATTCTTCGGCACCCAGAATAATCCAAGTCGAAAAGTCTGGGGCTAAGAGTGGGCCCAACCGGATTTGAACCGGCGACCTCCCGGTTATCAGCCGAGCGCTCCAGCCAAACTAAGCTATGGGCCCGGGTGGCATCTGCGCAATGTTGCGATTGGGATTAAATACTTTCCATGCGGCTGCTACGCTCTCACCCCTTCAGTTTGACCGTGACGTATTTGCTCTCACATGGGTTGCCCTTGCACACGTGCAACTCCAACCGCGTGAGGTCATAGATGGTGGAGAATATCGTCTCTGACGAGTCCAGTATATCGACGGAAGGGTTCCGATGCCTGCATATCGAGTCCGGTCTGTTGACATGGTCTCTGAAAAGGTCAATCATCGACTCCACTGTGACGCCACCGAGCTGTTCCTCTATCAGCCTCAGGGCCCGGTTGTACCTGAATATCGAGCCAGTCATCGCCTCGGGGTCTTCCTCGAACTTCCTCATCCGTTCAGATGCGTAATGGTTTGTGTGCACGAGGTAGCCGTCGTGAGCGTACATGCAGGCAAAGTCCGTTGCTGAGCCCTCCAATGAGTAGACTTCGCCGTTCTTGTCGGAGCATATGTTGTTGTAACTCGAGGCACGTTCCTTCGGCATCGCCCACGCCAGCGCCTCTCCGATACGCTTCGCCTCGAAGACCTTCCTTACTGGGAATATCTTCGGAATCCCCAATCTCGTATCGTTCGGGCTGAGCGCGTTTCCTGTTAGGCACACTCCCCTGTCGTTCAAACCCGTGGAAGGCAGCAATCCCGCGTACGATGTGCAGATGAAGGACGGTTTCTTGGATGGCTTCGCCTTCAGAAGCACGACGATGGGCAGGCAGCTCGCGTCCCAGTCCTCGTTATGTCCTGCCAGGACCCTACCGTCGGCGGTCATGTCTCCGGTCACGACGACATCCGTGCAGCCTTTGAAACCTCCGGCCGATAGAAGCTCATGACAGCACAATGTGAACGTCTCCTCGAAGGGGATGCCTGAGCCTTCTGCGTGGCCCCTTATTTCCTCAACGAAATCGGGATAGAAATCCTCGGCGTACGGCAGGTACTCTTTCGCACGGTCCACTGCCTTTGGCCAGCTCATGCCGGTGTAGTACTTGATGCCCGCCGAGATGGTCTTCTTGTAGGCTCTTGCCCTTTGAGCGCACTTCTGACCCGCCTGCTTGCCCATGTCGAACGGCTTGCCTGACACCTCTACCACTGGCAGACCTGCTGTTTTCGCCAATCCTGATCCCTCTTTGACCCACACAGCTTACTACTCTAAAAATCCAACGGAGCAGTCTGGGCGGCTACCGCAGACTCCCAGGAATCCCCTGTAGCATCGCCAGAGCGGCCTTCGGGACCTTCTTGCCGGCATTCACCTGGACCCCCTCCTTGGCTATTGTCAGCGGCCTCGGGATCGTGTCATGTGAAGATCCACGCATCTTCTCGATAGTTACGCAGCGCTCGATCTTCGTCCCTGTCATGATCCGATGGAGCCTGATCTCACCCCTGCTGATGAATATCTCGGGCTCGACCGAGGTGAAATCCGGGACGTCGGTTACGAGAAGACAGGTCAGGTTGGATTCCGAGAGGAATCTCAGAAGCGACATCATCCCCATGTCTATGTCCGCCTCTCCCGACAACCTCTTTAGCGTGGTCAGTGAGTCGATGACGACGCGAGAGTACCTCGTCTCCTGCAACTCCTGCCTGAGCATCAGCTGCAGTGACTGCACGCTCAGGTCCGGTGATGCCAGTTTCATGGCGTCTGCCTTCGCGTCGTCTTTGGCCTCCCTGAGAGAGCCGACCGACCTCTGAGCGGCGATCTCGACCATGGCGACCTTCCTGCTGTACGCCCTCGCGGTCGGATGCACATCCAAAATCCTTATCTTGCCCACATCCCAACCGAGATACCTCACGTTCTCGCGTATCTCAGCAGGGGGTTCGTCTATAGCAACGAGCAGAGCTCTCTCACCCTGACGCACTCCCTGCTGCAGGAACTGCACGGCCAACGTCGTACGCCCGCTCCCGACGGAGCCAGAGAGCACATACGGCCTGCCAGGGATGAGCCCGCCCTTGAGCATCTTGTCGAGGCCCTGGATGCCTGTGCTCGCCTTCAACTCCTTCGTCTCAGCGCTCATGTCGGTGAGCCTCCAGAGCCGTCACTGTCACACCCCTCTGTGGTATCGCCAGAGGCGATTGGCGGGCGCATCTCCTTCATACCGTTCTCTGGCGGTGGAGGAAGCGGCAGCTCCTCCTTCTTCTCCAATCCCGCATCCTCAGAAGCCTTCGGTTCCTTCTCTGGCTCACTCTCTTCCGGAGCAGAGCTCTTCTTCCGTTTGCCCCCTTCAGCCATTGGAACGACGATGCCGGTCTGGGTTATCTTCAGATGCCTCATCCTCGAGTCGTGCGAGGACCCGCGGTACTTCTCTATAGTCACTCCCCGCATAAGCCCCCGACCATCGAACCATTTATGCAGCCTTATCTCGCCCCTGGCGAGCTGGGACTCGATGCCCGGACGAAATACCTCGGGGATTTGGACTGTGAGCACTGATGTCGCTCCAAGGTCAGAGAGCGTGCGGAAGAACGATTGCAGTGTCGCGAACTCCTCGCTCGTCCTGATGTAGAAGTGCTTCAGAGACGTGAGCGAGTCGATGACTATCCGGGTATACTTGCGCTCCTTGAACTCCTGCTTCATGAGTTCCTGAAGGGTGCTGACCGTCATATCCGTGGGGGCCTTCTCGACCGTACGACGTATGGCCTCACCAACAGAGGCGAGTGGAACGATCTTCCTCTCGCTCGACACATCCCTTACCGGGGTCTTATCATAGTTGAGCACATCAGGGGTTCCGTCAAGCACGCTTATGCCGCTGAGATCCCAGCCCATCTTGCGGAAGTTCAGAAATACCTCGTTGGGAGGCTCATCGATTGCGACATACAGGACACGCTCACCGTTCATCGCACCCTCTACAAGGAAATGCATGCCCATCGTCGATTTGCCCGTCCCGGAAGTCCCCGAGAAGACGTACGGCCTCCCTGTAAGGAGGCCGCCTTCGAGCATCTCATCGAGGCCTTCAATACCAATCTTGGCTCTCTCGCGGATCATCTCGCACCTCTTGCGATAAGAAGCTGAGCGCTGACTCTTCATTCGACATATGCAAGCTTAAACTTTTCTCTCAGAATCGCAGACTCTGAGAATCGTAGGACTGCACATCCTGCCCTCTGGAAGCACCCTGCCATGTCACTCGAGCTGATAACCTTATTATATCTGCAGCCTTTTCCATCAGCAGGACAGGTCAGTCATGCCAGTCATCAATTTCAGTCGTTCAGACCTCGAGAACCTCATGGGCGTGGAGGTCTCGATGGATACGCTCCGTGAGCGTCTGCCGATGATAGGCGCGGACCTCAAGTTAGCGGAGGACGGCAAAGACGAACTCACCTTCGAGTTCTTCCCGGACAGGCCGGATCTATACTCAGTGGAAGGCATCGCGAGGGCGTTAAAGGCGTTCCTCGATATCGAGCCTGGACTGAGAGAGTACACGGTAGATGAGTCCCATGTCCGCGTCGTCGTCGAGCCGTCCGTGAACGCCGTTCGACCATACATATGGTCTGCAATCGTCGAAGACCTCACTTTTGACGACCCATTGATAAGGTCCATGATGGACCTTCAGGAGAAGCTCCATGTCACGATCGGGAGAGACAGGAGGAAGGTGGCCATAGGTATCCATGACATCGAGACCGTCGAGGCACCGTTCACATACAAAGCGGTTCTTCCAGACGAAGTGACATTCTTCCCTCTACAGGGAACAAGAGAGATGACACCATCCGAGGTCCTGACAGACCATGATAAGGGCAAAGCATACGCGTTTGTACTCGAGGGAAAGGAACGATACCCCCTCATCACGGACAAGAACGGCGTGGTCCTCTCCATGCCACCGATCATAAACGGCATCACAACCGAGGTCACGGAGAAGACCAAGAATGTCTTCGTCGACTGTACTGGGACGGACATCAACGCTCTGAAGTACTCTGTCAATATCCTTACAGCGGCGCTCGCCGACAGAGGCGGCCACGTGGGAACCGTGACCATTGAACAAGGCGGCGAAGAGTTAATAGCACCGGACATGCGCGGAAGGGACATGGACCTGGACGTCGCCTACGCGAACCGTTGGCTCGGAACTGACATGGACGCGGAGGAGATGGTCGGATGTCTCGGCAGGATGGGACACGGAGCGGCCGCGAACGGTGGCAGAATATCTGTGAGGGTTCCCTCCTACAGGGCCGACATACTCCACCCTGTGGACATCGCCGAGGACGTCGCGATTGGACACGGATACGAGACCTTCGGCAACGTTCTGCCAAAGGCCACTACCTTCGGTGTCGAGGACCCGCTGGTTTCGTTCGCGACACGCGTTCGCCCGATAGTGACAGGCTTGGGCTTCTTCGAGGTCGCGACACTGTCACTCTCGAACGCTCAGGAGCAATTCACAGCGCTAGGGCTCGATGAGAACAGCGAGGCGTTGCGCATCCTCAACCCGGTGACCGAGATGCATACGCTGGTGAGGACATCCCTCCTCCCCAGCCTGCTGAGCATACTCCGCAAGAACAAGCACAGGGAACTGCCTCAGAGGATATTCGAGATAGGGGATGTCGTAGAGGGCATAGCGAACAAGAAACGACTAGGTGGAGTGACGATCCATGCGAAGGCCAGTTTCACGGAGTGCAAATCCATCATCCAGTCACTGTCGGCTGCGTTGGGGTTCACGTGTGATATTGCCGCAGCGGAACATCCTGCATACGTGCCTGGAAGGTGCGCATATGTGTCGGCAGGCTCGCAGACCGTCGGCGTATTTGGTGAGGTGCACCCACACACGATCGAGTCGTTCGAGCTGAAGTATCCGGTCGTCGCCTTCGAGATGTACCTCGATAAGATCCACAACATGCTGGAGACGAGGGACGGCTGAGCTGCGCGATTCAGCTGATGCAGTCGCCGCTCCAAGGACAATCTCAAAGTTAAAAACCGAGAAGGGTGCTTCGTGATTCGATGCGGCCGCACAGGATGCTGAGGTAGCCAAGCCCGGTTCAAGGCGCCAGCCTTGAGAGCTGGTGGTACCACGTACCTCGGGAGTTCGAATCTCCCCCTCAGCGCCCAACGATCTTTCATACTCGCATCCGAAACTGAGGTTTTGCGACATTTGGTAAACTTTTATGTGCGCAGACGCGAATATCATATTCCCTCAGACGGCAAGGGATGGGAGTCTCATGTGCAGATTCAGCTATGTTAGCGGAGCATGTGCAAACCGACGCGTCGACAGCATTCACTGCATCGGCGAGAACGAATGCGAATTCTCGGGGATGAACCTACTCGGCGCATCGTACGACATAGACGACCACGATCCGCTGGCGGAGGAATGGCATCAACTGTATTGCGAGACACACGGACGATTCTTGTGCAAGCGCAAGAACGACTGCGCGCCTCCGCGAAGCCGCAGTGGATTCATGAGCTACCGACAGCGGACACTGATGAACGACGACCAGGAGACCTGGTAGGATGCTCTGCAGGTTCCTCTCGTCGAGCGGACTTTGCACAGGCAAGTACGAGGGATACGGCTGCATCAAGTCGGACTGCGCTCATTGGAGGGAGTCACACGAGTGTGAGTATCATGACCCGACTGGTGACTACTGCAGGAAGTTCGCACGTTTCGGATGCGTCGGCAAGGACTCCTGCCACACGGTCTCAGACTACCTACAGGCAGCATCGGAAGTCGAGTCCTTGTGACCGCCCTCAGCATCGTCATAGAGCTCAACCCTAATCCTTGGAATCAGTGCCATCAAAACGGCTATCTCCGTCAGAGAAGTCCGGTCGATGATTCCTCCGGACAGATACCCAACTGAACCGCCGCGGTGGCCTATGTTCTCTATGCCTGTCAATCGGCTCATGACATCGCCGATCGGGCGTCCTGATAGAGCAGCGTCTGCGACCTCGGGTGGGTACTGAAAACCCGGTCCGTGCCCGTAAGTCACTCTGCCTGTTGAGTCCACGACGGTGCAGTACTGCACGTCCAGATGCTTGTCAAGGGCGCCGACATAGATCAGCCCGGCCTCGATGCCCACGCCAAAATCCGCATTCGTGAGTTCGATGGCAGAGCGCGCCCTCTCTATCGACCCCTGTATCGTCTCCTCGCCAATGGGTTGTCTCGACACCTCATCCGTCGGAACCTCAATCATCTCGACTAGCCCGAAGATCTGGGTGAACACGTTTCTGACGGCGTTCACCTTCACTTCGTTGCGTGTCGCGACCGCAACGCGAACGGGCTCTTTCAACCTTCCATCACGGTCTATCTCCCCGCTGACTATCCTGGAGGCACTGATGGCGGTTCGGTCATCGGCCCGGACTTCCCGTATGCAGAACACTTTCAGCGGATTCTTCCCATTCTCCTGTCTCAGGCGATTGATCCTGTCGGCCACCGTCCTGGTTTCAGGTGACACAACTATCCCTTCGACCGTCCCAGAGGTGACGGCAGTGCCCAAAGGATCGGAAATCCCGACGATCTCAAACGGTTTTCCGTATCTCCTTAGGAAATTGTCCAGGTCACGCTTTCGCTCATCGTAGCTCCTCACCGGGACATTCTTCGTGCAACGAGCGAACTCGTCTGTCGTCAGGCCTACCTCGACCGCGTCACCGACGGAGAACGCGGTCTCGAACAGGAGTTCGTGTCCGATGTGGATTATGTTGAACGTGCCTCCGATGCAGACCTTCATATGCCTACCCCATGAATGTCAGGGCGACTGCGAATATCATTATTATCACCATCAATATGTAGAAGAAGGTGAGCTGCCTCTTTTTCGACATCATCTTCCCCTTCCACTCGGTCTCACACTCCTCGCCGCAATAATCCTGCTTGTACGGTATCGCCTTCTCGCAGCTCTTGCAATGCCTGTGTTGCCCTACCTTATCTACCACTGTCTCACCGCAACCAAACATGGTCGACTTGTGATTTAGCGTTTGTCAGGAGAACATACATCACGGTGCATCTACTGTTCGACAACAGCACCTCTTCCGCCAACTGTGACGACTATCGGTGTACCGCCAGCCCCCGATATCGCCTCGGAGACGCCCTTGGGATCGTCGGTAAGGGCGATCATGCTGCCCCCGCCACCAGCGCCGGTCAGCTTCGCCCCATAGGACTTGTCCCCGCATGACTCGACGAGCCGGTCTATGCTTGTGTGCCCTACTCCAAGCGTGCAAAGCAACGAATGGTTCTCACGCATGAGTGAACCAAGCCGCGGCTTGTCCGCCTGAGCGAGCGCATCCACACCATCTAGGACGATCTCCCCGATCCGGTCGACCGCCCTGCGCCCTTCGGGGTTCGACTCCACAAAGTCCTTGACCTTCTGCACAAGCGGTCCGGTAGGCGCATGGACCCCCGTGAATCCAACAACAAATGTGAGCTTCCTGACCTCACAGTGATGAACATTCCAATGCTGTGAGCCTTTCTCTATTCGCCATAGGAACCCATCCATTCGGTCAGGGCAGACCAACACGCCGTTCCCATGCGTCGACACAGACGTGTCGGTGGGACTCGCTCGTCCTTGTACCGCGTACTCCACCTCGAACGCCTTTCTTGCAACGCTCTCGCCGTCGAACTGCCCTCTCTCCGCAAGCAGCGCACCGACCGCTGACACGGTGACTGCTGCGGATGAACCGAGCCCAGACCCGGAAGGTATCTCGGACTTGGTGATGATGCTCACCGGAGGGCCGTTCCATGCCTCGTCGAGAGCGGCGGAGATGTAAGCGTGATGTCTCGCATTCATCGGATAACCGTTGACTGAATACTGGTCCGAGACCCGCAGGCTTGCAGTGACCCTCAGGTCGATCGCCATTGCGAGCGCCGGCTTTCCGAAGACCACCGCGTGCTCCCCGAATAGTATCATCTTGCCGGGGGCGGAGCAGATACGCATGACCTCCTTCACGAGCTAATGCAGATATAGCCTTTTTGATGCGGCTGGAGAGGATTCGGACCACTTTGAGCAATCGTGGCATGTCGAACGCCAATGCCGTAACCATAAATAGTCTCCAGTCACTTGCAGAAACAGGGAAGGATGGTCTGATGGCGCGCAGCTCGAAGATCGAAGGACTCTACAGGATGCCGATGGCGGAGCGGCTCAGGATTGTCAAGGAATTCGGCCAGCTCACTGACGATGAGGCCTTGACATTGTCGGGGATGGGAGGTGTAGACCCGACCCTGCCTGACAAGATGATTGAGAATGCGATTGGGTCGTTCCCGATACCGCTTGGTGTCGCGGCGAACTTCAAGATCAACGGCAAGGAATATCTCGTCCCGATGGCGACCGAAGAACCGTCGGTCGTCGCTGCTGCATCGAACGCCGCGAAGATGGCCTTTGATGGTGGGGGGTTCTCTGCCAGCTGCACCTCACCGGTCATGATCGGCCAGGTTCAGGTCACAGGCCTAAAGGACCCACA
>Ga0307380_10004940_pt1 | contig 17839 bp, 10 predicted proteins | sample UN3MG_FD_202239 | JGI IMG/M metagenome (GOLD analysis project Ga0307380, IMG submission 202239) | Soil microbial communities from Risofladan, Vaasa, Finland - UN-3 | ecosystem: Environmental > Terrestrial > Soil > Coastal area > Acid sulfate soil | place: Finland: Risofladan, Vaasa | collected...
ATCCTCCTGTTCGAGTGCGGCTCCGAGGCGGCCGGCGAACGGCATAGCCAAACCCGTCGCGTCGGGCCGTCGCACCTGCTCTTTGACAACTCGGTTCCCCTCCCGAAGGCTAAGGCAGCCTTCGGGAGGGGGTTCCTCCCGCGTCATAGGGCGGCAGCGCGAGGATTGCATACTTGAATAGGTATGCAATCCTCGTCTACCGCCCCACGATGCGGGGGGGATGGTGCGCCCGGAGACGGCGAGGGGGTTACTGCCTCTTCCAGACGAGCTCGACCTCGCGGACGATGAAGAGGCACTGCTGCTGCGGCTCGGCCGCGACGAAGAAGCCGATCGTGACCTCCTGCGGAGCGTCCTTCAGGGCGTCGAGCGGGAGGGGCTCGCCGAGCGGGGTGCCGTTGAGATACGCGTCGAGGGCCTCGGCCGCGCGGGCGCTCGGTCCCAGCCCCAGCCGCAGCCGCTCCAGGGCGATGGTGCCGGGGAGGTCGGCCCAAGGCGTCGGCGCCTGCCCGCGCACGATGCGGTAGGCGAGGCGGCGGCTCAGTCGGGGCTGCCGCGTGGTGCGCAGGGCGAGCTGGAAGGTGGTCTGGCCGACGCCGATGAGGACGCCTACCGTCGCGTCGTTCGTGAGCGGCACCTGGGCAACGACGTCGAAGCGCGCGAGGCGGCGAGCCGGGCTCTTCTCGGCGGCCGGCCTCGCGAGCGGCACCAGGCAGGTCACGGCGCGCTCGACGGCTGCGGCGGCCACCCCGTCGAAGCGCAGCCCATTCGGGCGCACCTCGGGCGCCGGGCTGCCCTCGCCGGCGGCCTGCCAGCCGTCGGGGAGCCGGACCGCTCCCGCGGCGCCGAAGGCCACGGTGGCGACCTCCTCGCCGCGGGCGGCGGCGAGGCGTTCGAGGGCGGCGGCCGCGTACGTCGCCGCGTCCGGCGCGTCGGTCGCGCGGCGGGCCTGGCGGAGGCGTTCCTCGGCCAGGCCCACGGCGCCGTCGGCGTAGGCCACGTAGGCCAGTGCCGCGAGCGCGTAGGGGCTCGGGGGCCGCACGGCGGCGCGGGCCTTGTCGAACAGCTCGCCGGCCTCTCTGCGGCGGTCTGGCTGGTGCAGCAGGGCCATGCCGAGGCGCACGAGGTCGTGGGCATCCGCGCCCTCGCGTGCAGCGAGGGGGCGCAAGACGTCGGCCGCGGCGGCGAACCGCCCTGCCCTGTAGTGGCAGGTGGCAAGGCCGCGCGGCGCCGAGGGGTCGGCGGGCGCGAGCACGCGCGCCGTCTCGAAGGTCTCGGCGGCGGCCTGCGTGTTGCCGCCAAGGAGCTGGCAACGGGCCGCGCCGCTCACCGCGTAGAGGCACGCGGGGTCGAGCGTGCGCGCCGCCTGGTAGGCGGCCAGGGCGCCGTCGGGCTTGCCCAGGCGCTCGTGCACGTAGCCGGCGGCCAAGTGGTAGCCCAGCGAGGTGGCGGGGGGCTGGGCGATCGCCGCGAGGAGCTTCCGCGCCTCCTCGGGCCGGCCGAGGGCGGCGCAGGCCAGCGCGGCGTTTGCCGTGGCCTTGGTGTGGCGGGGCGCGGCGCGGCGGCAGGCCTCGAAGTGCGCCAGCGCCGCCTCGCACTCGCCGGCGTTGAACAGCAGGGCGCCCAGGTTGTTCCGCGCGCTCGCCGGCGCGTCGGGCGCCTCGGCGAGCTTGGTGAGGGCGGCCCGCGCGGGCACAGCTCGGCCGGCCAACAGATCGGCGAGGGCCTGGACGTTGCTCGCCGCGGGGTCGCCGGGCGCCATCTCGGCCAGGCGCTTGAGGAGCCCGGCCGCCTCGGCGGCGCGCCCGCCGAGCAGGCGGGCCTCGGCCTCGAGGCGCAGGAGCCGCGGCGCCAGGCCCTGGTCGGCCGCCTTGGCCGCGAGCGCGCGGCCCTGGGCGAAGTGCTCGGCGGCGAGCCCGAACAGCCCCAGCTCGAGGCAGCAGCGGCCAAGCCGCTCGCGCACGGCGGCGGCGTCGGCCCCCGCGGCGAGGGCGCTCTCGTAGGCGCCCACCTCGGGGTCGCGCCGGCCCTGCGCCGCGTACAGGTCGGCCAGCTTCAGGCGCGCCGCGAGATTCCGCGGGTCCACCTCCGCCGCGTGCTTCAGCTCGCCTTCCGCCTCGGCCAGCAGATCGCCGTCCAGGCAGTCCTGGGCCAGCGCGAGATGGGCGTCCGCGTCGTTGCCGGCCAGCTCGGAGCGCTCGCGGACGACGAGCTGCACGGTCGCCGCCTGGCGCTGGAAGAACACGAGGTCGGCAAGGACGAGCGGGTTCCTCGGGTGGGCGATGCCCTTGACGTCGCGGAACCAGATCCTCCCGTCGCGCTCGTCGGTGATCGTGCCCTCGATGGGCCTGGGGTCGCCGGGCGCCTGCACGATGTCGTGGGGCCGGGCCTTGATTGTCGTGGGCTTGCCGCTCTTGAGCAGCGGCGGCTTCGGCTCGGCCACCAGGGTGAGGAGAGAGCCGTCGGCCATCGTCGCCGGCGCGCGGTAGAGCGACGGCTCGGGGTCGGCGGGGGGAGGCCCTGGCGGCGCCAGGGGCGGCACCGGCGGCAGCGGCAGCTCCGGCCGCGGCGCGGGGGCCGGGGCGGGAGCGGCGGGACCGGCGTCCTCCGCTCCTGCGGCGCTCAGGCCGAGGGCGACAAGCCATCCGGCCGCGACCCAGGCCGCGGCGAGGCGTCTTGCAGGCCGCACGCTCACATCCGTCCCCTTCCAGGTCTCCTGGGCGCGGGGCGCCGGTCGCGTCGGACGGAGGGATTATAGCGCGCCCCCGACGGAAGGTCAATGTGATCGCAGCTTGACATTGGGGCCGCTGGAACGTACCCTCTGGGGGAACTGCAGAGCCCCCCCGAAGGAGGCAGCGACTGCCGTGCGCCGCGCGCTGGGCCTTGCCATCCTGCTCCCCGTCACCGGGCTGCTCCTGCTCGGCATCGTGTGGGTGGTCGGGTTCGAGGAGACGCTCCGTCAGGTGCGGCGGGCAGGGGTGTGGCCCTTCGCGGCCGTGGGCGCGCTGACGCTGGTCTTCATCGCGGTGCAGGCGACGGCCTGGGCCTTGTTGAGCCGCCCCATCGGGCATCGGGTGTCCTATCTGACCCTCGTTGGGGCGACGACGGTGGGGCAGGCGGGGAACATGCTCACGCCGTCCACCTACCTGGGCGGGGAGCCGTTGCGGGTGGCCTACGTGGGCAAGATGGCCTCGCTGCCCTACCACGAGGTGGCGGGCACCGTGCTGCTGAGCAAGTACCTGGAGTTCCTGAGCTTCATGCTGATGTTCGGCTTCAGCGCGGCGGTGGCGGCGGTGGAGTACAAGAGCGTGCTGTTCAGCCCCGCGCACATGGTGGGCGGGGTGGCGATCGTGGGGGTGGCGGTGCTGATGCTGGGCTTCTCGGGGGTGCTGTGGCTGGCGCTGGCGCAGCGGCGGCGCCCGTTGAGCCGGCTGGCGCGGGCCCTGGCGTGGTTTCGCCCGCTGCGGCGGCCGATCGTGCGGCTGCGGCGGCGGGTGGCGGAGATGGAGGATCAGGCATCGCGGACGTTTTGCGAGGAGGGCCGCACGTCGTTCGCGGCGTTCGGGGCCATGCTGGTCTCGCACGCCGCGGTGTTCGCGAAGCCGCTGGCCTTCTTCCTGCTGGGGGGGAGCCTGCGGCTGCGGATCGGCGAGCTGTGCCTGATCTTCGTGGCGGGACAGCTCCTGCTGGCGGTGCAGATCACGCCCAGCGGGGTGGGGATGCTCGACGGGGGCCTCATCGGCACCTTCGCCATCCTGGGACACGACTCGGCGGACCAGGCGGCCATGGTCATGGCCTACCTGCTGTGCCTGCGCTTGTGGGACGTGGTGGTGGTGAGCGCGGGCGCCTTCCTGGCGGCGCGCGTGGGCGCGCGGTTCTTCACCTCGAAGCCGGCCGGCTATCCCGAGCCGAAGCCGTGAAGGCGCGAGGGAGGCCGACTGGTCGGTTCCCCGACCTCTGTGGGGGCGCCGTGATGAAGACCCGTTCCGCGATTCTCTGGCTGGCTCGCGGCCTGGCCGCCCTGGCGCTGGCCTGCGCCCCGCTCGGCCTTCTGGCGGCCGAGGACGCCCCCCCGGCGGAGGCCCCCGGCGAGAAGGAGCCGCCGAAGGAGAAGGGCAAGGAGCCCCTGCGGATCCGCCGCCACGAGGCCGGCCACGTCGTCGGCATCAGCGTCAAGGACGAGGCCGTGAAGGGCGACCTCTTCGAGGTCCGCCGCGGCAGCCGCCTCGTCGCCTACGCCGAGGTCACAGAGGTCGTGAAGTACTGGCCCAAGCTCACCTACCTCGTGGGCGCCGGCCACGCGGACGACGAGCTCTTCCCCCTCGTCGCGCCCGTGCCGTGCGTGCAACTGCTCACCGACGAGCGCGACGCGCCCGAGACCAAGGAGCTGAAAGCCCTGCTCGGCGACCGCCTGATCATCGAGGAGCTGGGCGACAAGATCACCATCCACAGCCAGTGCACGGCCCGCATCGTCGTCCTGCACGGCGGCATCTTCTTCATGGGCGGCGACCCCATCGCCGAACCCTTCGCCCGCAAGGGCGGCACCGTGATCGTCGACACCCTGGCCTGGTCGCACATCAAGGGCGAGGTGGCCGACGAAATGAAGTTCAAGGAGCCCACCACCCTGCGCATCGTCCGCGAGGAGGGCTTCACCGCCGGCTTCCCCGCCGAATCCCGAGTCCCCTGGTACGGAACCAGGAAGGCGAAGCAGTTCCTCGCACGCTACATCGCCGGCCTGCCGAAGCAGGACGGCGACGCGAAGCTCCTCGCCACCGACCACTCGGGCGAGAACTCGGCGCTCCTCGACGTGGCCCTCGGCGGACGCCTGGCCGTGATGGACCTCATCACCCCGACCGGCCGCGCGGGACGCGACCCCGGGGCCAAGAACAAGCTGGTGTTCCTCGCGCGCGTGCTCGGCTCCGGCCCCCGCTACGCGCGCTACCTGCCCAGCAAGCCCGAGTACGACGACCTGCTGAGGTGGTTCGACGACCTGACGGACAAGCACAAGCCGAAGATGACCAAGGCATTCGAGGGCGGCGCGCAGAAGGAGGACTACCTCTACGGCTACACCATCGGCGCGAAGGACAAGCCGCTCGTCGTCCTCGCCGCCGGCCTCCAGGGCACGGCCTGGCTCGGCCCCGTCGCCCTCAACCGCCTGGCCGAGGTCCTCCTCGAAAACCCCGAGAGCGACCCGAAGATCGACTGGCTCCTCGAGCGCGTGCGGGTGAAGCTCCTCCCCCTCCTCAACCCCCACGGCTACCGCGCCAACGCGGCGCCCAACGAGAACGGGGTCGAGCTCGACCGCAACTTCGCGTATCACTGGGACGAGTTCGCCGACGCGAAGGCCCGCGGCAAGCAGCCGTTCAGCGAGGCCGGCAGCTCCGTCGTCCAGCGATGCGTCGAGAAGGAGAAGGCGATCGCCTTCCTCGACGTGGGGGTGGACGACTACGACGCGGGCTACCGCATCGTGCGTGCCCGCGACGGCTCGGCGGCCCAGCAGGGCCTGCTCTACGCCCTCGTCGCCATCGTCAATGCCCGGCTCAAGCACCGCTTCGTCGTGGGCGACAAGATGCTCCAGTTGCGGGTCACCCGCGACGCCGAGCGGCCCTCGGCCTCGAACTGGGCCGGCTCGACGGGCGCGCTCGCCGCCAGCCTGCGCATCTGCGGCGACGGCGAGGACAGCATCACGAACGTGGACGTGGCGGTGGAGAGCTGCCTGCACTTCCTCTACGCCACCGCCCTCTCGCGCGAGAAGCCCGAGCCCGAGCCTGAGCCGCCGCCCAGGAAAGCCATCAAAGCCCCGAAGAAGGCCGCGGACAAGTAGCCCTCACCGTGCCGCCTGGCGCCGGTCACGGCGAGGGGAGTTCGGGGCCGCTCCGATCATCCAGGGGCCTCCAACCCTGTCTCTTCACCTGCCTGAGGCCCCGGTCGCTCCCCGCGGCTCAGGCAAGCACATGTGCCAGGTTGGACATCACCTTCTGGAATGCCTCGACGTATAACGCCATCAGTTCCAGGCCGTTGGGCGGATTGACGTCGAAGACGTAGCAGTGGGAGTCCACGAACTCGTTGGCCCGCGGGTAGTCCTCGATACTGTAGGCCGGTGCGTCGTCGCGACACCGCCACGGGCAGCCGTGGCCGTAGCCGATGCGCTTCTGGAACACGTCCTGCGCCGGCACGCTGCGCCGCTGCCACTGGCCGACGGGCACGCCCTCGGCGCGGAGGGCCTCCTGCACCTTCTCCCGCAGGGTCAGCGGCGTGATGTCCAGCCCCACTGCGGCGGGGTTGAAGCCGACGACGTAGTTGTAGTACACGGGCTCGCAGTCGGGCGGCACGTAGGGCGTCTCGATGCCCGGGATCTGGCTGAGGTGCTCGGTGAGGTACTGGCAGTTGCGCACGCGGAACGCGTTGTTGGCGTCGAGGCGCTGGAGCTGGCTGCGGACGAATGCCTGGCTGAACATGTCGCCGCGATACATCCAGCCGAGGCCGTGGGCGTTGTACTCCTGCTCGTCGCGCTCGCGGCCGGGCACGACCCGCTCGCCGAAGTACTGGAGCAGGGCGGCCCGGTGGTGCACGTCGTCGTCGCTGGTCGTGAACAGCCCGCCCTGGCAGCCGCTGCTGAGGGTCTTCGATGCCTGGGTGCTGTAGCCGGCCGCGTCGCCCATCGAGCCGCACAGGCGGCCCCTGTAGCGCGCGCCGTGGGCCTGCGCCACGTCCTCGATCACGCCCAGGCCGTGCTTTCTGGCGATGGCGAGGATGGGGTCCATGTCGGCCGGCATGCCGTGGATGTGCACGGGCATGATCGCCTTGGTGCGCTCGGTGATGGCCGCCTCGATGCGGTTCGGGGCGATGCAGTAGGTGCGCGGGTCAATGTCCACGAACACGGGGATGGCGTTGTGGTGGAGCACCGCGGCGGCGCTGGCCCAGAAGGTGAAGGCGGGCACGATCACCTCGTCGCCCGCCTCGATGCCCAGGCCGGCCACGCACAGGTGCAGCGCGGCGGTGCCGCTGTTCACGGGGATGCAGTGCTTGACGCCCATGTACGCGGCCCACTCCCTGGCCAGCCCCTCCGACTGGATGCGCTGCTGCTCGGTGATCTTCGGGGAGTCGAACACCGCCGTCACCGCCTGGCGGTCGGCCTCGGTGACCTCGGGCCACGGCGCGATGAAGCCTTCGGGGACGGTGCGTCGGCCGCCGCGCAACGCGAGCTGTTCCGGCATCTGTGCGCTCCTCTATTCTTCGCCCGTGATGGGTTCCCGCCCGAGGGCGTCCATATTGTTCTATCACACACCCGCCGCGGCGCGCCAGCGCGGGGCGGATGCGGGCGCCTGTACTGTGTGCGGCAACGGCGGGGGGAGTTCAGCCTCGGGGGGCGAAGGCGATGCCCTCGATCTCGACCAGGAGGTCGGGGCGGCACACGTCGGCGACAGCAAAGGTGACGGGCAGCTCGCCCAGGCGGGCCTTGCAGATGGCGCGGACCTTCGCGTAGTCCTCCCGCCGCTTGACGTAGACGCGGGCGAGGACCAGGTCCTGGAGGGAGGCGCCGGCGTCGGCGACGCCGTGGCGCTGGAAGTTCTCGCGGGCGAGGAGGGCTTCCATGTTGTCGAGGGTCTGCTGGGTCTGGCGCTCGACGTCGCCGACGAAGCGGGTCTCGGCGTCCACGATGCTGGCCGTGCCGGAGACGAGGGTGGCGACGACCTCGGGGCCGAGGATGGCCATGGCGCGGGAGAACTTGGGGCTCTGCTGGCTGTAGTGCTGGCCGTAGCGGAAGGCCGAAACCTGGAGGGGGTTCTCGAGGGGCAGGAGCCGGATGTCCTTGCGCTCCGTGGCGAGGGCGACGCAGGACATCATGACGTCGCGGTCGCCGGCGCCGATGCCGGTGCTGGCGGGGTAGACGGCGCTGTGGACGCTGGGCACCAGGTACGGCTCGAGGAAGCGGGTGTCGCGATAGAAGTCGGCCCTGGCGCGGTTGAGCTCCTTGTAGCGCTGGGTGTCGCCCTCGGGGCCGACGATGTCGCCAAGGTAGAGCCAGGTGCGCAGCACCTGGCCGAAGCGGAAGCCGCTGGCGGCGAGCAGGTCGCGCATGCGCCCGAAGGCGTCGAGCGCGCGGTCGTGCACGCCGGGGGCCGGGGTCTGGGGCACGATGCCGGCGCAGTGGGCCCACGTGATGTCGCTGTGGCGCAGGAGGACGAGGTGCTCGGAGACGCGCTCGATCTCGACGCGGCCCTTCTGGCGGCTGACGCCCCAGGCCTCGATCTCGAGGAGCTTGCCGCCGCAGGGCGGCTGCACGATGTAGTCCGTCGCCGGCAGATCGTCGCAGTAGAACTCCTCGATGATCTTCTTGCAGTCGGGGATCAGGGCGTGGTCGCGGATAAAGATGTCCTGGCGCACGATGCCGCCGCGGGCGCCCTCCTCGTGCATCACGCGGGCCACCGTGGTGAGCGCGCCGTAGGCCTGCTCGAAGAGGTCGGCGCCGTTCCGCGGGATGCCGCTCACGAACAGGTAGCGCACCTGCGTGAGGTCGGCGATCGAGTAGCCCACGCCTTCCGAAGATACCTTCCTGACCATTCGCCGGCCCCAGCTTCTCCTCGCGGTCGCCTCGGGCATCGGGGCAGCCTGTCCTGCTCCGACGCAACAGCATAGTCACGCGCCCGCCCGAAGTCAAATGCGGTTGCGAAGGGGATTCGCTTTTCGGCGCGATCCGGGTATGATGGGCGCCGCAGGGGAGCCTGGGGCCGACGCATGGGGTGTGACCTCGGACGGCGAGCGGTGGCGGTGGCTGGGCTTCTGGCGCTCGCGGCGTCGGCCGCCCTGGCGGGGCAAGCCGTGGCACAGCCGAGCGCGCAGCAGACATCGCAGGGGGAATTCCAGGTCAACGGCCCGGAGGCGGAGCCGGGCGGCGTGGTCCTGTACCGGATCGCGTCGCCCTATCAGCGCGGGGAGACGCAGGTGCGCCTGCTGCCGCCCCCGAAGCTGGACCCGCCGGAGAAGCGCCGCGTGCTGTTCGTCCTGCCCGTCGAGGCCGGCGCGGGCACGCGCTGGGGCGATGCGATTCGCGCGGCCCGGGCCGCCGGCGTGGCGGACCGCTTCGGCTTCGTCGCCGTGTTCCCGACCTTTTCCGCCCTGCCCTGGTACTGCGACCACCCGGCCGAGCCGACGCTTCGGCAGGAGAGCTACGTGCTGCGGGTGCTCGTGCCCCTCGTGGAGCGGCTGTATCCGCACGAGGCAAGGCGGCGGGCGCTCGTGGGCTTCTCGAAGTCGGGCTGGGGCGCCTTCAGCCTGCTGCTGCGCCACCCCGAGGCATTCGCCGCCGCGGCGGCGTGGGACGCGCCGATGATGATGGCCCGCCCGGGGTTCGGCATGGACCAGGTCGTCGGCACGCAGGAGCAGTTCGAGCGCTATCGGATCGAACGGCTCCTGCGCGAGCGAGCGGCCGCGGTGCGCGGGGCGGAGCGGCTGGGCCTGTTCGGCTACGACAGCTTTCGCAAGGACACGCAGGCCGCCCACGCCCTGATGGCCGAGCTGCGCATCCCCCACGAGTACGCCGATGGCCCGCTCCGCAAGCACCACTGGGAGAGCGGGTGGCTGGAGGGGGCCGTGCGGTTCCTTCGCGATGCCTTGGAGGCGGGAGCGACAAGCGATGCCGGGCGGTGACCGTCCTCACAGCGACTGGAGGTAGGCGAGGAGGTCGGCCAGCTCGTCCTTCGAGAGCTTCGAGGTCGCGCCGTGCTTGTCCTCTTTGTTCCAGTTGGTGAAAACTTCTTCGAGGGTGGCGGCCCGGCCGTCGTGGAGGTAGGGGGCGGTGCGGTAGATCTCGGTGAGCTTGGGGGTGTAGAAGCGGTTGTCGGGCCGGTCGTAGGGGCCGAGGGTGCCCGTGTCGTAGGCCTTGAGGTCGGTGTAGTACTGGCCCACGTGGCAGGTGCTGCACTTGGCCTTGCCGTCGAAGAGGGCCTTGCCGCGCGCCGCCGCCTCGGAGAGCTTGCCGTTGACCAGGGAGGGGTTCGGGTCGGCCTTCAGCGACTTCAGGTAGGCGTCCACCGCGTTCGCCGTCTCGTCGGGCACGACGGCGAAGAGGATGAATCGGAAGCCGGCTCGGACCGCGACGTCGGCGGTCTGGCGGACGCCCATGGCCATGACCGGCGCGGTGTAGTGGGAGTAGACGAGGCTGCGGGTGCGCTTGTGGTTGCCCATCCCGTCGTTGAGGAGGTCCCACCGCAAGCCGTCCATCCGCGCGTTGTTCGGGTGGCAGGTGGCGCAGCTCTGCCATTTCTGGAAGCACAGCTCGGCGTCGTGGAAGGCGGTCTCGCCCTTGCGGACAGGGTCGGGCTCGGGCTGCTCGCCGACGGGGATGTTCTTGAGGAGGTTGCCGGTCTCGGTGTCGAGCACGCACAGGGCGCCGCCGAAGTAGGTGGGCACGTAGAGCTGCTTGCCATCGCCCGACAGGGCGATGCCCCGCGGCCCGCGCTCGAAGGGGCGGTCGGCCGCGTGGAGGTACAGCAGCGTTCTGCCGCCGACGGGGAAGCGGCGGATCAGCTCGGCGAAGTACATGGCCATCAGGTCGTTGACGAGCTGGAAGCGGTACTTGGGGTCCTTCTTGACTTCGGCCCAGGGGTTGATGTTGGCCGAGCCGAGGCTCTTCGCGTACTGGTCGGGGATTTTTCCGGAGAGCATTTCGACCAGGCGGCCGACGTCAATGCGGGCCACCTCGTGGCAGCCGCTCAGGCTCGCCCACAGGGTCTTGCCGTCGGCCGTGAGGGCCGCGCCCCAGGGGTCGGCGGCGCCCAGGTCAATGCTGTCGAGCAGCATCGTGGCGTACAGCTCGTTCTTCTCCAGGTCAATCACCGAGAGGGCCGAGGTATTCATCCAGCCGCGCTCGAGCTGGGTCGTGGGCACCTGGAAGCGGGAGACGCTGTGGACGAGATAGGCCCACTTGCCGTCGGGCGACACGCACACGGTGCGGCAGTTGGTGGAGCCGCCGGGGAGCTTGATGGTGGCGCCGGTCTTGCCCTCCTTGGCGTCGAAGATGCTGACGCTGGCGGCGGTGGAGCTTTCCGTGGCCGGGCCTGTGGCGAGGGAGTTGACCACCACCACACGGGTTTCATCCGGCGTCACGGCGGCGAACATCGGCTCGCGCACGGCCTTCACCCGGAACTTCTCGGCCATCTCCGCGCAGTCGATCACCGAGACCGTCGAGTCGCCCATGTTGCACACGAACAGGCGGCTGGCCTTGGGCGCGAGGGCGATGCCCGCGGGGCGGAAGCCCACGGACACGCGTTTCGTCTCCTTGCCGCTGTCGGTCGCAAGGGCGGCGACGGCGTTGGCGTGCTGGAGGGTGACGAAGAGCGTCTTGCCGTCGGCGGAGAGGGCCATGCAGGTTGGCCCGCCGGCCACCTTCCACTCGGCTGTCTTCTTCCCCGCCGCGGGGTCGATCACGGCCACGCAGTCCGCCGTCTGGTCCGTCACGTAGACGGCCTTGCCGTCGGCCGACGGCAGGGCGGCGTAGGGCGAGCGATACGTTCCCGCCTCCGCGGCCGCGCACAACGCCGCCAGGGACGACCAGGCCACGATACGGGCGAGCCGGCGATACGAATCCACGGTTCGGCCTCCTGCTCAGGTCACACGGTCCCAGCCACGATCACGAGCGACCCCTTACAAATAGCCGAAACCAGAGAGAAAAGCAAGTCGGCCTCAGGGCATCTTGACATCCCGCCCTCGGGGCGCTAGGATACCGCGTGGACGCAGAGAACGGCTCGACGCCAGTCCCCGATGCGAGGCGATGCTCATGAAGGCCACTCTCCTGGCCAAGAGCGGTCTCACCGACCGGCGGGAGTACGCCCTGGACGAGGGCAAGTCGTACCTCGTCGGCCGCTCCCGCGAGGCCGATGTCATCGTCAAGGACAAGTTGGCCTCGCGCAGCCACTGCAAGGTCGCGGCGACCGGGGCCGAGGAGTGGACCGTGGCCGACCTCGGCAGCTCCAACGGCACCTACGTGAACCGCGAGCGCATCACCACGCGCGCGCTGCGGCACGGCGACACGATTCAGATCGGCAAGGCGGCCCTGGAGTTCCGGCTGCTGAGCGCCACGACGGCCCCGACCGTGGTCGGGCCGCAGGCGGCCGAGGAGGAGGCGTCGCCCGCCGCGGGCACCGCCCCGCGCGAGCCGGCCGCCCCTCCGCCTCGCACGCCGCCCCCCCTGCCGCCCAAGGCCGCGGCCACGCCCCCCGCCGCGCCACCCAAGGCCGCGCCGCCCCAGCCCGCGTCGTCGCCCAGGCCCAAGGAGGGCGTGGACGAGGATATCCGCGGGCTCTTCGAGTTCCTCGACAAGGTGGACAAGGCCGGCAAGCCCCCCGGCGAGGCGCCCCTGCCGGTCGTCGAGGTGGAGGACGACTCGCCGCCCAAGCTCCGCGACGAGCGCACGCCGCCGATGAAGCTTCGGAAGGATACCGATGGAGGGCCCCTGTTTTCCCTCCTCGACGAAGTGGAGTCCCAGAAGCCGTTGCGCAAGAGGCCCCAGCCGCCGCCCCAGCCGCCGCCTGCTGGCCCGGCCGCCCCGGCCCCGCCGAAGCCGGCCGAAGAGGGTGGCCTGCTTGCCTTCCTGCGCAAGAAGAAGCAGCAGCCGTGAGGAACGCAGAACGCGGATTGCGGATTGCGGAATGCGGAATGCGGAATGAAATCCGAAATGTGTGCGTCTTTCTCCTGCCGGCCCTCGCCGCGCTCGCCCTGGGCATCCCGCGGGTGGCGTCGGCCGACACCATCGTGCTGCGCAACGGCCAGCAGCTCCAGGGCCGCGTGACCATCGAGGGCGACAAGGCCCGCATCGAGCTCGACGTGGGCGGCACCGTGGTCGTGGACCGCGGGGAGATCGCCAACACCACGCGCGACGGCCCCGCCGTGGCCGCGACGGGCGAGGCGATCGCCGTGTCGCCCGAGCTCCTGGCCCGCCTCAAGGCGCGCGAGGAGGTCCACCAGCTCATCGAGGGTCTCGCCGACGAGAAGGAGCCGGCCCGGCTCAAGGCCGAGGCGGAGCTCGCGCACAGGGGGCGCGAGGTCATTCCCACGGTACGCGCCGCGTTCCTCGCCGCCCCCCCCGTCCCGCGTCGCCACCTCCTCCGCATCCTCGCCGCCATCGGCGACCCCGCCTCGACCCCCAAGATCATCGAGCTCCTGCGCAACCCCAACGAGAAGGAACTGCACGTCGAAGCCGTCAAGGCCCTCGCTGCCATCGCCGGCCACGACGCGGTGCTCGTCCTCACCGAGTTCCTGGTGAACGCGAAGGACGACGAGGTGCGGCTCGAGTGCCTGAAGGCCCTGGTGGAGCTGGGCTCGCCCTTCGCCGCGCCCTTCGTGGTCGAGGCCCTGCGGTCCGACGCCCTTCGCCAGGCCGCTCGCGCCGCCGTTGCCCAGTGGGACGACTCGGTCCTCCTCCCCTATCTCCTGCCGCTCCTCGACGAGGGGACGCGTGAGGGCCGGGAGCGGGTGGCCACCTGGTTCGCGCGCCTCGCCACCCCCGGCCATGCCGTGACCCTCACGCGGGTGCTCGAGTTCTACGACGACGACAAGGACGTGGCGCGGGTGCTGCGCGGCGGCGTGACGCGGCTGCACCGGGACTTCCCGGTCGTGGGCGACATCGAGCTCCTTGCCGCGCCGCAGTTCGCGATCCGCGACCACGCCCTCGACGCGCTCAAGAAGCTCCAGAAGGACAGGAAGAAGCGCGGCAACACGCCGCGCGACTGGCGCGACCTGCGCGACGACGCCGTGCAGCCGCGCCTCGCGGTCGCACCCGTGGGCGCGCTGAGCCGCGCCCTCACGCGCGACATCGCGTCCGACATCGAGACCTCGCTGCGCACCCCCGCCGCGCCCCAGCAGGGCAAGGCGGAGGGCGTGGCCCGGCAGCTGCCTCTGCCCCCGCCGGTCCCCGGCGCGGAGGGCCGGCCGCGCGACGCGCGCCCGCTTCTCGCGCGCCTCGACCGCGAGCAGGCCGCCGAGCCCCAGACCGTGCGCCTCATCGGCGTCACCACCGCCGAGGTCAGCGTCCCGGGCCTCGACCCGGCCCTCTGCTCCACGCGGAGCCAGGGAGCCCTCCTGCTCTCTCTCGCCGGCCTCGGCGAGGCGCGCGACACCGTGACCTCGCGTGCCCGGCGCCTGGCCCTCCACGCCCTGGCCCGCTCGATGGGCCTCCCGCCCTGCGGCGACGCCTCGTGCCCCAGCAGCGCCCTGTACGCCGCGGCGGACCTCGATGCCAAGTCGTCCCGCTACTGCGCCGCGTGCGCCGCCGCGTTCGCGGCGGCCTGGGCCGCGGAGCACGACGCCGCGAGCTTCTACGACGCCGCCGCGGGCGCCAAGCTCGCCGCCATCGCGGCGAAGGCGAAGACCAAGGAGGCCCACGCCGCGGCGGCCTACGCCTTCGAGCGCGCCCTCCAGCCCCTCTCGGCCATCGAGCAGTGGAAGTCCTGGCAGGCGGTCGGCGGCGCCGGGCCCGCCCAGGTCGCGCTCGCCACCAAGCGCATCGAGCTCCTCGACCGCTTCGAGAAGTGGCTCGCCCGCAAGCGAGTCGCGCCCACCCCTCCCGCGAAGGGCAGGCCCGCTGCCCCCTGACAGCCTGCTTCACAACCAGGGAGAGAGGGGAGGGCGAAGCCCCCGCTGAGTACCGCTCCACGGAGGAAGCCGCGCAGGGAAGCCGTCCTGCCGTCCCTTCGGGACTGGGCCTATTCTGGCACCCGAGTCCGGCGGCTGAAGCCGCCGGCTACGTCCTGACGTGCCTTCGGCACGACGACCGCAGAGCGCGGTTCCTGTACACTTTTCTCTGTGGAGCAGTACTGAGGCGATGGTGTCGGGCGGGTGCGAGCGGCGCGGCGAGGGCCTCGCCCTCCCTGTGCTGGGCAAACGAAGCGGGCGCCCGAAGGCCCCTCGGCCTCGGGCGCCCGCTGTGCGATCGGGAGGGCGGCGGAACTCAGTCTTTCTGGACGATGCTCTTGGCGAAGTCGCGGTCGGCCAGCACCTTCCCTGCGGCGTCGGTGATGCGGATGTGGCCGCCGACCTGGCCGGTCTTGTTGAAGGCGATGAGGTAGGTGCGGCCGCCGAGCACGACCTTGGCCTCGGCTCGGTCGGCGGTGTCGCCCGCCAGGGCGACCTCGCCCGCCTCGTCCTTGTCGTCGGCCTGGACGCGCAGGACGTGGAGGAAGTAGTCGCGCGCCGCCGGCTTGGCGGGCAGGACCTCGATGCGCCACGAGCCGGCGTCGTTGGCCTCGCCGAGCAGCTCGGGGGCGTTCACCTGCGGGTTCTCCCAGGCGGGGGTGCGGTAGGCGGGGGCGTAGTTGATGCCCTCGTTGTAGTATTCGTAGCCGGGGAGGTAGTGGAAGGCGGTGTGCCACTGGAGGCGCTGGCCCACGTCGCGCGCGAGGTCGAGCACCGTCTTGTAGTCCGCCAGCTTGAAGCGGAACTCGTCCACCTTCTGGCGCTCGAAGGCGTGCAGCTTCAGGTAGAACTCGGTGTCGGTGACCTCGTACTCGGCCTCGGTCGGCGTGTCGCGCTCGAGGCAGAAGGCCCCGAGCTTCTTCCCGGTCAGGGCGTCGTTGTAGTAGAAGATGAGCGGGTCGGTCCACTCCCAGCGGCTGCCCGTGCCCATGCGCTGGGTGGTGCGGGGCACGCGGCACAGGGTGGCGATGGGGATGTTGGGCATGGCGCCGCCGACCTTGCGGACGACGTGCGGGGCCGGGAGCAGGGTGTGGCAGCGCACGACGGCGCGCTCCTTGCCCCTCGACACGGTGAGCGAGCCATCGTAGTCCTCGATGTGCCCCTTGACCTCGGCGCGCAGCAGCGTGCCGTCAACGGTCGGCTCGCCCACGAGGTGCATGAGCCAGCGCTTCTCGAGGTTGGCGCGCGGGCTCTCGACGCGGTCGAAGACGACGAAGACGCCGCTGCGGAGCAGGACGGCCTGGCGGGTGAACTCCTTGACGAGCTCCGGGCGGTAGGCCTTGGCCCCTTCGCCGGCCGTGTAGTCGTAGAGGTCGTGGTTCTCGAAGGCCAGGAGGTTGCCGCGGTCGAACTCGTTCTGGTGGTAGACCCACGCGTCGGTGCCGATGGCGAACGACCAGGTGCGCCGGTCGCGCTTGCGCTGGCAGCCGTCGTTGAGGGCGAACGGGTTCTCCGCCGAGCCGATCTCCTTGGCCGCGGGGTCGCGCACGGCGATGGTGTTGTGCGCGATGCTGCGGGTGTAGTAGCTGCGGTCGTGGTAGATGCCCGGGCAGTAGAAGCCGGTGTCGGGCGCCAGCGGACTCTGGCAGTAGAGGAGGAACGAGCCGACGTCGGGGTGGCCGTGCATGTCGAACCAGTCGGAGAAGCGGACGGATGCCCAGACGTCGTGGCCCTTCCAGCCGGTGCGCATCACGGCGAGGCCCGTGCCCGGGAAGGCGCGCGACGGCGGGAGGTCGCCCGGGCCCAGCGACGCCACGGTGGGGTCGTGGCAGAAGAACTCGGTGAACCAGTCGGCGCCCTCGGGCGTGATCTGCTGGGCGAGCCACTCCACGTGGGGGTCCTTCGAGAGGTTGGCCGACGTGACGAGGACCGGGTAGACCCGCGTGCTGTCGAAGCCCACCATCTCGCCGTCGCCGTAGTTGTAGATGACGCGCTTGCGGGCCACGTCGGAGCCGTAGAGCAGCCAGCGGCCGAAGTTGGCCAGGTACGGGTGCTCCTTGGGGTCGAGGTAGTCAATCCCGCAGGCGGTCTTCATGAGGGCGAGGACGCGGTAGATCTCGACCATGCGGCGCGTCACCGACCAGTAGTAGCCCTGCCAGTAGCTGCCGTCGCGCAAGTGGTCGAGGAAGAGCACGGCGTCCTTCAGCGAGTACTCCCAGTAGTGCCGCACGCCCTCGGCGGCGCGCGGGTGGTGCCCGGCCACTGCCACGAGGCCCTCGAGGGTCGGCGCGTAGCGGCGCGCCCAGTCCTGGTCGTGGAAGGTCCAGTTGTAGAAGCGCGGCCACTGGTCGGGCCGCGTCTCCGACGGCATCGGGTCCTCCGGGTAGCCGGTGTAGGCCGAGCACCGCGCCCAGCCCGACGCCGGGTCCACCGTGCTGGCCGGCCACACCCGCTTCGTGGCCTCGGCCCGCTCCGCCTCCGTCATCGCGTCATAGGTCCAGTCGAACACATACGTCGCCGACTGGTAGATCGTCCCGGGGGGGATCCGCCCGGACACCAGGTCGCGGATCGCCGACTTCGCGTAGGCCTCGCGGCCCGTCAACTGGTACATCAGGGCGCAGGCCAGCGGGTCCCCGTCCTCGACGGCCTTGACGAACTCCTCGCGCTTGCGGCTCTGGTCCACCCGGGCGGCGAGCGCCTTCTTCGTCTCCCTCGTGAACAGCATGCGCGGATGGTCGGGGCGCACCGCCACCCGCTCCCACGTGATGGTCGGCACGGCGACCGCGCCGGCCTGCTTCGCCAGCGGGTTGTCGGCCGGCCGCAGCACGGCATACGCGCCGGGCGCGGCCGCGGGCCCTGCCTCTCCCGCATGCAGGGATGCAGCGCCAACGAGGGCCAGGGCAACGATCGTCACTGCTGCACTGTGCAGTCGCATCCGCTGTGCTCCTTTCAACAGGCCCCCCCTGCCACCTCGACTAAGTATAGCGGCGCGCCTCCCCTCGCGCAAGGGGCGCATGAAGATTCCCCTTGCCCGTCCTCCGGGGGGTTCGCCATCTGCCTGGCGGTCCCGCTAGCATACTCGCTTGGCAGGCCGAGGTCAACCCCATCTTGACAGAAGGGTGCGTGTAGTCTCCTTCGAGACAGGTGGCCGCGTTCTGAGCCTCCGAAGGAGGCGGAGGAATAAAGCCCACGGCGATGCTTTGGGAGCCGT
>Ga0307380_10004943_pt1 | contig 17832 bp, 16 predicted proteins | sample UN3MG_FD_202239 | JGI IMG/M metagenome (GOLD analysis project Ga0307380, IMG submission 202239) | Soil microbial communities from Risofladan, Vaasa, Finland - UN-3 | ecosystem: Environmental > Terrestrial > Soil > Coastal area > Acid sulfate soil | place: Finland: Risofladan, Vaasa | collected...
CGTCGTGTCCCTTGCGGATATCCATAAATTCCATATCAAGAGGCATTCTTTTGCCGCATTTTTTGGGATCAAAGCCAAACTGGTTGATGAAAACGATCTTCATATTCCTGCTTCTGGCGTTGAATTGCTGCACTGCGGTATAGTAATTTGCCTCCCCGCCGGACAAGTCAGGCCAGCCTTCACGGTGAGCCACGGGCCAATTATATGTAGACTCCATATCGTGAATATCCCGGCTGCGACGCTGTGATACTTCCGTCGAAAGGACAAAAAGCACTCCCGTCTTGCCCTGCGTCCTGAATTCCCGTTCGATATGTTCAAGAACGCGCAAATCACGCCACATTCCTTTGCTCCGAACGAGTCTTGTTACGTGCGTAAAAACATAATCAGGCTTATAACCTAACAGGTTTTCACAATATTGCTGGAGCTTTTCTCTCGATGCGAGCTTCTCGGGAAGACTGATTTCGTATGCCGGGATGCCGTTATATACTATATCGATATCGGCGGTTTCGAATTCCGGCGCCAGGAAGCGCAATTCATCGACGACATAATCGCCGACCGCGCATATACGGTCACAGTATTTTGATGCCTCCACGAGAGAGTGCTTGAAATAGTTACTCTGATCGCCGAATACTTCGTTGACGTAAAGCCCGTCGGAGTGAGCCTGTTTCATGACATTATAAAACATCGTATCGTGCCCGGGGTGTTCTTCCACGATGCGTCGCATAGTGGCTACTTCATGAGCGTAAAAAACTGTTTTGAAGTTACACGCAGGCTCAATAATAGCCGCCAATGCGGTCGGCATTCCCATAAACTCGTGTGAGATAACTATGGTCGAATCCCCGGCGGCGCCGATTGCTTTGAGTACGGCAATAGCCACGGGCGCCAATCTGACATATTGCTCGAACTCCCAAAGGTGCTCGAATAAATTACTGCTGACACCGAATTCATCGAACAACCGCCTCTTGAATTCGTTGATCGCGCCCTTATCTATATGTCTTACATCGACCAGCACAACTTCAGGCGAGCTTATTATACCTGTCTGCTCGTCAATAAAGGTACGTCTGCCGTAAACTATGCCGGCATTGTAGAAATTTTCGATCTTATGGAAGGCCGGAGCGTAACCCGTGTTTACAAATTCGTCGATAGACGAGTAGAGCACCTCGCTATTTTCGCCGAGCCGTTCCGATGCGGAGCCTTCCGTGGTGAACAACGGGCCGATGAGTATCGAGCGTTCTACTGCATCAAGATAATGTTTGCTGGTGAAGAAACCATACAGAACGGCGCCTATACCGCCGACCTTCCCCACCGTCTCGTGGGTGACGTGCACTGCTGTTGTCTCTCTGGTCATAGTAAATTTCCCTCCAAGTTTAAGTCTGAGGTATAATCAGGTTGTTTCTATTATATCTACGTAAAATATACGTAATGAGATCATTACAAACAAATTAAAGGGGCTCTGTGACGTGCCGTTTTATTTGGACCGAAAAGATGGCGAGAAATGCGCAAAGATAACGTGTATTTTAGGACGCGTTTGGCCTGCTTTGAGAATTTTTTATTTGGTTTAGCCTATTTTCTCTCGCAAGGTTCTTATCGTGCCCGCAAGTACCTGCGGAGGAATGTCAGCCAATCCCTGTTCGGGTATTTCACTGAGCGCTATTCGATCAATAATCGCCACTGCCCGACTACCGGAAGGGGCGATCAAAGCGGCTGTTCTATCGGCTTCGTCCAATTCGCCGTTCACTATTTGCCGCAGATATATGATTATATTTTGTGTCAACTCCCTGTCGCCCATCTGATATACCGCCCCGGAAGGTGGAGCGGGTCCATCCGGAATCTCTCTTTCTCTCAGAATATCTTGTGTAAGCTTGTATGTCTCGGCCATAAGCCGGTGCTCTCTTTCCACGTCGGTCTCATTAATTGGCGCCAGCTTCAACTCTTCGCCGATGTCCGAGCTGGGGACATATAGTTTGTTGTGACATGACGGGCATTTACCCCATTTGCCACCGGCCGTGTCGGCCGCTTCTATCTTTTTGCCACAATGCTCGCAATGAAATACGATCGCCATTTTGACACCTCTCATGAAAACTTTTCTATTTTTCCGCTCTATATTCCGCGGCCACCTCGGTGGTTATTCCGCCGCGAGGTGTAAACCGAGAGATAACCTTCATCCAGCGTGGTTTGCATAAACCGGTCAAATCATCCAGTATATCATTCGTTAGGGCCTCGTAAAAAATCCCCTTGTTGCGGTAACTTTGCATGTATAATTTCAGGCTCTTGAGCTCTATGCACAATTTGCCGGGGCAGTATTCGATGACAATCTCGCCGAAATCAGGCTGGCCCGTTCGAGGACAAACGCTCGTAAACTCGGGACACCTGATCGTTATACGATAATCCCGCTCGGGACGGGGATTTTCGAACAATTCTATTTCTACCTGCTCGCCCATTATTCTTTATTAATCGCCCTTATAAAACCTGATATTATATTATAATCGAGAGATTGTTCCGGGACAAGCAATAATCGGTATAAGAAATGATGAAAATCTACCCCGGCACAAAGATTGTGAAAAGCGGCCAAAATTGTTGCACGACGCCGGAAGCTCAGGTATATATGTTATTCCGACAACCTTATTATTTGGCAGGTTAGAATTGTGACGGGTAAAAAAGCTGTAGTTTTACTAAGCGGAGGCCTGGATTCGGCCACGACTTTGGCTATCGCACACGACGACGGTTTCCAGTGCTGTGCCTTGACTTTTGCTTATGGCCAGCGGCACAAGCGGGAAATTGAGGCGGCGAAAAATGTCGCCGAATCGCTCGGGGCGGCCGAACATCGTATTATCGAAATCGAGCTGGCAGCATTCGGCGGTTCGGCTCTGACCGATGAGGCCATTGATGTGCCCAAGGACAGGGCCGACCTGAACACCTCGACCCAAATCCCGGCAACTTACGTCCCGGCCCGCAATACGATATTCCTGAGCTATGCCCTTGCCTGGGCCGAGGTGCTGGGCGCATTCGATATCTTTATCGGCGTCAATTCCACCGATTACAGCGGCTATCCTGATTGCCGGGCGGAATTTATCGCCGCCTTCGAGAATACAGCCAACCTCGCCACTGCTGCCGCCGTCGAAGGCAGGGGCCGATACTGCATCCGCACGCCCATCATCGAGATGACAAAGGCCCGCATTATCACGATTGGCACGAATCTCGGCGTCGATTACTCCCTGACTCACAGTTGCTACGACCCGGACGAGCAGGGCAGAAGCTGCGGCCGATGCGATTCCTGCCGGCTAAGATTAAAAGGCTTCGACGAGGCCGGACTCGAAGACCCGATTGAGTATATAACGTAACCTTGGCATTCCCGCATAGGCGAGAATCCATAGTATTAAGTGAAAAATGCGTATTAATGAAATTTTCTATTCTTTACAGGGCGAAGGATTCCTTGCCGGCGTGCCGAGCGTATTCGTCCGAATAGCAGGTTGTCCTTTACGTTGCCGATGGTGCGATACGAAATACGCCTGGTCAAAAGAAGCAGGGCGGCAATATAGTAGTATAGATGAAATTATCCAGGCCATTCAACAATGGCCGTGCCGGTTCGTCGTCATAACCGGCGGCGAGCCGATGGTCAATCCGGATTTGCCATCATTAGTTCGGAAGCTGAAATCCGACGGAAAACATATAACCATCGAAACCGCCGGCATAGCCTATATGCCCGATATGCCCTGTGATTTAATGAGTATTAGCCCGAAATTGAGCAATTCGGTGCTGGAAGAGCCGAAATTAGAGGCGATTCACAAGGACTCGAAGCTCGACCTGGCGGTTCTTGGCGCTTTAATTGACAATTATAACTATCAGGTCAAATTCGTCGTCGATTCTGAAGTCGACCTGCCGGAGATAGAACAAACAATAGAAAAACTCGCAAACGTCGACCGGGAAAAGATAATGCTAATGCCTCAGGCCGACACCCGGGAAGAACTCTTAGCCAAATCCCCAATGGTCGCCGATCTATGCAAACGTACCGGCTGCGCATTTAGCCAGCGCCTGCATGTTTTACTCTGGAATAACGAAAGAGGAACTTGACATCTCGTCTCTGTGTCATTCAAGTGCTCCCTTCAGCAGCCTAATATCGTCAATCCACGCCGTGCCTTTACCATCTATAACCAGATTGAGTTTTACATTGTCAGGATTCTCTCCTTCTTTTAGAAGGAAAGGAGTCACCAGGTTTGTCCAGTCCGTAGTACCAGTGAGAGGATTCATTAGATCCTTTGAGAAGAACTCTCCCTTTCCCGGAAAATGGCACCACATTTCGAGATAGACCTGTCCCTGCACGTTTCTGGTGCGTACCTTTGCCTGATAGATCAGGCGCGCGTTCTCGATGTCGATGTTCCCCGTCTCGAACAGGTGAATTGTTGTTGGTTCTGTTGAGTCGATTCGTAGAGAGCCGTTACCGTCGCTCGAAATCGCCTTGTCGATGCTGATGCCTGATTGGGTAATGAGTCCTTGCAGATCATCGAGCGCATATGCCTCCAATTCAGTGACAGCCGAACCTTGCTTCAGCGTTCTTTCCTGCACGTCTCTCTGGCGCGCAATTTGAACCGGTTCCATTTTTGCGGTTCTCAGCAAATGTTCTTTCTTATACGTCACGCGATCTTTATTAGACCTGAGCCAGTTTAGTGATATAAGCACAGCAACGGCTGATATCGTTATCACGGTTGCCTTACCATAGCTATCCGTCCAGGAAATCACACCAAGAGCCAACGCCGGTATCTCAATAAGTATGGAAATAAGAAAACAGATGCTGAAAATGACATCCCCTTCTCCGCCGCCCGTTATCGCAAAGCAAATGAAGAAACTCACTATTGGCAAGACGATCCCCCCTAACATCAAATAGAATGCAATCTTCCCTTGCTTGCGTTTTGAATCCTGAAAGTCGTTTTGTAACATGGAAGTGTCGGTGCTCTTAGCGGGAGATTTCTTTATTGTTGCAAGTAAGTCTTGATATTCGGTCTCGCTTATCTTGCCGTCATTGCGAAGCTGCAACAGTTCTTCTTCCGATGAGATATTTGATACGTCTTCCATTTCTTAAAATCCTAAAAGTTTTGGAGTTAATTAATGATTTTTAAAGTACAAAAAGAAAAACAAGTACGATAATCACAGCACTTCCCGCCGTTGCTGCTTTACCAAAATCGTCAGGCCATGCAACTACGCCCATCACAAACGCTGCTATTTCAAATGCAAGACCAAGAAAGAACGGAGGCCCAATTGCAGCATGAGAGTTTGGATCCGATGCCTCCAACAGCTCAATAGCCAGAAACCAGACGATTGGCAAAATAATTCCTAACAACATCAAAACAAAAGCTCTCTTGCCAAGTTTGCGTTTTGACTTCGTTTTGTCTGTTTCTGGGGCGAGTGCTTCATCTCCACTCAGCGAAGTCTTTCTCATCGCAGCAAGCAAGTCTTGATATTCGGCCTTACTTACTTTGCCGTCATTGCGAAGCTGCAACAGTTCCTCTTCTGATGATATATTCGATACGTTTCTCACTTCTTAATCTCCCAAACACATTCTAACTGCGTCTTTTGTGTTATTGCCTTTTGTTGATCAGATGAAACTTAATTGGAACGACAATTATTCCTAAAATGCCAAGTCCCCATACAAAGGGAAGGTCGAGTATCAACCCGAAAACTACTCCCAGGATACAGATAACAAGACCGCCGGCCAAGATGCGTTTCCGAAAAGCCTGGAATTGCGGTTCGGCAGGCGATTCCACGCCGGAGTTCTTCCCGGGCGACCTCCTTATCGTCCCAAGCAGTTCTTCGTACTCCTGCCCGCTTATCTTGCCTTCCTCGCGCAGCTTCAAGAGTTCCTCTTCCGAGGATACATTCGATACGTTTTCCATTTTCTACTCTCCCGAAAGCTTCTCTAGTTTTTCCTTGGCGTCCGTCACACTGATTTCGTCTTTTCGCAATTGCTCCAAGACGGCCTTTTTCTGAGCATCCATTTTTGCTAATGCCTTGTAGTTCGCTATGAGTCTGTCTAATCTGGATCGTATTGCGGCGTATCCAAGCGAGCTGCTCTGTTCTAATGTCTTTATACTGAATCCTGCCAAGAGATACTGCTCAAGGAATTTCTGGTCGTCCGGCGTGAGCCTGTTGAAGAATGTTTCGCTGAAATTACCTTCGATTTTGACGCCGCAGGCTGTACAAGACATCGCTGCCGTCTGCATCGGCAGGCTGCAAGAGGGACAGGATGTTGAAAGCATTTTTCTTCTCATAATCATAAATATTAGCATGCCCAACAATAAAGTCAATAAAAATTTGGAAATAATATAAATTTTCCTAATTATTTTTAGCTCGGCAATTTTGCCTCATTTTCCCCTTTTTGTTACCGCCACTTGTATCAGTTGGCGACCAAGGTAATACACTTTCATGGGCAATTTGAAGAATTCTTATTCCACATCCATCCGGCGAAGTTTATTCTGAGCGTAGCCGAATGGGCTCAGAGCCCGCCTTGATCACATCGAAGGAGCGGGCCTTTATGCGGAATCCAGCCTTGTAATGGAGGTTATGTGACCAGCAGACCCACGGCGTTGTCTACAGTACGATTATTTTTCCAATCTCCAAATTGAGAATTGACAATCATTAATAATTAGTTAATAATCAATAATAAATAGTAAATAATGAGCGCCCGGGTGGCGGAATAGGCAGACGCGCTAGCTTGAGGGGCTAGTGACCTTCGGGTCGTGCTGGTTCGACTCCAGTCTCGGGCATTGAGTCTTTTGGAGACAAATGCTGTCAACTCTATCATTCGTAACTACTTGCGCGGAGACATTATCAACGATCTGTTTTGACGTTGATGTCTTCTGAGGACAGGAAATGCCAACAAAAGACTGAGATACGTGCCCTATTTCGGGACTCTTTTCAATTACCCCCGGCAGACTTCCTATTACTTCCATAAGGGGCGTGTTCTTGCCACGTTGTAAAGGGTGGAGTAAAATCCCGGCTTGTTATGAAGTGATGAGTTGCCAGACGCCTTTGATTCCCATGGATGTGGTCACAATCGAAAACAGTAAAATCGCGCCAAGAATGAGATTGGTGAGTAGTGTATTCTTATGTTTGCCCATCAGATCCCGACGATTCCCAAGATACAGAATACAGCCTACAGTCACAGGCAAAATCACGGACTGAAAGGCCTGCGACACTATCATTACAAATATGGGACGCGCTTTAAAAATTGGCACCACCAAACCCAGGAGAGAGATGAGAAAAACCATGATGCGATATTTGGGAAGCGTCATCTCCCTTTCCGACCGGTTATAGTCGCATAGAAGCCATGGCAACATCAGGACATTCGGAAACTGCGATGACACACCTGCGGCAATGATACCGATAGCAAATATGGCAGTGGCGAAGGAACCCACTAAGGGCTCCAGTAGCCCGATCATTTGTGACACCTTTGTTAAGCCAAGACCTTCCGCATATAAAGTGCCGGCCGCTGCTGCCATAATCGATCCGCTGATAATGAACATCATGACCACAGATACGATTGCATCGTTCCGTTGCTTCTTTATGTCAGAAATGGTCCATCCCGCCTCTTTGACCAGAGTTGTTCGTATGATGAACAGTCCGGAAAAAACAGTTGTGCCTACCATTGAGGCAATCACTAAAAAAGGACCTTTTCCCTGGTCTGCAGAAACTTCCGGAAGGTTGGGAACCAATCCCTTCACGATATCGATCGGGGGCGGCATCATGATGAAAAAATTGAGAACGAAACACCCGGACATAATGGCCACAATAACAGCCAGGCTACGTTCAAAGAACTCAGTTTTACCGTTCCAAAAGATGTAGTAGACCAAAGCGATAAAAAATATGGCAAAGTAGATGGGAGCGATGCCCCCATCGACCATGGTTTTCGAGCACTCAAAGCTGATATCGGCTACAATACCCATAACGCCCATGACGCTACCACTTACACCCGCTGTAAGTGCGACAATAAAAAAGATGCCTACCGCAGGATGAATGTGTTTGCGGAATGCCTGCAGGGCCGTTTCTCCTGTAACTAATGTATAACGACCATAGACAGTGATCATAAAGAACGTCGCTAAACAGGATGCAACGATCGTCCACAAGAGAGACATTCCATAAGTAGCTCCAGCCTTAGCCATGGAAGTAACGCTTCCAGTGCCGATGTTGAATCCCAGTAGAAAGATGCCGGGAAGAAACAGGGCTAAGGTTTTTGAGAACTTGCTCCTGAGGCTGGTGTCAACACACTTATTTCCATTGGAATTGGATTTAGTCATTATAACTTGCTACATTTCACTATCGATAAAGCTTCTATTACTTTTCGGAACTGCACGGGAACTTTCTTAAACGGGCCACCCTTGCATACTGTTTCCAACTGCAGATAACCTCGGTATCCTGATTGGGAGTTAAAGGATTGATCCCCGGATTTAAGTGTCTCCATAACTGTCACTACCAGTCGATACTTCCAATACTTATTTCGGTGGACTTACCCGGCATTCTTTACATTATTCATTTCTAATTCAAGGTTATGCTACAACCATTGTCGCTGTTGCGGTGCCTATACAAATTGTATGCGTCCCAAGGATCTACTTCACAGTATCGGTTATAATTTTCACATTGTCCAGTTTCATCACGAAGCTTTGGGCAAGGCTAGTACCGACTTTTCTCAAGTCAATGGGCTCAATTCCCAGCTTCTCAGCCGGTGATCCTTTCTTAAACCTGAAGAATTTTTCTTTCATTGCTTTTTCGTCGAAGAGCAGGTTGGCATAGAACAATCCAATTTTGTCTTCCCCGGAATCACTCTTTCAGGCATACGCGTTGAAAAAGGTATTTCTGCCCGTAGCATTTCACCCGCTTTGCCGGCGAGCCAAAGATAATGATCGCTTTGGATTTCTTCTTCATAGGGGATGAAAGGACTTGGACCGATGGGAGCTTCACGTACACACTTGAAATATTGCGTACCTTCGTCCATCTCGTCAAACTGTGCCAGGAAGAGCATCTCGGCGCCAATGTGAATGGCTGAGGAGGCCTGTAACCAGAAAAATGAGCCGTTATTTCTGGGTCTGAAAGAACCGTCATCGTACCCCTTGAGGTTGAAACGCGAGAAGCCTGGAAATATCACCGGAACATAATCGATGTGGTTGGATTGACACCAATTCATATCCTTCTTTATTATTTGCGGCCAAACCTTACGATACGATTCTTCCCGATAGGCTCCTACATGCCACGGCATTAAGATGTCACACATCTTTATGATTTGGTGAAGCCTGATACGATCCTTGGGATCCTTAACGACGGCGTTACCTCCGAATTCTCTCCATCGGGCGGGGACCCGCATCATGATGCTGAATCCACGCTCCACGAGTCCGGCGATAATAATCTCTGCTTCATTGAGATAGCCGATGTCGTCAGTGCCGGCAATGTCGTCGCTGAATCCGACACCACCGATTGCAATCAAAGGCTTGCCATTGTGGTGGAGAAAGGTTGGGTATTCTACGCATTCAAACATATCGTACTTTTCGATCATTTTATCCAGATCAGCAAGGAGAACCTGTGAATACCCCTGCGCCATGCCGGTTAGATCATATCGGATACTGATGGCACGATTATACTTCGTGGCTGCCTGCATGGCAGATTCAAACACCACATGGTAATGATTCTTAATAGTTGGTTCTGTGAGTCGATGTATGAAGCGCTGCATAAAAACACCATCGATGCCATAATCAGCCATCCACTTAAAATGCAGATCTGTGGTTGATGCGTCATAGGAACTAAATACATAGGCCGGGGATCCGTCGGCATAGTGGAATGCTGTTTTGTATGTTTCTTCATATTCAGTTACATCCGGCCAGAAATCAATGGTACAGTGACCAGGCTTGAAGACACCGTTTTTCTGGTAATGAGTCCAATCTTTTTCGGCGCCATCCCCAGGAGCGTTAAACCACCCCTGGTAACCTGTCATAATCAATCCTTTGTATGAGTCGTAGCGTCCACTGTATCCAATATCATCGGGGGCATCATCAAGAATTGAAGAGTTCCCCTTCATTGGAGTGTCAGCAGCAGGCAACGAGCCCACTATAACGAGACAAATACATACACTTAGGATGATTCGGTTGTTCATAATACAATCACCTTCTTAACACAAATAACCGTTTCACGCCACATTACCTTGCCGTCAAGCGATAGGCAACGCATGCCATTAGGTTTACGGATGCCGTTAAAGTAAAGGTAGCCGTCATGCAGAACGGGAGGGTGCATCTTACCGGCAACCTTTCCGGTCCTGAACATCTCGTTGACCACGAAACCATCTCCCTTGCGCCTGACCCTCAACATGACCGAGATCGGGTCAAAATGGCCCCCATATGAACCATTTGTTAGAAAGAGCCTGCCATCGCCGATGACGGTAGGAGGAGCGATGTTCACAAAGGTGTTGAAATACCGATAGGCCCACAGTGGTTGGCCGTTGGCAGATTCGAATGAAACAACTTCTCCTTGGATGGATTTGTCATCTTCATCACTTGCCGAGATCATGATGATCTGGTCAATACCACCGATCTTCACCAGCGTCGGGGATACATAGCAGGGGATTCCCGTCAGCTTGCGACTGGCCCATCTGAGATCACCGGTCTTTTTGTCGAATGCAACCACGCCACCTTTCTTACCCTGGGGAGCAACAATGACCATGTCTCGGCAAATCAGCGGGGACTGCGCCACACCCCAGCGTGGTTCCTGGGCTTCGAATTTGTCGAGAATGTTGGTGCTCCAAACCGGTTGATGTGTTTTGCGACTAATGCAATAGAAATGTCCAAATGGTCCAACAGACCAGACATGTTTGTCATCCACAGTGGGAACAGACCGCGATCCCGGATGCGAGTGCCTTCCAATCGCCTGATACGAGAAGTTCCACTTTTCTTGACCAGTGGTAAAATCGATGCAGCGCAGAATATCGCTTTGGTTGACTATGCGGTCTAGAACAAAGACCTCTCCGCCCTCGACGCTTGCGCCACCATGCCCCGCCCCAAGTGGAAACGACCAGAGTTTCCTAGGGCCGCCGGCAGGCCAAGATCTGGCAAGATCGGCATCGGTGGCCACAGCATTTCGGTTTGGGCCAAGGTATTGCGCCCAGTCTGCACTGGCCGTTACAGCCACAACACTACACGTTAAAGTCGCCAGCAAGAAACGCTTCATTGTCTTGGCCTCCATGGAAATTGTCCATGCTGCGAAATATTTCCGATACGCTGGAATTCACGGTTGATGACCGTAGCCGCCTGAGGAGGATTTGTCAAGAGGGAAGTGTCAACAATCTTTCGCACATTTGGTCATAAGTCTTCTCTGGTCATGGTTAATATCTCTGGCACGTCCATGGGAGTGCCGCGAATTTTATCAGGCTATCCAACCTCAACCATCACTTCGTTGTGCATTTCTTGTAAACGGCCGATATCGACGTTAAAGGGAAATCCCGGTTTAAACAATGGCGATACTTGAAGGGGCAGATTTTTCTTGAAGCGAAACAGTTAATTTGGTATAGTCAATGTAGTCTGTGGATTTTGGCCTTCTGGCCTGTAGAATCCCAGCAAGTTTTCTGATATAGGAGAACGGGTGTTTTGGAGCGTTTCCAAGATACGTTTATGTTAATCTTTTTTGAAGGAGAAGTATCATGTATACAAGATTGATTAACCTGATTTTCTTTGTTCTGGCTTTATGTCTGGTGGGTAATGTTCAGGCACAAGACGCGACCTGGACGGATGCAGCCGGTGACCACAATTGGTTCACGACGGGAAACTGGTCCGAGTTCCCCACCCCTGCCCACTGGGCCAAAGTCAGAAATGGCCTGCCCGGCCCGATGATCGCCAGCGAAGGCGCTCTTGCGAGCAGGGTGCACGTTGGCTATTCAGAAGGGGGAGGCTTGACAGTGGACGGAGGAACCCTTGTGATTAGCGGGGATGACCTGATGGTAGGCAAGCAAGGTGGGCTCGGGATACTGAATATGATCAACGGTAGCATCACTGTTGCCCGAGACCTCGAGCTGGCAGGTGACAATCCTGGCGGTACGGGCATCGTCAATATGACCGGTGGTACGATTACCGTTGGGGATGATCTCGAGATTCCAGAGACCGAGACCGATCCAGCAGTAATAGCTGAAATGCATCTGGATGGTGGAACGATTATTCTAGGCGGTGACTTACATATGTTCGACCACGGCACCCTGGACATCACTGCCGGAACCCTGATCATAGACGCCAATGTAGTCTCGACCGTTCAGGGATACATCGACAATGGCTGGATCACCGCCTATGACGGGAACGGCACGGTGCAGTTGGATTATGACGTCACGAATAAAGGCCAAACCACGGTAAAGGGTGTTCACAAGCTTAAACCAAATCCGATTGACGGTGGTAACGTAATCCCCGGCGAGCTGGAACTAAGCTGGACCTTGCCCGATCCGTGTGTGCCTGGTCAGCCTGTACTAGTTGACGTCTACTTCACCGACGACTGGGCAGCCCTGTATTCGTTTACCGATCCGGCTGCTATTCAGGTTGTCAGGAAACAGAATGTGACTTCCGTTGCCGTGCAAACCCAACCAAAGACGCGGTACTATTGGGCGGTCGATACCTATGTCGGCGATCCCAATGATCCGATTTTTGGACCTATTTTTAGCTTCCTGGCAGATAATCAGGTTCCCCAGGTGGACGCCGGTCCCGATTTATTGACCTGGCTGGGAGATGACGGTACTAGGATAAAGGATCTTGATGCGACTGTCACCGCTGACGATGCTTATACAGTGCAATGGACGGTGGTTAGCGAACCGGATGATCCCAATAACCCTGACGCTGTGATTGCCGATCCGAGCGCCGAGGATACGAGTATTACCCTGTCAGCCTTAGGCGAGTATGTCTTGCAGTTGGATGCCTCAGACGGTGAATACACCGGTTCGGACACGGTCACGATCAACGTGTATAACGACGGTTGTGAGGCAGCAAAATCACTGCCCGATTACGTGCCGTTTCCCGGAGACCTCAATGGTGACTGCAAAGTAGATGATCTGGATCTAGCCATATTAGAGGCAGACTGGCTGAAGGATAATTCACTGACTGAACCGTAGATCAAGATCGATAAAATGCGCTGTTCTTGATATGGGCCTATGCCGGTTGATGCGGTATGGGCCCATTTGCCTTTATAAGTTCTTCTTGCTATCTGTATCCAATCCAATATACTCACCGGCAATAGTATTCTGTCAACATCGTTGCTGTTTTAGTGAGACGACCGCGCATTGTAGACATCTCGAGAGGCTCCGGCAAAAATAATATCTCGGGGAAAATGGGAAAAAACGATTGATATACCACTAAGAATGTTTTAGCCTTGTAGAACCATAATATCAAGTTGATCGAACGTAAGTGCCTTAAATATAAGACGTTGCTGGCGCGCCCGGCAAGTCACGCTCGTTTAATATGGAAATCGAATGAAGACACGAAGAGAGTTTCTAAAAAAAGTATACCTCAGCGCCAGTAACAACAAACAAGTAAAAGGAACGAACATGAACAGACGTGCTTTTGTCAAAACGGCGGGCGCAGCAGTAACATACTTTTCCCTTCCCGTGTTCATTTCAAAGTTGAATGCGAACTCGGAGAAAGCGCCGAACTTATTATTCATAATGACGGACCAGCAGCGGTTTGACGCACTGAGTTATGCCGGCAACAAAATCCTGAATACGCCGAATATGGACCGGCTTGCACGAGAAGGAGCCTGGTTCGAAAACGCATATACACAATGCGCTGTTTGCACTCCAGCCAGGGCATCGATGCTTACGGGTCACACGGTTGCAAACACCAAAGTTATTTCAAACAAACAGGCATATGTTCCGGAAGACACGAGCGTTATGCCCATGAAGACTTATGACGAGATTTTGTCGGAACACGGATACGAATGCGAGTATTACGGTAAGTGGCACACGCCGACCTTTCGGGCAAGGATCTATAACAATCCCGTAACGGCGGCAGGCATACACAAAACAGAACTTGGACCGGGCAAAAAAGCTGCATATCTCAAATACCTCGATCCTTTGTATCCCGACAGGATGCTTAAAGAGGGAGAATTGAAAGATACGCTGACAGAGAGGCCCTACGTACCTGACCCGATTGACCGACGTTTTGACCTGAAGAACAAGGGGCTGGAATCAGATATAAAAGTTGGACAGTCGGACATTCACGGGGTTACAACAATTCCTGTTGCGTATCACATTTCAGCATTTGAAGCAGGTAAGACGATTCAAGCATTGGAAAAATTAAAGGATAAACCCTTCAGCATTACCTGTTCGTTTCATCACCCCCACCCTCCTTATCTGGCCGCAGAGAAATACATAAAAATGTATCCTCAGGAGAAAATGGTTCCGCCCGTAAGCATTAATGATAACATGGCAGATTCGCCTTATCTAAGTATGAAAGAAAGGACCAACGAGCATTACTCCGATCCGAATATGATTCAGCATTTCATCTCGGAATACTACGCATTAGTTAAAGAAGTTGACGACTGGATTGGACAGATTCTAAACAAGCTCGACGAACTTGGATTAACAGGCAATACCATGGTTGTCTTCACCAGCGACCACGGTGAAATGCTGGGAAGCCACGGGCTCAGGGGTAAATTCTGTTTCTATGAAGAATCGTCTCATGTCCCTATGATGATCCGCTTTCCCGGAAGAATAAAGCCGGGGACGAAGGTTAATGCTCCGGTGTCAAACATGGATCTATTCGCAACCATCCTGGATTATCTAGGCATGTCTCCTCACCCCTCTGACGGCAACAGTCTCCGCTGGCTGATTGAAGGAACCGCCAATGAAGAAGACGCATATGTGGTTACGGAATGGCTCAGCGACTTACAAAGCAAACCGTCTCACATGGTTGTAAAAGGAGGCTGGAAGTTAATGCGGCCCGATCCTTCAGCCAAAAAACTGAAAAAGGCCTTATACAATCTGAATGACGATCCGCATGAGCTAAAGAATTTACTGGCAGACGGCGCTGATTCAAAAGCATATGCCGTCAAGGTGGCCGAGCTGGAGACCTGCTTCCAGGACTGGATGACGCGGACGAGTGCTAACAAACCGTAATGCACAGTCAAAATATAAAATTGATCACTACTGTCCGGTTGTTTGATTTAAAAAACGTTGTAACGATTTAAATAACATTGATTTACAAGAAAAAATGACTGTGATCGATTTGAAACCACTTTTAGACTTCGGCTATTTCAATTTGAAAAATATTAGGGAAATAGCCGATGAATACTGGACGAACAGTCTTTTCGCAAATAATGGATTTTCTCCCACTACGGGACTTCAGAAAGTGCGTCAAACGATATCGCGGAAATCACAAGGTTCAGAAATTCTCATGCCTGGATCAGTTCCTATGTATGGCCTTCGCTCAGCTCACGTACCGCGAAAGTTTACGAGACATCGAAGTATGTCTGCGTGCGATGCATACCAAACTTTATCACATGGGAATTCGAAGCAGGATTTCAAAATCAACTCTGGCCGACGCAAACGAGAACAGAGATTGGCGAATATACGGCGACTTTGCCCAAGTGCTGATTCATATGGCCAGAGAGCTTTACATCGAAGAGGAATTCGCCGTAGAGTTGGATCAGACAGTTTACGCACTCGATTCAACAACGATAGACCTATGTCTCTCGCTATTCCCATGGGCAAAATTTCGCAAACACAAAGCGGGCATCAAGCTTCACACACTTTTGGACTTACGAGGCAATATTCCCACGTTCATACGCATTACAGAGGCTCTCAGGCACGATGTCAATATCCTCGACGACCTCCTTCTGGAAGCAGGAGCATTTTATATCATGGATCGCGGGTACCTCGACTTTGGTCGTCTTTATACATTCCATCAATGCATGGCATTCTTTGTGACGAGGGCAAAAGGAAACTTTCAATTTCGCCGATTGTATTCTCACCCAGTAGACAAATCAACCGGCCTTCGATGCGATCAGATAATTGTGCTGACCGGTTTTTATGCATCGAAAGATTATCCCGAAAAACTTCGGCGTGTCTGCTACGAGGACAAAGAGACCGAACAGAGTCTGGTGTTCCTAACCAACTGTTTTACGTTGCCGGCGATAACCATCGCACAACTTTACAAATGTCGCTGGCAGGTGGAACTGTTCTTCAAATGGATCAAACAACACCTGCGTATCAAAGCATTCTTCGGCACTACCGAGAACGCAGTGAAGACACAGATATGGATTGCAATCTCGGTTTATGTGCTGGTAGCAATAATCAAAAAGCAACTGAATCTGGATTTAAATCCTTACACAATTCTACAGATTTTGAGCGTAACCTTATTCGAGAAAGTGTCTATTTTACAAGTACTTATGGAAGCTGGCTACAAAACTGACAACACTGATTCTTGTAACCAATTGATGTTATTCGACTTATAACCGGACAGTAGTGAAAATTGATATGAATTGAACAAAGAAGCGACATGAAAATTAAGAACAGTGTCCTGATCCTGATGCTTATCTGCTTCATCAACCTGCAGACGGCATTCGCGAAACTGAAGGCCGATGTGCTGAAGCCTTATGAGGGCCCCTCCAATCCTGGAGCAGATTCGAGCACCCTAACCGGCAAAGTGATGGCTGGCTATCAGGGCTGGTTCAACTGCGAAGGCGACGGGGCCGATCTCGGCTGGACACACTGGGCCAGGGATCGGAGTAAGGCGTTTGGGCCGGGAAATATCACCGTTGACCTTTGGCCGGATGTGTCTGAATATGATGACGACGAACTCTACACCACCGCGTTCACCTATGAAGATGGTACCCCGGCCAAGACCTTCAGCTCACACAACCGTAAAACCGTGGTCCGCCACTTTAAGTGGATGGCCGACTATGGGATAGATGGCGCCTTCGTACAGCGCTTTGCTCATAGCCTGCACGACGAGACCATGCGCTACCATAAGGACAAGGTGTTATCCAGCGCGCGTGAAGGGGCCAACCGCTACGGGCGAACCTACACCATCATGTATGACCTTACCGGAATGCCGGATGAAAAAATCATTAAGGTGTTCGATGACTGGCGCATGTTGCGTGACAAAATGCACATCACCGAAGATCCCGCCTTTCAGCATCATAATGGAAAGCCGGTAGTGGCCATCTGGGGTGTTGGCTTCAATAACAAAATCAAGCCGCGACCCGGCCTGCAGGAGTGCGCAGAACTGATTAAAAAATTCAAAGCAGATGGATGCAGCGTGATGCTGGGGATTGCAACCGGATGGCGCGCGCAAGACAAAGATGCATTACAACATCCGGAGCTCCACAAAGTGCTGCTCATGGCCGATGTACTAAGCCCTTGGAGCGTTGGACGCTTTGGCGACCTACCGGGCGTTCAGCGCCATGCCCAAAAATACTGGGAACAGGATGTCGCCTGGGTGCGTGAGCATGACATCGACTATATGCCGGTCGTCTTTCCCGGTTTTAGCTGGCATAACCTGAAGGGCGCCAAAATCGCCTCGATCTCGCGCCTCGACGGCCAGTTTATGTGGTCGCAGGTGGTGGCCAACAAAAAGGCGGGCTGCGATATGCTCTATATCGCTATGTTCGACGAAGTCGATGAAGGTACCGCCATCTTCAAGTGTACGAACAACCCGCCCACCATCGCAGGATCAAAATTCTTAACGCTGGATGGACTCCCGAGTGACTTTTACTTGCGCCTTGCCGGACAAGCCGGTAGACTGCTTCGTGACGAGACTCCTCTCAGCACGACGGTTCCAGCTGCGCGATGATCAAGGTTGATTCTACGTTTTACCACTAAAGGAGATAACG
>Ga0307380_10004944_pt1 | contig 17825 bp, 14 predicted proteins | sample UN3MG_FD_202239 | JGI IMG/M metagenome (GOLD analysis project Ga0307380, IMG submission 202239) | Soil microbial communities from Risofladan, Vaasa, Finland - UN-3 | ecosystem: Environmental > Terrestrial > Soil > Coastal area > Acid sulfate soil | place: Finland: Risofladan, Vaasa | collected...
CCTAACGTGTTCGAGCATACCAGGTTAGCGCCGAGCCGCAAGGCCGTTTCTGGCCGGGTCGCATCGCGTCCAGCTTACCTCGCCGGGCGGGCGCCCCGGCGCGCGACGCGAGGGTGGGCCCTGGGGAAGCTATTCCGCCCGAAGAACGACTTCCGTGCTCAGTCGCACAGCACCGCGTCGGCGCGAAACCCCTGGGGTATTCTGAGCATTGTAACCCGAAGCGTAAGCGAGGGATTCGGAGCAATTCGGAGCAACGTGTGCCCTCGCTTACGCTTCGGGTTACGATGAGACGCCAACGTGGGTCTTCCGTGCTCCGACGGCAAGCCGGGTTCAAGAAGGGACCCTCCGAGCCCGGATCGGCTGAAGGCCGTGAGAAAACGTCGTCGGCGAGCTGCCTCTGCACCTTTCCGGACTCGCACACCTGCGGTTGGAGCACGTAGAAACGAGTCTGCACCCTATTCTACGACCACCGCCGTCCCGTAGGCGACGATCTCGGCGGCGCCGCCCATGAGCATGGAGGTGGTGAGCCGGGCGGTGATGATCGCGTTGGCTCCCAGCTCCTCGGCGTTTTGGATCATCCGGTCGATGGCCTGTTCGCGCGATTCGCCCATCAGCTTGGTGTATTCGGAAATCTCCCCGCCGATGATGTTGCGGAACAGGGCGAGGATGTCCTTGCCGAGGTGGCGTGCCCGGATCGTGTTCCCGCGGACGAGGCCGAGCGTCTTCGTGATCTTCTTGTCCACGATGGTTTCCGAGGTGACAACGATCATCTTTCGACCTCCCGGGAGTACTTGTCGGTTTTCCTGATCGTGAGCCGCTCGCGCACGATCGACACAAACAGCACGACCCCGCCGACGATCAGGGAGACGACGCCTACTTTGAGAACGAGCGAGATGCCCGGGTCCTTGATCACCTCTTCGATCGCCTCGAAGGCCGCCCAGCAGAGGACGACGATCGCGCCCAGGGAGAAGAGGATCCAGCCCAGGCCCCGCTCCAGGCGGTTGTAGATGCGGCTCCAGTAGCGTTCCAGCTCGGCATCGGAGGGTTCTTTGAACTTGATCATGGTCAGGTGCTCCTTGAAGGCAGCCAGTTCGTCCAGTTCCCGCCGGCAGGCGTCGCAAGCGCGCAGGTGGCTTTCGAGCCGCTCGCGATCGGCGACCGACAACTCGTCGTCGACGTATCCGGTGATCAACTGCCTGTAGTCTTCGCAACTCATGGCCGCTCGTCCGAAAGCTCTTTGCGCAAGGCCTGACGCGCCGCGTGCAGCCGCGACATGACCGTCCCGATGGGGATCTCGAGTACGCCGGCGATCTCCTTGTACGACAGGTTCTCGAAATGGCTCAGCACGATGATCTCGCGGTGTTTGGTGGCCAGCCGCAGGATCGCCTGCCACAGGCGCTCCGTCTGTTCGTTGTCCTCGGCCAGCACGGCCGGGTCGGCGCCCGGTGCCGGCACGGGGCAGGCTTCCACGGGCTCCGTCTCTTTTCGTCGGTGGCGGCGCCCGAGCCAGGTCAGGGCGACCTTTCGCAGGATACTGGAGTACCAGGCGAAGAAGCTGGAGTCGCCGCGGAACTTGCGGACGTGCCGCCACGCACGCACGAAGGCTTCCTGGGAGACGTCCAGGGCGTCCGAGTAATTGCCCACCAGCACCATCGCGAGCCCCGTCGCCCGGCCCGCGTATCGCTTGACCAGGAGGCCGAACGCTTCGGTGTCGCCGGCTTGGCATCGGCGGATCAGGGCTTCGTCGGGCTCGTCCATCAGTGCTTCATCACGCTTTTCACTCAGATAGACTCGCGCCGGGCAGGTTTTATTCGTTTTCGAGCGGGCAAGAGATCGAGGATTTCGGCGGCGTCGTCACAGCACTACCTCGCCCCCGATTCTGCGCGGTCCGACGGGGATGCCCCCAATTCTAATGGTGCGTCGCGGAAGCACAAGCTCGCTACGACCCCGCGCATCGTTACGACGCTTCGCGTCGTGACGTGGCATCGGACGTTTCGCGTCCCGAGATCCTCGCAAGCGACGGGACCTCAAGCAGTTGCGCCTGGCGGACGCGAAGCGTCCGGCCCGTCCGTTCCCACGCGGAAGCGTGGGAACGATGCGCGAATCCTGTCCCACGCGGAAGCGTGGGAACGATGCGAGAAGAAGGAGTTCCCGAGCCACGGGCGGACCGCTACCGGAGTCGGACCACCGCGGTTCAGAACCGGAAGGGCAGCCCCTGCGGCAGGCCTTCGGCGAGGACGCCCTTCGGCAATCGGAGCCGCTGGGCGATCAACTGGTTGAGCTCTCGGATCTGGGTGTTGTTCAGATCCAGCTTGGCGAGCAGCTCTTGCTGTTCGGCCAGAATCCGCCCTTCAAACCGGGCGAGCTGCTCCTCCACCTGAGAGCGCACGTACGCGGCAAGCTCCCGGCGACGGGCGTCCAGCTCCCGCTCGAACATCCCGCTCACGGCCCCGGCAAGCTGCGGACCCAGGTTGGACTGAAAGCGCCACTCGGGCTTCTCCAGCGTGCCCGAGAGGTCGACCACCACGCGTATCTGGCGCACCTCGCTCATCGCCGTTTGCAGGCTTTGGGCCAGCCGCGGCTCGACGCGGAGGGCCGCCAGGTCGGGGATCAGCTCGACGGGCCCTTGTTGGACGAGGATCCGGCCCGAAAGCTGCTCCCCTTCCAGGTCGAGCGATACCCAGAGGTGCGTGCTCCCGGGCGAGACGAACACGGCCAACTGGTCGGGCCGGCCCAGCACACGCTCCGGCTGCTTCCAATCGGGGCAACTGATGGTGATGCGGTCGTGGGCGCCAGCGCCCGTGTGGTCCAGGACGGCCTCCAGGGCGACCTCGGTCTGGGCGTTGATTCGGGCCTTCAGGACGACGGGCCGGCCGTAGAGCTCGGGCTGCGTGGTGATGCCGGCGGCGGTGCCGAGGAACTCCACGCGGCGGCCGCCCAGTTGGGCTTCGCCGTCGAGCACCAGCGACTCGATCAGGAAGTCGGGACGCCGGCGAACGCCGCGAAACAGGACATCGACGCCACGCCCGCGAACCGGCTCGGGCCGCTCGACGTCCGTCGGGAGATATTTTCGCCCCCAACGGACCCACCCGGCCAGGCTGCGGACCGTCTCGCTCAGCTCCTCGCCCAGGAGGTACTCGGAGAGAGTCTCCGCGTCGAGGCTCTCCCCCTGAAACGTCTCCCGAATCTTTTCCAGGTCTCGGTCTTTTGCGAGGACGACGGCGTCCTTGTCGTTGAGCGCCTGACGGCGGAGCCGTTCGATCTCGCTGCGGAGATCGACGATCTCCTGGCGCATCTGCTGCAACTCGAGCGCGGCCTGTTGGCAGGCGCCGAGCGTGCGGAGCGGGTTGTCCGCAAGCGGGTTGTCTCGCACCGTGTCGGACAACGCCCGCAGGCTCTCCACCCGCCCTCGGAGCGAATCGGCCCGGGCTTCCATACGTTCGTACTCGACGGGCCACCGCTCGTAGAGGTCCTTGGCCAGGCGCACCGATTCCAACTGTTCGGCCTGTTCGACGAGCTGTTGCTTGAGGATATCGGCCAGTTGATCGAGGCGCTGCCGGCCCAGCTCGCCCAGGTCGGCATGGGGGAGTTCGACGTCCCAATCGATCGACCAGTCGAGTGTTCCGGAAGCGTCGCGGTCGGTGCCGAACCGCAAGCCGCTCACCCGGCCTTCACGCACGATGAGCTTGCGTCGCAAGAGCGAGTCGGAATCGAGAGCGAGGGTGACCTGATCCGCCTCGAAGAGGTTTTCCATCGGGTCTTGCGGGTTGGCCACGCGGACGTCGGTCAGATGGATCTTCGCGCCGAGAAGCGACGTTTCCGCGCGATCGATTTCGACTTTGGCCGTGGTCGCCGACTGCCCCATCGAGACGATGGTCCAGCGAACGAGCGGATTGAGCCCCGCCCACAAGGCCAGCACGAGCGCCCCGAGCAGGAGCAGCCTGGGGATCACGTAGCTCCAGCGAATCATGGGTCCCTCCAACCGGCGGCCATTTCCGCCCCCCCGAGCAATTGCCCGATCCGATACTTCTTGAGCCAGTCGACCACCCGGGGCTGCCCGTGGGCAAACGCCAGCTCGCTCAGGCGGTAGACGGGGTAAAACAGCCACAGACCGAGAAGCAGGCTCACCAGCACGACGGTGTTGTTCAGCGCGGTCCAGGGGGCAAGCGGCAGGTCGTAGAGGTAGGCCCACGTCGGCTGGAGCGACTCGTGCGTGAGAAACGCCTGGCCGATGCGGTGCGAGAGCGGATCGACGAGCATTCCCACCCAGGAAAACAGGGCGGCCCCGATCATGCCGGCGCCCAGATTGACCCGGCTGGCGAGCAGAATCACCGCGAGCAGGACGGCCGTCAGGTTGCCCTTGGGCACCAGCCCGATCAGCATCCCCATGGCCAGCCCGAGGGCAAGCTGTCGGGGCGTGCCCGCGGCCGTGAACAGTCGGGCCAACCCGCGCAGAGGTTGAATGAACCGCAGAAGCATCCCCGCATCCCCCGAATTGGGTATAGCCGTAGCCCCGGCAGAGTCTCGCTCGTCGTCAGAACCCTATCGACCCGCGCAAGCGTCAAACTTGAACACGTTTGGACGCTCGGCTGTCTCAACGCGGGATAGGGGGGCATCGCGAGCCGCTTGCGGCTTCGCCTGGAGCCGGGTAGGAATCTCGGCCAGATCCGCGAAGCCCGGCTGTCCATCGCCACAAGGCACACGAGCAAGATACGACGCATCGCCGGCTACGCCTGCTCTTCCCAGCTCTCCAACTGGCGTTCTGCTTCTTGGCGGGAGAGCCGGACCTGGGGGATGGGCGTGGTAGGGTCTTCCGGCTCATGCTCTTCGGGAGCTCGAGATCGGACGCGGGCGACTTCGTCTTCCAGGGCCTCCAGCCAGCGAGGGACCTCGAAGCCGACGCCGCTGGGCTCTCGGGTGAACCGGGCGACCTCCTGTTCGAGTCGCTCGAACGAGCGGGAGGGAGGCTCGCCCTGGAGATCCTCGGTCGCCGGACGCACCAGCGCGCAGAACCGGTCGATCGAGAGCGGTTGGACGAACCGCTCGCCCAGCCGCTCCGCGATGCTCGGGAGCCACATGCCGTACTGCTTGCTCAACCGCTCGAACCGCTCGAGATGGTCCTCGGCCACGGAGGCGGTCCGCCCGGCCACGACCTCCTGCCAGATTCCGGCGGCCGCGTCGCGCCCCTCGCGGACCATCACGTCGTGGGCGACTACGATCGGCTTCATGTTCCAGGCGACCCGATCGTAGCTGGCCAGAAGCCGGAGGAAATCCAGAAGCGTGTAGAGCATCTCGCCATGGTCGGACTGGGTCGTGGTGCTGTTGTAGTCGACGTATTCGGAGTAGTTCTCCACGACCGCCTCGCAGGCCAGCTCGAGCCAGCGGGCGGCGTCCTCGCACGGGATCCCGCGGTCCAGATCGTCGACGAGGCGCAGCGGCGCTTCGGCGTCCGGTTCCTCCTCGAGCGAACGGAGAAACGCATCCGCCCCCTGGTGGAGGATCGCACGGAGGTTGCCGTAGTTCATGAACGATTGCGTGAACAGGTCGTGCCCATAGCTGCGGACGAACTTCTTGAGCTTTCGCCAGCGGCCGTTGTCGGCCACCGTTTCCAGCACGGAGAGCCGGATGTTGCGGCTGTGGTCCATCCAGCACTGGAGCAGCAGTTGGGTGGCATGTTCCAGGCAGCCGACCAGCTCGGCGTCCGACGGTCTCGCGGGGCCTCGGCGTCCCGTCGCCTCTTCGGGCCAGTCCTCGGACGAGACCACCAGACACTCGCAGATCCCCCGGCAGCCGATCTCGAAGAGCCGGTCGAACTCGGTAATCGCACCCGGCCCGACCGCGTGGCTCCGCTCCATCTCCTGGATCGTCTCCAACAACTGGTACGTCTCGGTGAGCAGACCGAGGCGCGGGGCGTACGTCAGCAGGCGGGCGAGCGTCCGCTGCACCGATCGCGAGGCGACGATCCGCTGAGGGTTTCCACCCCTGGACGTGGGGACGTACAAGAGCGGCTGCCGGCTCAAGGCTACCAGCAGCTCGGGCCAGACGGCACGCACGCAATCGCCATCGCCGCGGAACACCGCCCGCAGGACCTCCCGGGCGGATGCTTCCCAAGCCTCCAACGCGTCGATGGGCTCCTCTCGATCCACGGCGGCCAGGAGAAAGTGGGCCGCATCGGCCGTTTCCACACAAGCGGCGACGATCCACTCCAGAAGGGCATCCTTGATCCCCCGACGCCGGTCGTACTCCACCATCGCGTCCAGGGCGCTGGAGGACGACCGGATGCGGTAGCCGTGCACCGCCCGGGCCAATTGAAACAAACCGCCGTGACCGGCCAACGCCTGCGAGCGCCAGCCGGCCAGGACCTCGTCGCGATCCTCGCCCGCGGCGCCGGGCGCTCGCGAAGCCGCGGCGGCCAGCTTCCAGAGGCGGGCGACCGTGGCCAGAAAGGCCAGCCGCCGGCTGATCCGGTCGGCTTCCAGGGCGAGCTCGAAGTCGGTCGTCGGGATGCCCCCTTCGAGCATCTCCCCTTCGAAGCCGTCGTCGGTCGTGTCGCGGTAGGTCACGTTCTCGTAGGCCGCGCTGAACAGACCCTCCGAATCGTCGTCTCCTTGCTCCGCGTCCGCACCGTTGGGGGCCGACTCGCCGACGAGCTCCAACCGCGGCACGTCCCAGTACTCGTCGGCGTTGGCCTCCAGGTAATCGAAAAACTTCTGGGTAAGCGGCCATCGGTCCTCGGGCCGGACGGCACGCGCGCCGGTCGAGGCCTCGGCGGGCCCGTCGCGCGCGCCGAGCCCCCAGAGCTCCTCCATCCAACGGATGGCCAGCGCGTCAAACGAGTAGTCGACTTCGGCCAAGGGGACTTGTTCGGCTCGGCTAAGCCATAGCATCAGCAGGGCCATGGAAGCGACCAGGTCCCCGCGTTCGATGAGGGTTTCCGCCAACAGGGCAAACGCCTCCGGGGAGTTGAACGGCTCGACGTGCTTTTTCCAGAAGGCGATGTCGCCGGCGGCCGTTCCCGCCTCGTGCCACGCGGCGATGGCCCCCGCGACCTGCCCGGCCGACACCCACGCCTGGCGTCCCGAAACGCCCTCCACGTCGCCGACCTCGGTGCTGGCGAACTGGTCCCACCACCGGGCCATTGCGCCCAGGTCGTCGGAGAGCCGTTTCTGAAGATCCGTCCGACCGGCGGCCGCCGCCTCCTTCTCGATTCGGGCGTAGAGGGCGAACAAATCGCTCACCAGCTCAATCAGCTCGTCGATCCGATGGTCGTGAATGCTGTTCTCCACGGCCGGAAAGAGGCTGTACTGCCCGGCGAACCCCAGCATGTTCCAAGGGTCGACCATCGCCCCGCATTCGATCGCCCGATGCAGGAGGTCCTCGATCCGGGGCACCAGCGCGGCGGCCGCATCGAGCTGGCCGCGATCGACCTGGAGGTGGGCGGCACTCAGGCGGCAGTCCATCTCGCACCGCATCCGCGCCGAGGCTACCGGGACCACCTCAGCCTGACGCCCGGCCGCCTCGGTGTAGCCCATCCGGGCGAAGAGCCGGGCCAGATGGACGTGCTGGAGCTGCTCGGCGCGGCGTCGCGCCAGCGCCTGGTTCAGGTGCTGCCGGGCCCCGCCGAACGGCTGCCTCAGCGCGGTCGCCTCCGACCGGATCCGTTTGGCGTGGGCGGCCGGGAGTTGGGGCAAAAGCCGCTTATAGAAGGCGTCGCGGTAGGAGGCGATCACCGGCAAGAGCGTGGCCAAGGTCGTCGACGAGTCGTGCGCGTTCGGCCCGCTCCCCGTGATCCCCGAGCCCATCAGCATCGTGCCGGCCAGCACCGCGGCCGCTTCGAACAGCACCTCGTCGCGCGGCAAGTCGTCGCGCTCGTCCAGCCGGGCCGACAGGGCGTCGAGCGTGACCTGGTGGACGACGAAGCGCCGGTAGCGGCCCCGGTTGTCGATGTGGTGCGGGTCCCAGCCCCCGAAGTGGTAGTTGGGGCGACGATTCACCGGGTGGTCGAAGTCGTACGCCCGGGGGTCCAGGGCCAGCTCATCCAAAAGCCCCAGGTCGAACCAGGCTCGCTCCAAAAGCGCCCGATCGGTCGATTCGAGAATCGAGAGCGCCCCTCGGACCACGTCGTGGTACCGCCCCACGGCTGCACCGGCACCGGCAACGAACAACGGGATCGGCCGCACCCTTTCATGGGCATAGGGCTGCAGATCCTGCTGGGTCTGGAGGACGGCCACGGGCCGATGGCCGAGGAAGTCGTTCAGCCGGCCTAACGCCCCCGAGACGACCCGCTCCGACTCCTCCCAAGGCCCCCCCCCGGCCAACACCGCCTGGCACACCCGACCGATGAAAAAAGGCTGGAACAAGAACTCCTCGGTCTGGTGGAAGAGCAGGTCGCGATGGTGTCGGCGGTAGGCGGGAAGGACTTCGTCGAAGACCAGCCGCCGTACGGCCTCGGCCTGCTCGAGTTGGCGAAACGCCTCGGAACTGCCGCGGAGCCGCGCCAGGCCCGCCTGGATCAAGCCGGCTAGGGCACGCCAGGTGGGTTCGGCGTGCGACTTCCCCTGATCGTCGGCGTCTCCCTCCGCCGGATGGGCCTCAAGAAGCCCAAAAAGGGCATTCAAGTTCGCCAGAAACCGCGGCTCCTCCGCCCCCGAGGAGAAATTCAGGTATCCAGCGATCTCCTCCAGACGTTTCCAGGCTTCGGGGCCCAGGTGGTCCGGGTACATGAATCCTTCCTTTTGGGGGGCGACCGGTGAACGGCCCCTGTTCCGCGGTCATATTAGAGCCGGCGGGCCGGACTGTCCAGCATCGGCCATGCCCTCCCCCTTAGAAGAAGGGCAAAGCGCCACCCGGCTTGGAGTTCGTCACGGGGGGGCCGTTTTCTGCGTGCGATTCGCGCCGATTGTGATTATCATGAAACCACTGGGTTCTTCCGAAAGACCGGGTGCCCCAGGCGTTCTGCCAGGCATGCCGACCCTCCCATACGACCATTCGGGGGCCGTCCATGATGCGTTCCTATGCTTTCGTCTTAGCGCTTGTCGGCGCGCTGGCTGCCTCTGATCGGTCGCTTGCGGCTGGTGGCAGCCAAGTCATCTCGGAACCGGCCGCCCGGCGACACGGGCTGGCCCGACCCTGGTTCACGCAGATCCAGATGGATCGGGCCCGGGCCCGGATTACGCACATCGTGCTCGACTCGGGAACACTGTTCGTCCAGACCGATCAGGCCGTGATGCACGCCGTTGATGCGGAGACGGGCCAAACCCTCTGGGCGGAACAGGTGGGCCGTCGTGGACATCCCAGCTTTGCCTCCGTCGCCAACGAGTACTTTGTCGCGGTGGTCAACGGTTCGTATCTCTACGTCCTCAACCGCGAGAACGGGAAGCTGCTCTGGAAGAACCAGTTGGAGGGGACCCCCGGAGCCGGCGCCGCGATGAGCCAGCGACGGGTTTACGTGCCCATGATTAGCGGGTTGGTCGTGTCCTACGTGCTGGAACCCATGAAGGACCCGCTCGAAGAGCTCGGCCTGATCCGCGAGCAACAGGAACTCTCGCCCGAGGAAGAGGAAGCCGCGGAAGCCGAACGCCGGGAGTCGATCCGGCTTAGCCAGGAGTACGTCCCCCCGTTGGCCTGCCAGTCGTATGGCCGCGCCCTGGTGCAGCCGCTCGTCACCGGTTACACCGAAGACGAAGAGTACGTGGCCTGGCCGACCGATCGCGGCTACCTGTTCGTCGGCTACATCGCCGAGCGCCAGGAGCATTTCGCCATCCGCTATAAGCTGGAGACCGAGGCGGGGATTGCCGCCCAGCCCACGTATTCCCCCCCGAACCCGAACATCTCGCCCGATTCGGGCGTGATCTACGCCGCCTCGCGAGACGGCTTCGTGCACGCCGTCCTGGAACAGGAAGGGAACTCGCTATGGCGGTTCTCTACTGCCGAGCCGATCCTCGAGCGCCCGATCCCCATCGGCGAGACCGTCTACGTGATCACCCAGCCCGGCGGAATGTACTGCCTCGACGCCAAGAACGGTATGGAGAAGTGGTGGACCCACAACGTGGCCCAATTCATCGCCGCCAGCAAGGACCGCCTGTACGTGGCCGACAAGCTCGACCGGATTCTCGTCCTCAGCGCCGCTAGCGGCGCTCGGCTCGACACGATCCCCACCCACGGGCTCGATATCAAGTTCCTCAACACCCAAACCGACCGCATCTACCTGGCAACCGCGACCGGGCTGATCCAGTGTCTGCACGAGGTCGAGTTGGCCGAACCGATCCTCCACGTGAAGCCGCCGCAGGCCCCCGCGGAAGCCCCCCCCGCGCAAGAGCAACCGGCCGACCAACCGGCGCCCGACCAGCCGCCCGCACCCGCGGCGGACCCGTTCAGCGGGCAGGCAGTACCGAAACCCCCCGGCGGTGGCGGCGCGGCGGGAGCCCAGGGCAATCCCGGCGGCGGGGGCCAAGGAAATCCGGTCGGCCCCCCGGCCGACGATCCGTTCAAGTAGCGCGACGCGCCGGCGCCGTGCCCCCCAAGTGGGACTTCTCGTTTCCCTCCGGCCGCTTCGATGGCGCCCCCCCGCCCGGACCTCGCTCGGCTATAATGTCTCGGTGGAAACGCGGCAGAGCCAGGCCCACGCCCTTGGCCTGACTTGGCTGCCACGGGACATTTCGGTTCAAAGGTCGAGCGATCCCATGCTTTCCGGTGTGAGTATCATCTGTTTCGCGGCCAGCTATGGCGTAACACTCGCCCTGGAGATCACCCGGCTCCTCTTCCGCAGCGGACTCCGCGGGGCGATCATGCTCGGGTTCGCCGGGGCCGGGCTTGTTGCGCACACGGCCTACCTGTACTACCGGGCCATCCATGCGACGGGGTCCCCCCTTTCGAGTAGTCAAGACTGGTGCCTCGTGGCGGCATGGGGCCTGGTAGCCACCTATCTCTACTTGACGTACTACCACCCGGGGACTGCGTTCGGGCTGTTCATCCTCCCCCTGGTCCTGGGACTGATCGCAACGGGCACCTATCTGGCCGATCCCCACCCGTTCCCTCGCGAACCCGCCTCCGGCATGTGGGGTATGATCCACGGCACCTCGATCCTCCTCGGCACGGTCGCCGTGCTCGTGGGGGTCGCCGCCGGACTGATGTACCTCGGTCAGGCCTACCGGCTCAAACGCAAGCTGCCCCCCAGACGCGGCTTGCGCCTGCCCAGCCTGGAGTGGCTCGGGCGAGCCAACAGCCGCGCGATCGGAATCGCCGCGCTGATGCTGGGCGCGGGTATCCTCTCCGGGGCAATCCTCAATCTGATCAACTACGGGCCCCAGACCGAACGCCTCCCCTGGCACGATCCCGTCGTGCTCAGCACGCTCGTGATGTTCGCATGGCTTGTCCTCTGCGCCGGGATCGGTCTCTTCTACAGGCCGGCCCGGGAAGGGCACCGAGTCGCCCTCCTCACCTTGATCAGCTTCCTCTTCCTGGTCGTTGCGCTGGCCCTTGTCCTGTTCGGCAGCACCCAGCACGGAGGCCCCAGGCCGTCGGAGCGTTCAGGGTCCAGGGGGCGGGGGTCAGGGATCGGGGTTCAGGGGGTCGGGGTTCGGGGGGCAGGAGATGCCGCGGCATGCTCGGCTGGTAGGAATGAGCGGAGCACTGCCGGTCGGGCCGGCTTCGGACCGGGCGTTGCACGTCGCACGCACGGGCTGAAACCCGTGGGCTTCGGCTCACGCGAGCGTGCGCGGCTCTTTCTCCACTCCCCACTCACCACTCCCGACTCGCCACTCGCCACTCGCCACTCGCCACTCCTCACTCACCACTCCCCACTCGCCACTCTCCACTGCCTGCCGTGCTCACGGAGGAGCCTGCCATGAAGGTGCAGGTAGTCGGCTTGAGCCACCAGAACGCGTCGATTGCGGTGCGGGAGCGGCTGGCGTTTAGCAGCGAGCAGACTTGTGCCGCGTTGGAGCGGCTGCGGCAGCAGTTCCCCGAGGTGGAGGTGGTGTTGCTGTCCACGTGCAATCGCGTGGAAGTGTATACGGCGACGGAGGGCGACTCGGTGCCGACGCGCTTCGAGCTGGCCGAGTTCCTGGCCCGATTTCACGGTCTGGAGTCGAGCGGGCTGGCAGAGCATCTCTACCAGCGGACGGACGAAGCGGCCATTCGGCACTTGTTCACGGTCGCCTCGAGCCTGGACAGCATGGTGGTTGGCGAGACGCAGATTCTCTCCCAGGTGAAGCAGGCCTACCAGTTGGCGACCGAGCGGGAGTGCACGGGGCCGCTCACCCATGCCGCTTTCCAGGCCGCCTTGAAGGCCGCCCGACGCGTGGCCGGGGAGACGGCGGTGCACCAACGTCGGGTGAGCATCCCCAGCGTGGCCGTGGCCGACTTCGCCCAGCAGATCTTCGAGCGATTCGACGACAAGAACACCCTGGTCATCGGGGCGGGCGAGACGGCCGAGGAGACGCTGCGCTATCTTCAGGACCAAGGGGCGCAGGACGTCACCGTGATCAACCGCCACGTCGAGCGGGCCGAGGAGCTGGCGCGGCGCTGGCGCGGCCGGGCGGCCCCGTGGGAGCGTCTGCCGGAGGCGCTGGCTCAGGCCGACCTGGTGATCAGCACCACCGGCGCCGAAGAGCCGATCGTCACGCTCGACCGGTTCCGCACGATCGAGGCGTCGCGCTACCAGCGCCCGCTGTTCGTCCTCGATCTGGCCGTCCCCCGCGACTTCGATCCGGCGATCGGCGATCGGCCGGGCGTCTATCTCTACTCGATCGACGATCTCCGCCAGGCATGCGAGCGGAACCGCGGGGCGCGGGACAGGGAGCTTCCCGCCGCCATGCGGATCGTCGACCAGGAAACCCGCCGCTTCATGGCCGATTTACACCATCGCGCGACGGGGCCCGTGATCCAACGACTCCGCAAGGGTTGGGAAAAGCCCAAGGAGGAGGAGCTCAGCCGGCTGTTCCACAAGCTCCCCGACCTGGACGAGCGGGCCCGCGACGAGATCCGCCAATCGTTCGACCGCTTGGTCGCCAAGCTGATGCACCCGCCGCTGGAATCCCTCCGCGACGAAGCCCGGCACGGGATCCCCAACGCCCTCCTGGAAGCCCTGACCAAGCTGTTCAAGCTCAAGGACTAGGGCATTGTCAACCTCGAATTTGTGGGTGGCACGCTCAGAGCGAAGCGATGGGCGTGCTGCGGCACCACGCCCTTCATAAGCTCAGGGCGTGCCACTCAAGACAGGTGACCCACGAGCCGGTGAACCGAAGTCGTGGGTACCAGGCGACTTGCGGTTTCGGGCGAAGCGGTCGTCGGTGGGCGTCGACGCTCGGCCCAGCCCCGCCGCCGCGCGTCGCGGGGCTCGTTTCCCTCGCGGCCCCGGGGCCTTCCTAAGGGCGAGTTGGCCGATGTGCTATCTTTTCTATGACTTGAGAGCTTTCTATTCAGACATATTGTGGGGAGTGTGCCGTGAGCGACTTTCATCAGTTCGTTTCGTCGATGCTGGCCGACAAGAGGATCCACGAGACGGAAGTCGGCCGGATCCGGGAGTATCTCGATCAGGACGGACGTCTCGATCTCGACGACGTGAGACTTCTGGTCGAGCTGTACTGCGGAGCGGTCGAAACCTGCCCCGCCTTCGAGGATCTCTTCTTCTCCGTGCTCGAGGAGGTCATCCTCGCCGACGGCGAGATCCAGCCGGGCGAGCAGTTCTACCTGCTCAAAATGCTCTACTCCGACCACGAGATCCGGGATCGCGAGAGGGAGTTCCTCTCGAAGCTCCGCCGAACCGCGAAGCGGACGACCCCCGAATTCGAGGCCCTCTGCGACGAGGCGCTTACGGCGCACCCAACCGCCTGGAGCGTCGGCGGGCGGTGACTGCCGGCTTGAGCGGGTGCAAGAGCGCGTCGGGCCAACAACCCCTCCAAGTCCGGCCCACAAGAACCGCGTCGCCATTGAGCGACTCGTAAGATGCTTCAAGAACAGGGCCGGGGGGATCCTGCCCAGAAGTTGCGCATATTGTCAAAGCTACGCGGATATCCTATGGCCCGTTGTCTTCCCGGCCAGCGGCCAGCGGCCAGTTTCGGTCAAGTGGAAGGCCGGGTCGAGCCGATTTGGAAACGCGGGTTGACTTTGACGGCAAGGGGGTCAGGGAGCAGACCATGTTGATGGGCGATGGACACTCGCCGGGCTGGGAATACTGCTACGTGGGGCCTGCGGATTCCTTTCAGGGCCTGGTGGGCGAGCTGAAGGCCAAGGCCACCGAAGGCTGGGAGCTGAGCGGGATACGCAACGAGTCGTCCCAGGTCTACGCCACCGTGAAGCGGCCCGTCGCCACCGTGGCCGTCGGGGAGCACCGGGCCCTCTGAGGGCGAAAGCACAACGCCCCCCTTGGCGACTTGGGGGCCACTGCTGGCTTGTCCAGCAGTGCTGTACCAATTCGCAGGAAAATCACTGCTGGACAAGCCAGCAGTGGCACACCCTTTTTCAACGGGCTGCTACCCCCTCTTGGGAAACAGCGGACCGCCGTATACGGCGCCCGCCCCGAGCATCTCCTCGATCCGCAGTAGCTGGTTGTACTTGGCGATGCGGTCGGTGCGGGAGGCGGAGCCGGTCTTGATCTGGCCGGTCCCCAGGGCGACGGCCAGGTCGGCGATCGTGGCGTCTTCGGTCTCGCCGCTGCGGTGGCTGATGACGCTGGTGTACTGGTTGCGTCGGGCCAGCTCGACCGCCTGGATCGTCTCGGTCAACGTGCCGATCTGGTTGACCTTGATCAGGATGCTGTTGGCGATTCCGTCGTCGATTCCCCGCTGGAGCCGCTTGGTGCTGGTCACGAACAGGTCGTCGCCGACCAGTTGGACCTTTTGGCCCAGGCGCTCGGTCAGCTCCGCCCAGCCTTCCCAGTCGTCCTGGTCGAGGGCGTCCTCGATCGAGCAGATCGAATACTTCTTGTTGTCGACCCAGGTCTCCAAAAGGTCGATCATCTGGCTCGAGGTGAGCTCTTTTCCCTCCACGATGTAGACGAAGGGCTTCTTCTGTTCGGGCGTGAGGCCCTCCTCCTTCTTCTCCTCGGGCAGCAGTTCCGAGGCAGCCACGTCCAGCGCGATCCGGACGTGCTTGCCCATCGCGTAGCCGGCTTTCTTGACGGCGGCCAGGATCATCTCCAGGGCTTCTTCGTTGCTCTTCAGGTCCGGGGCGAAGCCGCCTTCATCTCCCACGCTGGTCGCCAGCTTGCGATTCTCCTTCTTGGCCGTGTCCTTGAGCACGCCTTTCAGGGCGTGGAAGACCTCGCAGCCGCAGCGGATCGCGTCTTCGAACTTGTCGAACCCCAAGGGCATGACCATGAACTCCTGGACGTCGACGTTGTTGTCGGCGTGCTCGCCCCCGTTGAGGATGTTCATCATCGGCGCGGGGACCACGCAGGCGCCGGCGCCGCCCAGGTAGCGGAACAACGGCAGCCCCACGTAGTCGGCCGCCGCATGGGCCACGGCCAGCGACACGCCGAGGATCGCATTGGCCCCCAGGTTCTTCTTGTTCTCCGTGCCGTCCAGCTCGATCATCCGCTGGTCGATCGCCACCTGGTCCACTGCGTTCATGTCGCACAGTTCCGGGGCGATCTTCTCGTTGACGTTCTCCACGGCCTGCGTTACCCCCTTGCCGAGGTAGACGGCCTTGTCGCCGTCCCGCAATTCGAGGGCCTCGTGGATGCCCGTGCTGGCCCCCGAGGGCACGGCCGCGCGCCCGGACGAGCCGTCGGCCAACGCGACGTCGACCTCGATCGTGGGGTTGCCTCGACTGTCGAGGATCTGCCGGGCGTGGATGAATTCAATGGCTGAGCTCATGGGTTTTCTCGTCTTCTACGGGAAAGTGGGAAACCGAATGTTCTGTGTCGCTGTCTGGGCCGACGCGGCGCAGGCTTCTTGGCCGGGGAGCTTGGTGCACCCGCAAAACAGTCCATTCTGTCCGATCCCGGGGCGGTTGCCTAGCGGGGGAACGAGAATTCCCCTGCGGCCCCACTTCCTTCCCGACCACTCGCCAAGGGGATAGAATGGCATCTTCCGCGATCCCCTCGGCTTGCGGATCGGTTGCTCGTTTGTCGCAAGACCTACTGCCCTTCGGGGCGTGACGATTTGAGGCGTTGCCGATGTTCTCAGGCATTGTGGAGTGCATGGGGCGCGTGGCAGAGATTCGTTCCGAGCCGCCCGGCTGCCGTTTGATTATCCGCGAGCCGAAGATCGCCGCCCAGACCGCCGTGGCCGACAGCATCTCGGTCAACGGGTGCTGTCTGACCGTGGTCGAGACCGATGACGAGACCATGGGCTTCCAGGCCGGTCCCGAGACCCTCTCGCGGACCAGTCTGGGCGACTTGGAGGTCGGAAGCCCGGTCAATCTGGAGCGGGCGCTCGCCGTGGGCCAGCGGCTGGGCGGGCATTTTGTCAGCGGCCACATCGACGGGACCGGCACGCTCTTGGAGCGGAACGACCACGGGGAGTGGTCCGACCTCTGGTTCGGGCTGGCCCGGCAATTGAGCGTGCAGATGGCCTCCAAGGGATCCATCGCCGTGGACGGCGTCAGCCTGACGATCGTCGATAGCGAGCCGGAGCGGTTCAGCGTGGCCCTGGTCCCCTTCACCCTGGCGGTGACCACGCTGGGCGGGCTGGCCGTCGGCGACAAGGTGAATCTGGAGACCGATCTGTTGGCCAAGTACGTCCAGCGGCTCGTCGACGCACAAGACTGGGATTGAGGCTGCCATGCCCGGGCGCACCCGCAACCAGACGCTCTCCTTCCTCATGCGGCGGTTCAAGGAGGCCGGCATCCGGCCGCAGACCAGGTTGGGGCAGAACTTCCTCATCGATCTGAATCTCCAGCAGGTCCTCCTGCAAGCCGCCGAGCTGGGGCCCGACGACGTCGCGCTGGAAGTGGGCACGGGCACCGGCTCGCTGACGGCCCTGATGGCCGCTCAGGCTGCCGCCGTGGTCACGGTGGAGGTCGACGCGGATCTCGTGCGCCTGGCCGCCGAGGAGCTTCATGGGCTGGAAAACGTCACCCTGCTCAAGCTCGATGCCCTCAAAAACAAGAACCACCTCAACGCGGACCTCTTGGAGGAGCTTCGCCGGCAACTCGCCGCCGCCCCCGGCAGGCAACTGAAGCTGGTGGCCAATCTCCCCTACAACGTGGCCACCCCGATTCTCGCCAACCTCCTGGCGATCGACGAACCGCCGCGGACGATGACCGTGACCATCCAGAAGGAGCTCGCCGACCGGATCGTCGCCCGGCCGGGCACCAAGGACTACGGCTCGCTGAGCATCTGGATGCAGAGCCAGTGCCGGGTCCAGATCGTTCGGGTGATGGCGCCGACGGTCTTCTGGCCGAGGCCGAAGGTCACGTCGGCGATCATCCACGTGGCGCTCGACGACGAGCTGCGGGGCCGGATCCCCGATCGCGAGTTCTTCCACGGTTTCAACCGGGCGATGTTTTTCCACCGCCGCAAGTTCCTGCGATCCGAGCTGTTGAGCGCGTTCAAGAATCGGCTCACCAAGCCGCAGGTCGACGAGATCATGAGCCGGCTGCGGCTGGACCCCAAGGCCCGCGCCGAGCAGCTCGACGTAGCCACCATGCTTGCCCTGGCCGAGGCCGTTCGGGCGGAGGTGGGGGTGTAAGCATCGCGTCGAAAAATGGGGACTGGCTCCGAGCCCAGATCCGCTCGATGCCGCGAGAAAACGCCAGCGGCGAGGTGCCTGTCCCCTTTTTTCAACGGCGTTTGGTATGGTCCGCCCGGAAATGGGGACAGGCACCGTCGGTAGCGTGAAAGACTGGCGCAGAATCCTATCTCGACGGAGCCAGTCCCA
>Ga0307380_10004951_pt1 | contig 17814 bp, 18 predicted proteins | sample UN3MG_FD_202239 | JGI IMG/M metagenome (GOLD analysis project Ga0307380, IMG submission 202239) | Soil microbial communities from Risofladan, Vaasa, Finland - UN-3 | ecosystem: Environmental > Terrestrial > Soil > Coastal area > Acid sulfate soil | place: Finland: Risofladan, Vaasa | collected...
CAACAATAGCGATGTTACTCATACCCCTCCCGTAGGTGGGGCAAGGTAGTAGCACTGCGCCTCCTCTCTAAGTGTTTATGCTGCGCTTGCCTTTCCCCCGCTACGCTCTATTGATAGTTTAAATTTTTGCTTTACTGCGCTTATGGTTGCAAGTATGGCAACTACTACCCCACAGACAATGTTTATCCAATTCATTGCGGGGCCAAATATCCCGGTGAGTAGAATCTACACACCAGGAATAAATGCTGACCAGCCTATCCATTTTATCTTAGCTGCCTCCCACCTTGCTTTCGATTTAACACGGAGCTGCTGCCCTGGCTCCGCATTAACCAGTCCTATGATACCTCGGATAGCGATGTTATTGTAGGATGAGGTATCCTCTTTGTCAACCCAATGTACTCGTTCAGGTGATCAGTGACACATCGCCTCTCCTCTCGTCGTTGCGAGGCACGTAGTGCCGCGGCAATCTCGGTGGGGTTGTAGGGAGGTGTTTCATCCTCACTGACCCCCATCCACCGAGATTGCTTCGTCGCCAGGGCTCCTCGCAAAGACAGTAGGGGTTATGCCGAGATTGTTTCGCTTCGCTGGCAAAGACAGAATGGGCTCCCGTGCGGGTCACCCGCCCAACGGTGACTGCCCTATACCTGTAGGCAGGTAACTCTTACCTAAAACATGTAGTGCGACCTTTTAAGGTCGCCTGGGGGGTGGGTGCGGGCGAGGCTGGGTTGCTTCGCTGACCGCTTCGTCACTTTGCTCCTCGCAGCTTCGGCTCGCAATGACATTCCTCACACTACGTGCTTCTCATTTTGCTGATAGTGATACCATGTAAGCGTCACCCTTCTATCTGAACGAGAGCACCCGAACACTAACCAAGATCTACAATGAATAAAGTATACTGGTGCTAAGCGGAGTTTAACCCTGCTCGTGAAAATAGAGACCTACTTTGATGGCGAATACGGGGGTGCCCGTGATATGGGAGAAGACATCTTTAACTGAGGACAAGAGCCTGGATGTGCTACATGAGAATATCAAAGAGGTCGCAGCCGTTTACCTTGCTGACACAGCCGAGCCTGTAACTATCTTAACTTTATCTGAGGTAAAAGTGGCTAATGCCACCTTTCCCACAACCCCGAAGCGTGCGCCTAATCGTCTCTGTTCTCCAACAACCTCTTCAGGTTTTCCCCTTCTTCTTTCATATGTTTCTTAATAGCCTCAAGTCGGTTTCTGCCAAGCTTCTTAAATAGCGGACCGGCTCTAAGACAGCATGTGGCAGTGAAAATGCAGCTTTTTTCTCCTTTCGGTTCTATAGCAAATGCATTTCTGGGCATAAAGATTGACCATGGGAACAGAGGCCTCCATTCAATCACTCTATTCGGCACGACTTTGGTAATAAGAAACTTGAATTTGTGCAGTTCCCCGTGAAGATATTCTTCACAGTAGGCAATTGAACCGTCCTCGAAAGGTTCCCCCTTAATCCAGCGAAGGTCTACATGGTCAGGATGCCAGGATTGGTAGTCTTCCTTTCCTCTAAAAAGATGTGTAAGCCGGTTGAAAACCTTTTCGGGTGTCGTTTGTATTTCTATTGAATCTTCCAGGGTTATCATATTTCACCTCCTCGTGTAACAGGGTAGAAGAACATGTTCATTTTTATCTGGAATTTCCCATTTTGATTCATGCTCAGGCAATCCTGCCTCACCAGCGCCCCTTTTGCTAACGACAGCTCCCTGGCACGTGGCTCCCAAGGTAGCACGTCCCAAGGGAGACGTCAAGGCCACCTATCGCAAAGGAAAGACGTGGAAACGAGTCGGCACGCTGTGCCTACACTGCCTATGGTTCAACCCCGACCCCAACTTCAAGCCCGCCGACACACAACCCCATGATATATTCACCCCTCTATAATCCAATAACCAACCCTATCCCTTCATGGGGGAGTCAAAACGCACTATCTTTATCGCAGTATCGCGAAAACACCGATAATTCCAAACGCAACAGTCAACAGCATGCCCACCACCGAGAGCGGAACCGCCCACTTGTTCGTGTTGCGAACCCTGTTCAAATCATCATTTCTGGCTTGGATCATACCCGCCAACTCCGAGATCTTCCGCCTCACACCCTCCGTATTTCCGCTTTTAAGAAACAATGCGATATCATTCAGCACGTTCCTTTCGCCAGCGGGCAACTCTGCATAAGGCCTCCCTTCCTCATTAATTCGAATGAACTCGGAGATCTTTTCCTTCCATGCCACCACCGTTTGGTTATCCAAAGACTTGTCAACACTCTTAGAGACCAACTCCACTATGAACCTTTGCAGCTGCCTGCTAATGCCATACCGATAACTGAGATCCTCCGAACTCAAACCAAACACCCCCTTGTACACATTGGCCAAGTCATCCATTGTCATTAGCGCCCCGCTCTTTAACCCCTCCGTCAGTGTCTGGTGAAACTTCTTTTCTCCTTCAACTTTCTCTACTACTCTTCCGCGGCGACGAATCATATAGTACACCACTATATACGCATAAATCAGCGAAATCGTAATCATGGCGAGGACAATAACAAGCTGCTCAGGAATAAGCACTTCGTTCATGATTCACCCCCTTTTCTGCCGACTCAATGCATGCCCTAATTGGAAACACCAACACTGCGCTGGTTGCCTATGTCCCGGTTTGAACGCCGAGCACCCCATCGGCACCCTCTGCCTCCACTGCCTGTGGTTCGACCCCGACCCCGCTTTCAAGCCCGCCGACACACAACCCCCGGTTATATTTACACCTCTATAATCTGATAACCAATCCTATCCCTTCATGGGGAGTCAAAACAACACAATCAACAAGCCCCAGTAATCTATGCTACCTACTCCTCTCCTTTCTCACCTTCAGCTGCCTCTAACCTCAATATTGTTCTCACCGACTCTGCAACCCTATCACAAGACTTTACAAGCTCTTCCGCTTTAGCTTTCGCTTCCCTGTATCTCTTCTGAAAATCACTCAATCGTACTCCAAAGACAATTCCCATGCCGAAAGCTACGCAAAGTATAATAAAACCAGCGATCCGTATAACTGATGAATCTATAACTAGACCTATGCCAAACACGCCAACACTAAGCCCCGCCAGTCCCAAAAGACCGAAGCCCAGGCCAGCCAGCGAAGCCATGTTATGCTGCATTAGCATCATCAAGTTGGTACTTGAGTCAAAGGATTCCGCTTTCGTAATTAGCGCCTGACCTAAAAAAATCTGATCAACTCGTTTTTGAATCCTGGATAGGCGCTCTTCGATTGATTGCTCCATCGGTACCCCCTTTCAGCTATCTCTCGATCGATAGGACAAGTTTAATAATTGAAGCCATAATACCACACAACAGCATATAGGAAGGAAGGAAGCATAGAGGAGAGAAGGTAAGAAGGTAGGCGATAACCCCACCCATCAACCCCCCACCCGCCAGGTATGCAGCCCATCGGAAGCATTGCCCTGGAGTAGAAAGGGAAGTAGTACCCCCACTGAGAGGATACATCACCCCCACATAATAAAGGGAGTCGGGAAGAAAAGTCAATAGAGTGGTGGGGGTGTCCTTTAATAGAGGGAAACGGAAAGGATAACCCCACCCCATACCTCCTCTTTCTGTTTTTATACCTCCTTGACACCTTCTAACCCAGTGCTATAATTGTCGTATAGGAGGTTGATTATGGAAAGTGTTTTGATTATTGCTAAAGAACTTCTAATTGCGCTCATCGACAAAAGTCCGATTTATGCTATCTATAAGAGTGAAGATGAGCAATTACCTGCAAAGAGAGTAGGCGAGTCATACAAAATCTTAGTTAAAGCGGTTCTTGAAGCTGGTAAGTAGTAGAGGTGAGGTTACCATAGTAAGGCAACCTTGGTGAGCTATACAGCTATCCCCCCACCACCAAGGCAGCCACCCACCCATCCCACCACCGAGCGGGCTTCGCCTCAGCGCCTGGGGCAGTTCCAGTCCGTGCGCTCCGCTTTTGGTACTCTTATAGTCCTCGCATTCGGCTACGCCCGCGGCTTCACTTGCACAGGCCACCACCCACCACACACCACCATTCTAGCATCGCTCTACTCCGGTGTTCGCCTTTGCCCCGTTGTGGCTGCCGCCAGCGCCACACGGCGGCTGCCCACCACCACCTGGCGCTGGCCACCCACCCCCAGCACCGCCGCACCTGCAGCCGCCCCCTGTCGGGCTACGCTCACGGGCTGCGCTTGTCTGCCTTAGAATTTGGTTAAGGCTTAGCCCCACCACAGACACACCTTGCTTGTAGGCATGGAACAGCGCTTGCCTTTGGGTATCCTACCGCTTCAGGCAAGGCATGTTCCCATGGGCCTTACCCCCACCTGTGCTGGATGCTTACCCTCTGCTGAGCTCGTTCAGATAGATGGGTGACATTTGATAAGAGATGAAAGGACGCCGCTAATCCTACGAATGTAGTGCAGCCTTTTAAGGCTGCCCGGGGTGGCAGATGGGCATGGGGCAGGGCTAAAGCCCTGCACTACATTGCCAGCAAAATATACAAGGATGTAATGTGTCCATAATCACGTGAACGAGTACAGTTACTTGTTTGCCCAGCATTGCCCTGTTACAATGTAGATGAAGCTCTGAGTTGAACAGGTGCTACTCAGTGGGCATGGCTACGAAGAGCGAATATAGAATCACAGCTACTATTTTTCAGTGGAAGGAGGCCGTCGATGATTAACCGGATTGCAATTTCCAGGGCGCAACCTTTCCCTGTGGTGCTAAAGTACAATAATATTCGTAGTTATGCTCTTACGGCTGGTTTCGTTTTAGCAGCCGTCCTGGTGCCCTGGATTTTTCACCAGTTTCATCTAGCTGGCCCCACCTTCCTGCCCATGCATATCTTTGTATTGATAGGCGGACTGGTATTTGGCTGGCGGGCAGGTTTGATTATCGGGTTAGTTACTCCTCTTGCTAGCTATGCTGTCTCCGGGATGCCAGTTCTGAGGCTTTTACCGCAGATAGTAATTGAGCTTTCAGCCTATGGCTTAATAGCTGGAATACTGCGTGAGAAATATAACCTGCGAGCCATATGGTCACTGCTTGGAGCCATGATAGGCGGGCGCTTAGCCCTGTTGCTGGCGCTTCTAACGATATACTTTGTTGCCGGAGAAAGCTACAGTCCTCTAGGGTTAGAGACAAATCCTTTTGTCGCCTTCCGGTCGGTGATTGAACAGGGCTGGCCGGGTATAGTTGTCCAGATGGTTTCGATACCAGTAATAATCTGGCTGGTGGGAAAAGTTACAGCGAAAAACATTCAAGAGTAGATAGCTCTAGATGTGCTTGTTCTGGTTATATCTTTCTTCTGAGTCTTTGGTGCGAGGAGTTTTTTCGTCCTCGAACCGCTTCATGTGGATTTCGCACCGAGTGGCGTGATTGCGGCTAAAATGTTGGCCCCTGCTTCAAGTAGTTGAAAGGTGCCGACTTATTTATCTCGGCGCAGGTTTGCTCGCCATTGGCCACGCGGATTGACAGGTCAAAAATCTCCCGGCCGATTTCGCCAATTGTTTTGTCCTCATCTATCAGGGAGCCTGCGTTCACATCCATATCACCGGGCATGTTCTTGTAGGTCTGAGAGTTACTGGCAACCTTTATCACCGGAATTGCGGGAAACCCGGCTGTTGAGCCCAAGCCTGTAGTGAAAATGATTATCTGTGCTCCTCCTGCTGCCATGCCAGCCATCGAATCGATGTCGTAACCGGGGGTATCCATAATGACAAGGCCCTGCTTTGATGGGAGGCCACCATACTCAAGCACCTCATTTATCGGCGTAGTACCAGCCTTCGTAATGCAGCCGAGCGATTTCTCAGTTATGGAGGAAAGCCCTCCTTCGATATTGCCGGGTGCTATGGCCATGCCGGCAAGTTCGCCGAGCGCGGCTCGCACCTGCTTTTCCTGCTCGCTCACCAGGCGCTCGACCTGTTCACCCAGTTCAGGGGTGGCGCAACGGCGCTTGAGTATATGGGCAGTGCCTATCATCTCGGTCGTCTCGGCGAGGATTACCGTTGCGCCTTCGCCCACGAAGCGGTCGGCTGCGGCGCCGACTGCTGGATTTGCCGTTATACCGGAGAAAGAATCTGAGGCGCCACATTCGAGGCCTACTACCAGTTCGCTCACCGGCGCCGACATCCGCTCCCGGGCTTTCAATTCCTTCAGGAATTTCGTGGCGATTTCTATGCCTTTTTCCGTAGTAGCAACGCTCCCGCCGGTTTTCTGAATCTCCAGGGCTTCTGCTGGTTTGCTCTGCGCTGATTGTGCCAGATATTCGCTCTTTAGCAATTCACAGCCTAGCCCGATGATAAGCACGGCTCCCACATTCGGATTGTTTATTAGCCCTGCCAGCACACGACGGCTCATCCTGAAGTCCTCCGTCACATAGCCACATCCATAGGCTTGTGTAACGGTCACAACCTCGGGCAGGGCACGGCCTATAGCCTCCACAACGCTATTGGCACAGCAGACCGATGACATTACAAGCACATGGTTGCGAACGCCAAACTTGCCATCTTCGCGTTTGTATCCGAGAAATTTCATGAGATGTTACCTCCACGTTGCATCGAGAATTGCCAGGCAGCCCGACAGGGCTGTCTGAAAGCCTTCAGTGCAAGCACTCCTTCAAGTCCCCAGGGACCGGCTGCGTATTATGCACATGCACCCATTCGCCCTGCCCTATGTCGCAAGTGGGCTGGGCTATCGGCTCGCCATAGCGCACCACCTTCTCGCCGGCTGCAATCGGCACAAGCGCAATCTTATGACTTGGCTTTATGTCTGCAGCAGCATTAAACAGTCGTTCCCCGTTCACTATGACCGGGCTATTTTTCATTATAAGCTGAACAGCTATGGCTACATTATCGTTATCATTAACTTTGAGAGCGTTGCTTTTCATAAAACTTCCCTCCCTCCTTGTGTTGTGCCAGCAGCTCGGCGCTATGCATTACCTTGATATTGCTTTTGCGTTTATCCAGGCCACCTCTTAGCTGAAGGACACATGGTATACAATTGGTAACCACCGTGTCGACGCCGGTAGCTTCTATATTATCCAGCTTTCGCTGCAGGACTGAGTTAGATAACTCAGGGTAGTCGAATACGATCTTACCACCAAAGCCGCAGCAGGCATCAGCATCAGCCATCTCTATCAGCTCGAAGCCTTCCCGCTCAAGCAGTTGCCTGGGTTCACTGTAGATACCAGTCCCCCGTTTCAAATAGCAGGGGTCATGGCAGGTAACCCTCTTATTTCTAGAAGGTTTTTTCTCTGCCGAAGGTGTTAGTTCAAGAATTAGCTGCGAGAAATCGCAAATTTTGCCGGACATTGCTTTGGCTCGATGGTTCCATTCGGGCTCGGTAGCAGTCAGGCGCGGGTACTCTTGCCGGAGCATAGCTGCACAGCCGGGGCACACGGTAACAATGTAGTCAGGGTCCATTTCTTCAAGAGCCTCGATGTTTGTTTTGGCCAGGCTGAGTGCTGTTTCAACATCGCCGTCAAACAATGCTGGAGCACCACAACATGCTTGCCACTGTGGGTAGTAAGGCTCGGCGCCACATTCGCGCAAAACTTTCATTACGTCTTCGCCGAGGTCAGTGTAGGCATAAGCGGCAACACAGCCGGCATAAAAAGCCACCTTAGGATGAGCTCCCACCCCGGGTGATGAGAAATCCTTCAGTCTATTGCGTAATGGGTGATGTGATAATGAAGGGAGGCTAATAGTCCGCGTCAGCGAATTCAGCGGGTAAGGAAGCCGTCTTACCAAGGAGTCTTTGCCAGTAAAAGGCCTCTGGAGGTATGAGCCAACTTTTATTGCCCTATCCAGCCGCTCCGGGTATTTCAAAATGCCCCGGTATGCCATCCTGCTCTTCCATGACAAACCTTCTTCTGCCGCTAACTTCGCTTTTAAGCTGGTTATCATTCTCGGTATATCGATACGGGCCGGGCAAGCTTCCTTACAGGCCATACATCCCATGCACAAGCTTGCCGGGTCTTTTGCCTTATCCATACTATGCAGGAAAGCAGTCAATACAGCGCCAATACCACCCTGGTATATGTAGCCATAGGTCTGCCCAGCAACCGAGCTAAAAACCGGACACACATTGAGGCAGGCACCGCATTTAATGCAGTACAGGGCTTCTCTGAACTCAGCAGATTCTCTCATTTGTTCGCGGCCGTTATCTACCAGGATAATATGGACTTCAGCAGGACCCTGTCCGCTGAGCAATGGCGCTCCGGGGATAGCGCTAGTATTGCTGGGGCCAGTGATATAGGAGACATAGACTGTCATTTTCATACCCATGGTGCTTCGGCTGAGTAGTCTGAGTATGGCGGTAGCATCTTCGAAGCTGGAAACCAGTTTTTCATAGCCCACTACCGCCACATGTACAGGAGGCAAGGTAGTTGCCATGCAGCCGTTCCCTTCATTGGTCAGGATGACTAAAGTTCCGGTTTCAGCTATGGCGATATTAGCTCCTGAGATACCCATATCTGCATCGATATAGGACTGCCTGAGTGCACCACGTGCTGCATTCAATAGAACTTGAGGGTCAGGACTCAGCTTCTCACCCGTTGCTTTTGAAAGAAGCTCAGCTACCTGCTCAACGGTTTTATGTATAGCTGGTCCCACCATATGTGCTGGTCTTTCTCCAGCTAGCTGAACGAGCCATTCTCCAAGGTCGGTCTCTTTCACCTCGATGCCAGTATTTTCAAGGTATTCTCTTACCCCAATCTCTTCAGTCAACATTGACTTTGACTTGACTATATGTTTCACATTGCGTTCCTGTGCCAGTTTCAATACGTAACTATTAGCATCCTCGGCATCTCTGGCTTCGTAGACGACGGCGCCAGCCCTGGTAGCCTCTGTCTTAAACTGCTCCACAAGCTGGGGAAGGTTGGCAATAGATTCCTCTTTCACGCGACGGATTTCTTTGCTTAAAGCATCAAAGTCAACATGTGTCAGTGCTATCTGTCGTACTATTTTTACGAGAGGTAAAAAATTAGCGAGGGCAGCCTGTAAATTCTCGTCTGCCAGCGCCTTATGCACACGTTTCGTCATTTCTCTGCTCAAGTCAAACCTCGCAACACAATATGCTCTTCCTCAGGACCTTGAGCCCTGGCCATCAGCGCTCCTGGTATATCACCAGTGGTGTTTCTGCCGGTGATGTAAGTGATATAGCCTGGCATTTTATGGCCTGTCACGTTTTTGCTAAGTGATTTAAGTCTAACAGCAGCATCCTCCATGGTAGAAACCAAATTTTCGCAGTCAATCATCGTTACATGTAGGGGGGGTAAAATAGCAACCAGGCGAGCATTCCCTTCATTGCTTATAATGACCAATGTCCCGGTTTCAGCTATGCCAACGCTTGCTTCTGAAATGCCCATGTCTGCATCTATGTATGACTGTCTTAATGCACGGCGTGCTGCATTCAATAGAACTTGAGGGTCAGGACTCAGCTTCTCACCCGTTGCTTTGGCAACAAGGTCAGCTGCCTGCTCAATGGTTTTTGCTGACTCTGGCACATGCACTGGCCCTTCCCCAGCTAGCTGGGCTAGCCATTCCCCGATGTCGGTTTCTGTTACCTCGATGCCGGCATTTTCGAGGTGCTCTCTTAATCCAATCTCCTGAACCAGTGTGGAACTTGACTTGACTGCGTGTTTCACATTGTGTTCATGTGCCAGTTTCAGCACGTAACTACTGGCATCATTGGCATCTCTGGCTTCATACACCACGGCGCCAGCCCTGGTAGCCTCTTTCTTAAACCGCTCTGCCAGTTCTGTAGCTCCTGTAGCCATTTCCAGCTTTCCTCTAAGAAGTTGCCAAATTGAGATTCACGCTAAGTACTGGATTGTACCATCAGGAACAATTGCTGCCTTGGCACCATCAGGGAAATCCTGTGCCAGAACATTCATGACCTCAGGCCATGTCTTTACCCATATAACATCGGGTATGGCCAGCCAATCGGTAAACGATTTATCAAATTGTGGCGATAACACTACCACCCTTTTCAACCATGGTAGCTGAAGATTGATAGGACTAAATAAGCGTCCTCTTGTGCTTTTGCCGAAACTGCCTATCAGGTAATGCACTACCTGGCTGGTAGGGCAATCCATAATCAATACCAGGTCGCCGCCCTTCTTCCTCAACATCAATACGCCTATAGTAAAGCCGATGAAAGCCTCGTTACCCTTGCTATAGTTATTGACTACAACTACCTCCGCCCCAGGGATGGCTTTTGTAGCATAGTGTGACATTGCAAACTTCACAGCTTCATAGAATTCAGCTTTAACTTCTCCCATAAATATGGCGCAGGGTTGCCCCTTATCATTGATTATGGTGTCAATCTTGAAGTCAAGCCCTATCATTTTAGCTGCCTCGTTGAAGTCCCGTACCATAGGATTTTCGACATAATTACCTGGCCCCACGATGCTTCTTTGTCCCTCCTCCCTAGCTCTTATTTCCAGCAGGTGGAAGCTCTCAATCGAGTCAATGAAGGCTATGCCGGGAAGGACAATCTTTCCACCACCACCATAGCCACTTTGGGGATGAGGAATTACGGAGCCAATACCGATTTTCAGGTCACAGCTCATCACCTCAGAATTGACCGAAAGCCCTGTCCCCTGGGATGTCTGCCCAACATACGTGCAATTTTCATAGGGGTTATGATTGTAGGCTGGGAACCTATCCAATATCTTCTCCCCCAATTTTTTCTGAAAGTCCTGGAAGGTATGTGCGCCGTGGGTGCCGCTGGCGCAGATAAATCTAATGGCTGAATCAGGGATACCTGCTGCTTCCAGCTCCTCCAGAACATAAGGTATCAACTCCGCAGCTCTTGTAGGGCGTGAGATGTCATCGAAGATTATTGCCACTTCATGTTTCCCCTGAGCTAACTCCCTGAGAGCGGGGCTGCCTATAGGTTTATTGAAAGCAGCCCTTATCTGGTCTGGAGTTATATAAGGGACATTGTGTCCATTCATCAAGCAAGACACCACCTCCCATGACTCAGGGAACTCTAGCTGTAGCTCTTCTTCTTCATACCATAGTTGCCTGAGAACAGTCATAGTCTTGGTGCTCATTCTTGTTTTCTCCTTCGTATACTGTAAGATTGCTATCTTAGCTCTAAAGTATAGTATGACTTATAGCCTGTAGCAACTGTGGTGTCAGTCTTCATCATCCGGAAAGGACATATTGTGACTGTGCTACCATAAGGGCACCCACTGCGCAGGCTACACAACTCGATGGAATGTGCAATCTCTTGACAGCCCAAGCACTAAAGGGATATCCTTCAAGATTGAGTAAATAAGTCTACTGTCTGAGGAGGTTCGTCATTAAAGCAAAAAAATTTGAGGAATTTGAATATATTTTCAATCCGAGGTCTGTTGCTGCAATAGGGGCATCCCGGAACGATATTGCCACGCTGGCACTGATGAGCACGAAGATACGTGATAGGCTATTCTTGGTCAACCCGAAGTATGACGAGCTGTTTGGGAAGAAATGCTATGCCAGCATCTTAGACATCGAAGATGAAGTTGACTACGCTGCTATAGGAGTAACAGCAATGCTGGTTCCTAAAGTATTGAGCGAATGTATTGAGAAAGGAGTAAAGGCAGCGCAGATTTATTCCGCAGGTTTCGGTGAGACCGGAATAGAAGAAAGGATAAGACTCGAGAATGAGGTGAAAGATATGGCAAAGGGCAGGATTAGGCTAATTGGCCCAAATTGCTTTGGAGTCTACTGCCCTAAATCCGGGCTATCTATTATTCCGGAGGCATCAACTGAGGAAGGGTCAGTGGGAGTCATATCGCAAAGCGGAAGCGTTGCAGAATCATTCTCATACTTTGGGGGGATAAGAAACATCAAGTTTAGCAAGGTAATAAGTTATGGTAATGCCGTAGACCTGGATTGCTCTGACTTCCTGGAATACCTGGCAGATGACCCCGAAACGAAGGTTATAGCAATATACGTGGAAGGCACGAGGGATGGAAAGCGCCTTAAGGCAGCACTTAGTGAAGCTGCAAGCAAGAAACCTGTAGTAGGGATTAAAGGTGGAATGACAAAACATGGCAGCAGGGCAGCATCCTCTCATACTGGTTCTTTGGTCGGTTCACCAGAAACCTGGAGTTCGCTTTTCAAACAGACTGGTGTAATTCAAGTAAAAGACTTCGATGAATTAGTAAATGCCATTCTGGCATTTACCTGCTCGCCACTTCCTTCAGGAAAGGGAGTTTCGATTATTACTAACTCCGGGGGTTTTAGCGTGATTCAGGCCGACTTATGCGTGGAGGCAGGCTTAGAAGTAGCTCAATTTGGGGAGGAAACGATGAGAGAGTTGAGAAAAATGGTGCCAACCGCAGGAACGAGCATTGGGAATCCCTTAGACGCCTGGCCTATATATTACAATATAGCCGGAGACCCAGGGAACCTTGCTGATATCATCAAAATTGTAGCTCTTGACAAGAATATACATTCGCTAGTGTTTCAATTTGATCAACTCAGGTATCTGAGGCGTATGCTTGGTGAGAGACTCGGAGGTTATATGGAGGAACTTGTTGATGTCATGGTAAACGGTTGCGAATATGCCAGGGATGCGATTGGGAAGCCGGTATTCATATGTGTTTCGCTTGACCCTTATTCTGAAGATGAGGAGGATAGAAGGTATAACTTAAAGGTTAAGAAAGCATTTGAGAGCAAGCAATTTCCCGTTTACTCCTCGCTTGATGCATCAATCAAGGCCTTGTCTAATATTTATAAATACGGCACGAGATTCCGCCTGGGTTAACGTGATGCAGGTGCCAGGTTTGTAAAGAGAGATGGAGCAATCCAAGCGACATGCTCTGGCTATGCATAGATGAGGCTTATCAGCTCTAAGCGGAGGTTTTTAAGCCTGGAAGCGACAAGCCGAGTGGTATTTCGCATAATTAAGCAGCCAAGAGTCGGGTTTGTGCTACATAGGTCACGCACCTTTGTGCTGTCGATAGCAATGGCTCTTGTTTTCTCAAGAGTAATGGCCGAAGCAGTCAGCTGATAGGGTGGCACAAGAGATGACCAGCCGAAGACCTGCCCCTTGGATACAGTGCAGATTGGGACTCGTTTTTGTCCATCGACATCGCTTTCAATAGCCACACATCCTTCTTCGATTATGTATAGCTTTTGTGCATCCTCACCTTCCCTAAAGATAACTACACCCTGTTCATAAGTTTCAGTTTTCCCGAGGCTGAGAAATTGTTGTTTCTGCTCCTCAGTTAGCCCATCAAACATTTCGGCTGTCGCTAGTGTATCCACGTATGCTGTTCGCGCTTTAGTCGTAGCTGAAACTGCCGTTCGAGTTGCAGGAGGAACCGATACTCCGGCCATAGCCCTCAGAGTTGCTCCCACGAGCAGCGGGTCTACATTTTGCTCACCACCACATTCTGGTCTGTAGCAGGTAACATCGTTAAAAACGCATACCTCTTTACAGCCAGGGCATTCGTTCGGCGGGCTTGGAGCGCTAAATAGGTAGCCACATCTAACACACATCCAATGTGTCACTTCACACCCCCATTGATATAGATTACCAGAAGCTTTCGGCCAGGGCTTAGTTATTGTGACGATCTACGTTATTCATTATATGAATTTCATACTAAAAATTCAATCAGCAAGTGGGGATGAGATATATGCTTTAATTATCAAGCAACATAGGATATACTCTCAGTGGGTCGGAGGGAAATCAAAGCTAATTGTTGCCTTGTGGACGGCACTTTAGCCTGATGAATTTATTAAGGCCTGTAGCTAAATAAGGAGGAATATCCAGGAGGTGAAAGGGTATGGAAGGACTAATTGAAAGGGCAGCAAGGGATTTAGTCAACTCAGATTATGCTATTGCCCTAACCGGGGCCGGGATGTCAACTGAGTCGGGAATTCGTGATTTTCGAGGGCCATCCGGTATCTGGACTAAAGACCCTGAGGCGGAAAAAAGAGCCTACCAAACTTATCATAGATTTTTGGCAAACCCGAAAGAGTACTGGGAAGAAAAATTTAGTGGTTCCTCTTTGTTTGGAGATTTAAGAAAAGTGGAGCCTAATCCGGGTCATTATGCGCTGGCTGAGTTGGAAGAGATGGGGATTTTAAAGTGGGTGATTACCCAAAATATCGATAATTTGCAGCAGAGGGCAGGAATCAAGAACGTTCTGGATTATCATGGAAATGCTTTCAAGCTAAGGTGTGTTGACTGTAGTGCTAGATTTGGTTTAGAAGAATATGATTTACAAGGGCTAATAGAGGAAGGGAAATTGCCACCTCGCTGTAAAAAATGCGGGGGAGTGGTAAAGGAAGATGTTGTTCATTTTAGAGAGCCGATTCCCGTTGATGTTGCTCATCGAAGCCTGGAGGAAGCCTGGAAATGCGATTTGATGCTTGTTTGTGGAACATCGGCTGTGGTTTATCCTTTTGCCGAATTGCCACGGGTCGCCAGGCGAAGGAAAATCGAAACGGACAGGAAGACCGAAGCAGGTATATACGCGGGGGAACGGATTCCAGCAGTAACAATTGTTGAGTTAAATGCCGAGCCAACACCTCTAACTCAAGAGGGGGTTTCCGATTATCTAATCCAGGGGAAAACCGGCGAAATTTTACCTAGAATAGTTGAGGGAGTAAAAAAAATTAGGAAAATAAATACTTTAGGTCTGAAGGTAAGCCAAGAATAGCTATGAAGGGGGGCGAAGCCATGGAGAAACAAGCCACAGAGGTGGGCATTAGCGAAGCTAGGTTATCCGTAATCCGAGGAGACATTACCAACCAAGCCACAGATGCCATAGTTAATGCTGCCAACTCAAGCTTGATGGGGGGAGGTGGTGTCGATGGTGCCATCCACCGGGCTGGTGGCCCTGCCATTTTGGAGGAATGTAAGCGAATCGTATCCAGGCAAGGACGGCTGCCAACAGGTAAAGCGGTGGTTACTACCGGGGGGAATCTCAAAGCAAGGTTTGTTATTCATACTGTTGGGCCTGTCTGGCATGGGGGTAGCAAAGGAGAGCCCGAGCTACTCGCCAGTGCCTATCGGGAGAGCCTCAAGGTGGTCGCAGAGAATAATTTAAGCAGTATTTCTTTTCCATCGATAAGCACCGGTGCCTACGGTTATCCAGTAGCTGAAGCGGCAAAGGTAGCCATAAACACCGTTGTCTCATTCCTCAAGGAAGGTACTACCTCAATCAAGGAGGTGATTTTCGTGCTCTTTGACTCTACAACCTTCCAAGCTTACTCGTCGACACTTGGCGAAATGGCAAGGGAAACTAAACAAGCTTAGCTATTGCATTTGCGTTGCTGATGCTCCTTCATTATAATTGGCGGTATCAATTTTATTTAGGAGGTGACAGAAATTGGATTTCTCTTTGCAGGGTAAAGTGGCCGTTGTAACCGGCGGCAGCCGTGGCATCGGGCAAGCTATTGCTCTAGGGATTGCCCGGGCTGGTGCTGATGTTGTGGTGGCCAGTCGGAAATTGCCTGATTTAGAAAAGGTAGCTGAGGAAATAAAGGGAATGGGAAGGAAATCTCTGGCTGTAGCAGCACATGTAGGCAGGATGGAGGAGATAGACAATCTGGTCAGTAAGGTCAAGGAAGAGTTCGGCAGGATTGATATCCTTGTGAACAACGCTGCCACTAATCCTGCCATTGATTCGGCGCTGGATGTAAGTGAGCGTGCCTGGGATTCTATCATGAACCTCAATCTGAAGGGGCTGTTCTTTTTGAGCCAGGCGGTGGCCAGGGCGATGAAGGAACAGGGTGGGGGCAGGATTGTAAATATTGCCTCAGTAGCTGGAATTACCCCCGACATATTGCCAATTTACTCTATAAGCAAAGCGGGAGTAATTATGGCAACTAAGGTTATGGCAAGCGAATGGGCTAAGTATAATATCAGAGTGAATACAGTAGCACCCGGAATGACCAGGACTGGCTTCAGTGAAGCCCTCTGGAGTAACCCGGACATTTTACAGGGCGCTATGCTCAGAACTCCTATGGGGCGGATAGCTGAGCCCGAGGAGATGGTAGGGGCTGTGATTTATCTGGCTTCTGATGCCTCCAGCTATGTAACCGGCCAGGTTATTGCCGTAGATGGAGGCACCACTATATAAACTGACTTCTGAGTAGCGGACAATGGGGCTTTGAAAATGAGCAGGTAGTAAATAATGATAATGTGGCTGGTATAAAGGCAATGCAAAATTTTATATAAGGAGGTTACTAATGATTACGTCGAGTGAATATCGCAAGAGATTGAGCAAGATGAGACGGAACGTATATATGGATGGTAAGCTTATAGGCCGTGACGATCCTCGGATGGAGGGGGCGGTCAACGTGTTTGTCAAAACCTATGATATGGTAACCGACCCGGAGTTCAAGGAATATGAGGACATACTGACGGCTACCTCTCACCTGACGGGTAAGAAGATAAACCGGTTTTGCCATGTTCATCAAAGCGTTGCTGACTTGCTCGCCAAGCAGAGAATGACGAGGCTCACCTGTCACCAGGTAGGCGGATGCATCGCCAGGTGTATGGGGATTGACTCCACCAATGCAAATTCTGTGGCTAGTTACGAGGCTGACCAAAAGTATGGGACTGAGTATTATAAGAGGTTTGAGAACTGGCTGAGGGATTTCCAGGAGAATGACCGCACAGCCTGCTGTGCTCAGACGGATGTCAAAGGGCATCGTCCGGCGAGGCCTCACGAGCAGCTAGACCCCGACCTCTACGTCCACGTAGTGGAGACGAAAAGCGATGGCATTGTCATCAGAGGGGCCAAGGTGCACAACTCAGATGCCTCTGTTGTGGAGTGGCTCAATGTGCTACCCACGCGGCGATTGACGAAAGAAGAGGGAGAATGGGCAGTTTCCTGTGCAGTCCCTGCTGATGCAGAGGGTGTGAAACTAATCGTCAGCGCTGCCAGTTATCCTGCGGAGCTGGGTGCACCAGGCCCTTATGGCTCTGCCGACTCTCTGACGGTTTTCGACAATGTGTTTGTCCCCTGGGAGAATGTGTTCTTGAATGGTGAATATGAGCTTGGTGGCAGGTTGGCGCTCTTGTTTGCCCTCTACCACCGCCACAGCTATACGGGCTGTAAGCCAGCTATGACAGATGTGATTATGGGAGCTACTGCCCTGATGGCTGAAGTCAACGGAATAGAAAAGAAGCCGCATGTCAGTGAGAAGCTGGCTGAAATGATTTGCACCTCAGAGCTATGTTACGGCACAGGTGTTGCTGCTGGCATCAACGCCGAGAAGTCGGGTTCGGGGACATACATTCCTGACATTGTCTACTGCAATGTGAGCCGGAAGCATGCCGGTGAGAATATCTATCATGAGTTCGACATCCTGGCAGATATTGCTGGAGGGATGCCGGCGACGCTGCCGCGCCTGGGCGATTGGAAGAATCCGGAGACTCGCCCGTATTTGGAGAAGTACATGATGCGGAACCCGGAGGTGCCGATTGAAGATGTACATCGTGCCTTCCGCTATGTTCAGGGCATGTCCTGTTCGGAAATTGCTGGTGTCATGCAATATGCTGGTGTTCATGGTGGTGGATCTCCGAGGATGGAGCAGATTGCCATTATGGGTAGCTACGACATGGAGAAAACGAAGAACATTGCCAAGCGTCTGGCTGGTATTCCCGTGAAGGAGAAATACTCCTTTGACAGGTTGGGGGAGACGCCAGGAGAGAAGTAGGGCCCAGAAGGTTTAGTAAAACACGTCCTTTGGTGTTCGAGGGGAACCTTGGTGAGGGGGGGCAACGGCTAGTGGCGATGCGGTTTGTCGGGGAAGTGTAAGGAATACTAT
>Ga0307380_10004952_pt1 | contig 17809 bp, 16 predicted proteins | sample UN3MG_FD_202239 | JGI IMG/M metagenome (GOLD analysis project Ga0307380, IMG submission 202239) | Soil microbial communities from Risofladan, Vaasa, Finland - UN-3 | ecosystem: Environmental > Terrestrial > Soil > Coastal area > Acid sulfate soil | place: Finland: Risofladan, Vaasa | collected...
CCAGGAATTTTACCTTTTACTTATTTAGTTTACGAAAATAAGAAATCAGAAGAAAATGTATCATTTAAATTAATTAAAAAATGCCAATTTCGTTCTAAGAATTCTAATTTAATAGAATCTGAAATTAACTTGTTTTCCAATGAAATGAAACTGTTTGAAAGAGCAATTTTGTCAAGTAAAAAATATCCTTTTTTTTCCAAATGGGAATTCATTATACCAATTATCAACAACGATGAGAAAAACATCATTGTGATATTATTTTTAGCTGAAAGTTTCACATCAGGTCATGTATACTCTCTTAAAATTGTATTTGATTTAGTTCAAAATAAACAAGTTAGCGAGGCCGAAAGTTTCAATTATAGACTAAAATCTAATAGCTAGTTATGTAGAATAAAATTTACTTTTTAGCTAAAGCATATGATATCAACCAACCTAAAAGATATTCAAGCAGAATATCTTGTTTTTAGATAAATAAATTCACACTAATGCTTTTAAGAATAATTCTATTGACAACAAATATAATAACTAAAAAGTACGTGCCACTACAAAATCTAAATTTATCTATTCAACGATCATAACAACAATTAATTCATAGATAATTCTTAAAAATTTTATAATAAATAAATTATTTATTTATCTCCATCCCTATTTTGTCTTATGTAGCTAATTACATTCTTTATATAGTAAAAACTACCATAAATACTAAAGCTTTATATAGATGTTTATCATCAATAGAAATAGTATTTATAATACTAAATTTAAATAAAAAAGTGACGAAATAAAATGGAAAAATTAACAAAAAGAATTTTAGCTATTGTATTAATAGCAGTTATTGGTGTAGGTGTTGGTTTTACTGTATGGATTTTTGTCGCTCCTTATTCTTGGGGTGCAAAAGATGTGCCTGGAATGGAAAATGTTACCACTATAACTGAAGACCAAATTATTAAATTTGGTATCCTCGGTGATGAAGGAGAAATCCAAGGCGATGGTGCATGGGAAGGAGCCTATTTGGCCGCGAAAGAGATTAATTTGGCAGGAGGTATTACAATAGAAGGAAAACGATATTATTTTGGTATTACTAAAGAAGATACCGATGAATCGAATCCTAATTATGTTACTGCAAGGGGTATTGCTGCAGCAGAACGAATTATAAACTATAAGAATGTCCAATTTGCGACGGGAGGATTCAGAACAGAGATGCTCTCGGCATATCTAGAAAATTTCATGGCCGCAAAAATTCCCTTTATAGGTACGGGCGCTGCAACTGATAGTTTCTGTCAAAATGTTATAGATAATTATGCCAAATATAAATATTGGTTCAGGTGCATGCCCACAAATTCCACCGCTCTTGGAACGGAGATATTATACTATATTGCAGGGCAGTTATTAGCATTAAATGCTACCTATCAAAATGAAGAGGTAAGAACTGTTGGTATTCTCGCTGAGAATTTAGACTGGGCGCCCCCATTGATTGAAGCTGTCCAACAATCATTACCATTAGTAGTAACAGGTTTGGCTTATTACCAATATGGAGTTCCTTACTCGGTAGCTGCCTCATGGACGACAAACGTATCTATTATTGCTAATACCATTGAGTATGATATCAATCTAGAAGCTGGAGACATGTATAACCATCTAGTAGCGCTTGATAACGCTGGATGTGATATTGTAGTCCCTGTTATCTCTGCACAAGGTGGTATTCTTATGATGCAACAATACGCAGATTTACACCCTGATTTCCTTTTAATTGGAATCGACGTTCAGTCACAACTTGATACTTACTGGGGTTTAACAGGTGGAGATTGCGTTTATGAAACCATGCTCCAATCCGTCTATAATGTTTCTAAGACAACTAAAACAAAAGCGATGTTTGCTAACTTTTTGGATGAGTTTGGTCATGAACCACTATACACCGCAGTTGGGAGCTATGATGCGCTAAATGCGTATGCTTGGGCCATTAATGAATCCCAATCTGTAAATGCTGACACTATTGTTACACAATTAGAAACCATCAATAAAGGAAATACTCTTGAAGGCGCGTCGGGATATTTGGCTTTTACTGGAAGCCATGATGTTTTCGAAGGATATCCTTGGGGATATACCTTATTTTGTCAATGGCAACCTGGGGAAACTAAAGCTGTAGTTCCCGATTATTATCTGTATTCTCCTAATCTTGACATAGAAGGAGGTACATATATGGTCGCTCCTTGGGTTAATACTGCTTGGAGTAGTTAATTTTATTTTTTTCTTATTATCAACTTCTTTTTTTTTTAATCTTCTATTTTTGCCAATATATTTTCGATTGACTTTTACCAACCTACTATTTAATATAATTTTAGTTAAAAAAATAATTAGTTTTATAAAAGATGAGCACAGAATAATATAATATAAAACAGAAAAAAAATCGAATATGTGAACTGCAAATGTATGAACAAATACTTAGTATGATTTATGGTGGAATAGTATACGGTTCTGTACTTTCTTTAATTTCAATAGGTTTTTCTTTACTTTATGGTGTAGGAAAGATATTAAATTTAGCTCATGGGTTTTTTTATGTTTTAACGGGGTACTTAGCTTTTTGGATTCTTCCGATTTTTAATTATGATATTTGGTTAACGATTTCAGTATCTTTAATAATGATAACATTGATTGCAGGAGTAGTATATTTAGCTCTTATCAAACCGCTTCAGCATTCGGAATTAAATGTGGTTCTTATTACTTTTGCACTCGCTTTTTTTATGGAACAATTTATTAGAGCTGTGTGGGGTTCAGAATATCATACAATTTACCAACTAATTATTTTCCAAGGCACTTCTGAGTTTATGGGAATATCTGTTATTAACCAATCGGTATTTTTAGTGATAGTTTCTCTAGTATTAGTTGCAGCATTTACCCTTTTCATCAATAAATCTAAATTGGGAAGATCGATTAGAGCAGTATCTCAAGATCGAGAAGCCGCACAGTTGATGGGAATTAATGCAAATAGGATTCTTCTTTACACAGTTATGATTTCTGGTTTTCTTGCGGGTGTAGCTGCGTTGCTTTACTTACCTAATTATACCTTAGATCCAGTTCAGGGATGGACAAGATTAACTGATGCTTTCGCCGTAGTCATATTAGGGGGTATGGGGAGTCTTTTTGGAAGTTTCGCAGGTGCTTATGTCATTGCGTTTGCTAATAATTTTACTAGTATTTTTATACCTAATGGTCCCTCATGGTCTCATGTAGTTCCAATAATTTTAATTCTTATCACGTTGATCGCTAGACCTAGAGGGTTATTTGGAAAAAAAGAGATTATGTAGAAAGGAGGTTATAGAAAAATGTTTAAGAGAGCTTATGAAAAAATATTACAATTACCAGGGTATTTAAAAATCTGGGTAAAATCTTTCACTGGTGCCTTAACTGTTGTTTGTGTGATTGGACTTATTCTTTTACCATTTTCTTCCAACACCCCTACTTTTCAAAATGTCATGTTACGTACTTTTACACATGCGTTGATTTTCTCAATATTTGCAGCTAGTTGGGACTTTCTTGCAGGTATCGCAGGTCAAGTAAGTTTCGGACATACAATATTTCTTGGGGTTGCAGGATATGTTTGTGCAATGTTGGTTAAATTTCTTCAATTTCCTATGTGGATTTCTATTTTTATAGGAGCGTTTGCTGCAGTATTATTTGGTTTAATTATTGGGATTCCTTGCTTAAGGTTAAAGGGACCCTACCTTGCACTTGGTACTTTAGCATTTAGCTTAATTATTTTATTGATATTAATAATGGGATCACTTGCAGATTATTTATTTGGAGGTGCTGGGATTCCCGCTTTGCCAAGATTATCTAATGATCCTAAAGAAGAGTACCTTTATGTACTGGTTTTTATGGTGATTTCTTTCATTCTGTTAATTCGTATTAGTAAATCAAAATTTGGAACAATCCTAAAATCAATTAGGGATGATGACACTGGTTCTCAGGCTTCTGGTATTAATATAACACGCTATAAGATTTACGCTTATATGATCAGTGGGTTTTTTGCTGGCATAGCAGGTTCATTATATGCTCTTTTTATAACAGCTGTAAATCCATCTGGTAATTTCGGACTGATTAATTCCTTCTTCGCTATTATTATGGCATCTTTAGGTGGAATTGCAACAATCTCTGGTTCAGCATTAGGCGCTTTCTTTTTCATCTTTATAGAATATGTACTAATTCAATTGGGATTTGGCAATTGGGTTTATCTAATATTTGCGATACTTCTTATTTTTGTAGTTAGATTTGCTGAACGCGGCTTATTAAAGCCTATTCTTGAAAGATTAAAGGATCTATTCGATATTGTATTGGGAAGATAATAATAAATTAAAATAAAAGAAAGAGTAATTAAATATGGGAATAATATTAGAAGTAAAAAATTTAACAAAAAAGTTTTCTGGATTAACTGCGGTAAATGATATGAGTTTCGAAATTAATCGTGGTGAATTTGTTGGATTAATAGGTCCCAATGGGGCAGGAAAAACCACAATTTTTAATTTGATATCTGGTTTTGAAAAACCCTCTTCAGGGACAATAAGATTTAATGGACAAGACATAACAGCCATGAAACCATTCAAAATCGTGAATCTAGGATTAGTAAGAACGTTTCAATTAGTAAGATCGTTTAAATATATGACTATACTTGACAATATTAACGTTTCTAGTCTATCACGAAGAGGAAAAAAAATAGCAAAAGAATATGGCATTGATGAATATTCTAGCGCGATATTAGCTTCTGTAGGTCTTGTGGATAAAGCAAGGATACCCCCAGTCATATTACCTCATGGAGATTTAAGAAAATTACAAATTGGTAAGGCATTAGGAACAAATCCCGAATTATTACTCCTTGATGAACCGTTTAGTGGATTATCTCATGAGGAGTCTATTAGTATTACAAATTTAATTAATAGTTTACATTCAGATGGAGTAACCGTATTTGTTACAGGTCACGTTTTACGTGAATTGATGCATCTTGTTCCGAGAGTTATTGCTATGCACCAAGGTAAGTTTATAGCAGATGGACCCCCATTAGAGGTTGCCAATAATAAAATTGTATTAGAAGCATATTTAGGAAAAGGTGAAGGATTTGCTTGAAATAAAAAAGTTATACCATTATTATGAGAAGGCGAAAGCCCTTGAAGAAATAAATATGAAAGTGGAAGAAGGAGCACTAGATGCGGTCATAGGTCCTAATGGTGCTGGAAAATCTACCCTTTTGAAGGTAATTTCTGGACTGGAAGAACCAGATAGAGGTAAAATAGAATTCTTAGGAGAGAGGATAGATGGCATGAAACCATATCGAATTGCGAAAAAAGGAATTGCTCATTGTCCAGAGCGTAGGAGACTTTTCCCCGATATGACCGTTTTGGAAAACCTTGAAATGGGGGCCTATATGCTCAAAGACAAAAATAAATATGAAGAATTGCTAAATTTTGTTTTTGAGGTTTTTCCTCGTCTTCGAGAGCGTTTAAAACAAAGAGCGGGAACTTTGAGCGGTGGTGAACAACAGATGTTAGCCATTGCAAGAGCTCTGATGGCTAATCCTAAACTTCTGCTTCTTGATGAACCTTCTTTAGGATTAGCACCTAAAATTAAAAATTTTATTTTCGAAGTAATTAACAAGATAAAAAATGAAGGTACCACTACTTTATTAATTGAACAAGATGCTACTTTAGCTATGAACGTTGCTGAAAATATTATTGTCCTCGAAGATGGAAAAATTGAGATGAGAGGTACAAAGGAACAATTAATAAAAGAACCCAGAATTAAAAAAGTATATTTAGGAATATAGGTGATAAAATTGTCAGCTTCTTTAGAACAGTTATTAAGGGACGCAAGGATAGATTTAGTTTTATCCCGCATTGAAAAAGATCCAACAATTATAAATGAAGTAATAAATCAAGTTGATAGCGAAATCAGATCTATTCGATTTAATTCAATTTACGTGCTAGGTGAATTAGGAGAAAGAGCTAACCTTCAAGCTACTGAAAAAATCATAGAATATTTGAAAGACGATGATTGGAGTATACGACGAGAAGCAGCTAGAAGTTTAGGTAAGATTGGACCAATTGCCAAAAATTCAATTCCCTCTTTAGCTAATCTTATAAACGATAAAGAAGATAGTATTCGCACTGCCTCGGTTATCACATTGGGTAAGATCTGTGAGCCCTCCAAAGAATGTATAAATACTCTTAAACTTGCTTTAAAAGATAAAAACGTTGAGGTTCGTACAGAAGCAGCTAAATCTCTAGGACTTTTAGGATCTGAAGCATATGAAATAATCCCGAATTTGATGGATAGTATGAGAGATCCAAATGGGACTGTAAGAACAGCATGTGCTGTAGCAATAAGTGGAATTGGAAAAGGTACGATTAAAGCAATTCCTACTTTAATTAATGCACTTAATGATAAAGATTGGAGAGTACGCTATAGAGTAATAAGCACACTTTCAGAAATTGGAGAACCAACAGTTCCTTCTCTTATCGATAGTCTAAGCAATAAAGATAAATTCGTAAGGGAAGGTGCTCTTGAAACCTTAGCAGAAATAAAAGTATCTAATCCTGAAATTTTGGAAAAAATTTACGGTTTATTATCCGATAAGAAAGAAACAGTGCGTGGTAAAGCTGCAGATGCTCTTAGAACTATTGGAAAGGATGCAATTCCTACTCTCCTTAAAGCTCTTGATAACCTAAATAATAAAATGAAGATATTAATTATCTCTTCTATCGGGGGAATCGGTGAAGGAGCAAACGAAGTTATTTCTCAATTTTCTAAATTAATTGAAGACAAGAATACTAAAATACGATTAGAAGTGGCAAGAACATTAGGTAAAGTAGGGCTAGGAAACAAAGAATCTCTGCATTCTCTCATTAAAGCATTAAATGATAAAAAATTCGTAATAAGAAGAGAAGCAGCACTCTCGTTAGGAAAACATGGATCTCTTGCAGCTGAAGCAATTCCTTCTCTACTTATTGCCCTAGAAGATAAGAATAAAGATGTTAGGTGGAGAACTACTGAAGCACTTGGAAAAATTAAAATTAATACCGAAGAAGTTATTTCTGCTTTAAAAAGCGCTATTCACGATGAGTGTGATTATGTTTGCGAAGCTGCAGATTTAGCAATAGATTCTATTACTGGAAATGAATAACTTTTTTCTTAATAATATATACCAAAAATAATATAATTTAAAATTAATTGATATATGTAATAAATATAAAATGTGATTTTAAAATGAGTGAAGAGCCTTACGTAGAAAAACCTTGGTTAAAAAATTATGATCCGGGAGTTCCACATCATATAGATTACCCAAAAATAAACATTTATGAATTTCTTGATAATTCTGCAAATGAATTCGGAAGTCGAACTGCTATATGGTTCATGAAGAATAAAATATCATATAAAAAATTAAAAGAACTTGCTGAGAGATTAGCAACCGCTTTAGTGAATTTAGGTGTGAAGAAAGGGGATGTCGTGGCTATCATGATCCCTAATTTTCCTCAATTCATCATAAGTTACTATGGAATTTTAAAAGCAGGTGCAATTGCAACAGCTTGCAGTGTATTACATACGGAACATGAGCTCGCATATCAATTAAATGATTCTGGAGCCGAAATAATTATTGCTTGGGATAATCAAATTGAAAAAATAAATAATATTCGTGATAGAACAAGATTAAGGCATGTAATTATCACAAATGTATTCGATTTTTCCCCAATGGCGCCTCGAAATCCTTCAGAAATTTCGGGAACTAAACAATTCATTAATTTAGTGAATAATACCAAACCTAATCCTCCTAAATTTGAGACTGATTTTGATGGAGTTGCGTGCTTACAGTATACTGGAGGTACAACAGGATTACCTAAAGGAGCCATGTTAACTCATCATAATATCGTTTCGAATTGCATAGCTGTAGGAGCTTGGGCTAGTACTGAGTTTAGAAGGGGTAAAGAAACAATCTTAACAAACTTACCATTATTTCATATTTATGGGCAGACGGTTTGCATGAATCTTCATATTTATATGGGTTCTACAATCGCATTAAATCCAGATCCACGTGATCAAAAATCATTGTTTGAAATGATCAAATTAACTAGTCCAACAATGTTTCCAGGTGTTCCCACAATGTATATGCGCCTTCTTGAGCGTGATGATCTCGAAGATTACGCAAAAGATATGAGGTCTATACGAATTTGTAATACTGGAGCTGCTCCAATGCCTCCCGAAGTATTGAAAGAATTTGAAGAGCGAACAGGAGGAATAATAATAGAGGGTTATGGGTTAACGGAAACTTCTCCGGTGGTATGTACGAATCCGTTTTTTGGTGATCGAAAAATTGGGTCTGTTGGAATGCCTATTTCCGATACAGAATTCAAACTTGTTGATATTGAAGATTATACGAAAGTTGTCCCACTTGGAGAACCAGGAGAGATTATGATTAAAGGACCTCAAGTAATGAAGGGTTATTGGAATAAACCAGAAGCTACCGAAAATCAAATTAAGGATGGGTGGTTATTAACGGGAGATATTGCTAAGATGAATGAGGACGGCTATTTTTACATAGTAGATAGAAAGAAAGATATGATTAATGTTTCGGGCTTTAAGGTCTATCCTAGGGAATTAGAGGATTGTTTATTTGAACATGAGGCCGTGGAAAATGCAGCTGTTATTGGTGTGCCGAACCCAGATATTCCTGGTAGCGAGAAAGTCAAAGCTTATATCGTTTTAAAAGATGGATATAAAGAAAGTGAAGAAATAGAAGCTGAAATAAAAGAATTCTGCAGACAAACTGTAGCTCCATATAAAGTCCCAAAATTCATAGAATTTCGTAAAGAACTTCCCGAAACCCTTGTAGGAAAAGTCCTCCGTAAAGATTTAAAGGATATTGAAGCTCGACGTCGTGGAGAGGAAGTATAACTATTTTTTAACCTCTTTTACAATAAATTATCAAATTTATTTCCTAATATATTTTATTTACTAAATTCTTTTTTATGAAATTCTAACTACGGAGAAAATTTCTATGAAAGATGTTGAAATCATTAAAAGTATTAGAAATTTTGTTGTAAATCATTCTGATGATGATGATATTCATGGTTTTGCCCATGTTCAAAGAGTTTATGATTTATGTGATAAAATAGGTATAGAATTAAAGGTAGACATGCTAATTTTAAGAATTTCAGCATTACTTCATGATATTGGACGAAATTATGAAACATCAAATACCGTAAACAAAAATCATGCTATAATATCTGCTGAAATTAGTAAGGATTATTTAAAATCTCAATTATTTGGTCTTTCTGAAGATCAAATAAATCAGATCATTCACTGCATACTTGCTCATTCATTCTCTAATAAAATTAAACCTCTAACATTAGAAGCTAAAATAATGTCAGATGTGGATAAATTAGACGCTTTAGGTGCTGTTGGTTTATACAGGACAATAGGATTTACCGTTAGAAATAAGGGTGGAATAAAAGAAGTAATCAATCACCTAGAAACCAAAATTCTAAACTTAAAAAATCACTTATTTCTTGAAATTACAAAAGAAATTGCAGAAGAACGAACTCAAATAATACAAGATTTTTATAATAAAATTAAAAATTAAACTAAATGGTAACACTTCTTTGAAGAAATTTCTTTTTTTAATCTTTTAAATTCCGTATTATGTTAAGCAGATATGGAAATTTTCGTTCGCTCCAAATATGAAGAAAATTCTTTTTTTTTTATTCCGATATTATCATGTAATCAGTCATGACCTCAATAAGATTTTCTAATATTTCAGGATAGTTTTCTTTCCCTATGTATACGATGGTTTCTTCATCGATTCCTATTGTAAATAAAGATTTTAGCATTCCTGCCAAAATTTTAGGGTCTTTTTTTATTATCCAGCCTTTTTTCTGCCAAGTTTTGATGAATTGAGGAATGTACTCATAAGATTGCACCATCTGCTTTAATTCGGAACTATCGTGCAATTTTCTTATAAGATAAGTTCTAGTAGCCTTATCTGCTATTTGATTGATTATCGGATGTTCCTTAGGTGCTCGAAAATGAAATCGTAAAAATTCCTTGAAAGTCTCTTTAGGGGATTCCTTCATTTTTGATATTATATCTTGCATCTCCTTTATCAGTTTATCCTGAGATCGTTTTAATACTTCAATAAACAGCTCCTCTTTTGACTTGTAGAAGTTATAGAATGAACCTTTAGCAATGCCAACTGCTTTGGTTAGATCCTCTACGTTGGTTTTCTTTAATCCATACGTTCTGAATAGTTCTGTTCCCTTTTCAATTAAACTATTGATAATAATTTCTTTTTCTTCTTGGGTAAAGGGTTTTGGCATTATAATTATAACTAGCAATTTGTGCTTTTAAAGGTTTCTGACTCTCTGACCGAAATGTTTAAATAGTCATATTAATATAACTTAATTATGACTAATGACTATTCAAAGCGATTTGGTCAGAGAGTCATTTGGAAAAAAATAAGGTGAATTGTTATATTAGTTGAAAAATTAGGACTCTCCCGTGATTTACTTGCAAATAAAGTAGCAATAATAACGGGAGCGGGTAGAGGTATAGGAAAGGAGTTAGCCCGAACTTTATCCTGGCTGGGAGCTACAGTTATTATAGCTGAAATTAATGATTATGGAAAGATGGTTGAAGATTTGATCAAATCGGAAGGAGGAAATGCTCTCTTCGTAAAAACTGATGTATCAAATGAAGCAGACATAAAAAATCTTGAAGAAATTGTTATCAACACCTTCGGACGAGTCGATATACTAATTAATAACGCATATGTAGGATCGGTGGGAGAAATTCTTAATATCTCAATGGAAGATTGGGATAAAATATATCAGGTTAACATTCGCGGGGCAATATTTGCCATCAAAACATTTTTGCCCTACATGATCAAACAAAATGCAGGGGTTATTAATATGGTCACATCAGCCGAAGGGTGGCCCTATATGGCACCATACTTTGCTACAAAAACTGCTCTAATGTCGATAGGGAAATCACTAGCAGCGGAATTAGATGACAGTAATATATCAGTTTTCGTTTTTGCTCCTGGAATGATTGACACACCTGGATTGCAAGAATATATTCCAATTCTCGCTCCTAAATACGGAATGACAGAAGATGAATTCAAAACTCAAGGAGTCAATCCAGGATATGAAGGTCTAATGCCGGCAGAACATTGCGCAACTGGATGGGCATATTGCATTGTAAACGCACAAGAATATCATGGTCAAGTTGGAGATCCATTTCTACCGCTCCTTCAAAAAGGATTAATAAGACCGAAAAAAAGGAAGGATTCAAGAGATCTTAAACCAGGAAATAAAATTGATTTTAATGAGGTAATTTCGGATACTGTTATTTATTCTGAGAAGGTGCTCGAACTTGTAGAAAAAATCCAAATTGAAATAAGCGATTTAGGACTAATGGCTAGAAAGTGGATGAATCACACGTTTTCAAAAAGATGCGGGATGAGAATAGAAAAGTGTATTGAAGTTATAACGGAACTTGATAATAAAATACGTCAATTATCGTATGATATACATAATGATACTGAAGTTAATTATCGAAGATCTATCGAGAATTTAAGCTGGTACATCCAAATATTAGAAAATCTAGCAGATCACTTTCATAAAAGTATCGATGATGCTAAAGGCTGGATTAAAGATCCTGAAGATTTGGAAATTGCATTGAATGCTTTAAATGATAGAGAGCAAGCTGTACTTAGTCTTGTCTCAAATCTCAACGCAATTGATGTGAAAATATAATTTTTTTAACCGATTTTTAAGATTGTATTAAGTAAAATCGGAATTTTTTTTTTTGAACCCCAAATTACATAGATTTTATTTTCAATAATAGGGTACATCTATAATAAACAAAAATAATCGAATACTGTAACTCGCAAAATTAAATTGAAAATTCATAATTTCTTTTTTTTTAATCTTTTAAATTCTGTATTATGTTAAGCAGATATGGAAATTTGTGTTCAGAACCCCAAATGACATAAATTCTATTATCAAGAGGGATAGCTACTAATTTAGCTACACTGATCCAATCTTTTCCGAGATTGTTCGCGTTTTCAGTATTCTCTCTGAACTTAATATTCAATTCCGCTCCTAAGTAATTTTCTATTTTAGTTTCAACGATCTTAATATCTTCTAAATCAGAAATCTCATGTTCTTCTATATTTTGCTTTAAACTCTGAGAGTATAAACGTAATTTAACTCTGTCTAAATTTTCTTCATCTTTTATTAATCGATCATATTCAAAAATAACAATACCACTATCTTTTTCGAAACCAATAATTTCTTGAATGTTGAGATCAAAAGGTTTTTTCAAACCATTTGAATCAAGTGTATCAATTTTCCAGCCATTTTTAGAACCTTCACCTAAAATTAGCTTAAAACCTTGTAAAATTTTTATTTCTTCCTCTTTTTCTTTAATAATCTTATTCAACATTTCAATGATAGGTCTTGCGGCATAAAATTGTGCTCCTTTAGGAACTTTCGAGATTTCCTCGACCCAATTCTTATCAATGAGCCTATCAATTATCCGATATATGTGAGTTCTTTTTAGGTTAAGTTCTTTATCTAAATTTCCTATTTTTTCTCCCCTATCACTTTTCCTAAGTAAGGCTAAATAGACTTTTGCTTCATCCTCGCTTATCCCTATTCGATTTATTCCTAATTTTTCAAGAACTCTTGACGTATTTGATAATATTTTTGGTGTTAAATCAAAATTCTCAACAACCTTTCCAAGAGATACTTCAGATTTAATATATGGTTCTTTCTTGTTAATGTCAGAAATAACTCTAGCAACGTTAGTCACCGCCATTGGTAAATAGCTATCTTCTGATAATTTGATTAAGATTTTTCTTTCAGCATCCTTAAACCCTACAATCCTCTCCTTAGGAATTGCCTTATTTTTTTTATCTATCTCAACCACAACAGCTACAAGTAATTCATTTGTATTTCGTAAAATTGAATATTTTTCTCCTGAAATGAATAGCTCTCGTTTTTCTTCAAAACCCCATACTTTATTGATATGAATTAGGTCTTTACTAACATCCCAATTATCTGTGGAATAGACAATTTTTTGATCTCCTTCAATAACAACTGTAGCGTTTATATCTTTAGCTGGTTTTAAATTGGTATTTAACGCATCTAAGATTCTTTCCATTCTTTTCACATCCTTATTATATTATTAAAATTAAAAAAAAATTTATTAATATTTTTTAGACTTATCCTTCAATTCAGGCATTAAATCTTCTCTTGATGTTAAATCTTTTAAATTTTGAATTGAAATATATTTATCTGTAATCATAAGATCTATATAACTACGAAGTATTCCCTCGGGAAATTCAATGCAGGGATAACCATCAATAATTTTTATCCTATTCATTAATAATCCTCCATTCAGTTAGAAACATCTATGAATTACACCTGGTCCCATTTCTTTATACTCTCTCCTTGTAATCCACATTCGCGAAAATGTTTTAAGCGATGAAAGAATTGATCCACCAATCCATACGGAGTACATTCTCTCTGGAGGAGATAGTATTCGAACATCAACAGAATCAGGTATTAACTCCTTGATCTCTTTGGTCAATCTCTCTTTAATTCCAGGATACATTGTTGATCCACCAGACAAAACAATATTACTAAATAGATCTCTTCTTAAGTCAACATCGCATGCATTAATAGCATCAACAATAACATCATCCAAAGGTTCTAATTCTTTTCCTAAAACTGAAGGATTAAAGAAACTCTCTGGAGCTAAAAACCTTTCAATTCCAACGTTAATCAATTCTCCATCAGGAAGCATATAACTTTTTTCCAATCCAGATATTTTTTTGGATAACGCTAATTCTCTTTCCGGTTCCATCGCAACGTAACATAATTTTTCTTTTATGTCTCTCACTATTTCTTTTTCTGCCGAAGAAGTAAAAGTGTATCCTTTTTGTCTGAGTAATCTTTGTAGATAGTTTGTAACATCCCTTCCAGCAAGATCTATTCGTTCTATGGCATGAGATAGTGCGAATCCTTCAAATATTGGAACCACATGAGAAACACCATCACCAATATCTAAAACGCAACCTGTTGTGCGACCAGATGCATATAGAGATAAAATTGCTTGAGTTGCAACATAAAGCGCTGGAACATTGAATGTCTCAAACATTATCTCAGCTATTTTTTCCCTATTTAATCTTGGATTCAATGGTGCCTCAGTTAAGAGTACAGGATGTTCTGAAGGGTCCACTCTTAAATCACTATAGAAAGTATAATGCCATATTCTCTCCATTAAAGTCCAATCATCAATAATTCCATGTTCAATTGGAAAACGTAATTTCATAAGACCCTTTAATTCCATGGCTTCTTCTCCAATGTACCATTCTCTTGAATACTCTTTTACTTCCGGCATGATGTGTCCATATTTTGGTTGACCTATTACGGTTGGAAATACTGAACGAGGTTGATCCTCTCCAGCATAGCCATTTTTTGAAATTCCCGTACCATTATCCAAAACTATTGCTTTTCTACCAATAAAATCTTCATTGACTGACATATAAAACCCCTTTTATATATTCATTTTAAAAATTTATTCTATTTTTTATTTTGTTTAAAATTGTAAATTTATTGTTAATTAACTCGAATAAAATCAGATATTTAAATGTTGTCACAAGCTTGTCACAATAGTGTGACAATTTTAAAAAAAAATTAATCGTAAGTTGTGTAAAAAACCTCTTCAGTTATAGTTCTAAGCATTAATTATTGTATTCTTTTTTAGGTCTAATTAGTATAATGTGGATTGAAACAGCAAGAGCTATTATTATCAAAATAATCTGGACCCATAGAATTGGAACCATGAGTGTTGCGATTAGAATCATCAACCATAAAAAAGACAAGGTGAAAATCTTAACTTTTATGGGCATCCCTAAACCATCCCTATAATTCCTTATGTATGAACCCAGTATTTTATTATGTAGAAGCCAATAATGAAATCTACTGGAAGATCTAGCATATGCAGCTGCTGATACTAGCAAGAAGGGTGTAGTAGGAAGGATGGGCAGGAAAATTCCAACTATACCTAATAGGAGTGTTATAGTCCCACCTATAAAAATAAGTTTGTTTCTAAACATTTTCTTTTTTATATCTTGAGACTTGACTTTGTTTGTTTGAGTTTCGGTTGCCATAATTAGACTTCATTAATAATTGAACTAAAAATATTAACACTAATACATTTTTAATATTTTTTTACATAAAATATAAATTGTAAATAATTAGCCATAAAAAATACTAGAAATTTAACATCATGATTAAGGATTGACCTCTAATTAATTGCTTTAAAATTTCTTTTATTATATTTTCGATATTTTGAGAGTTTAAATCCGTTAATCGTTTTTTTAATGAATTATTAATAATTTTTTTAAGATCTCCATAACTTAGTTGGTTTAATGGCTTAAAAGGGCCTATTTCATCCTTTATTGCCAATTTTAATGCGCCACGAGTAGCTGGAGCACTCAATTTGGTTTTTTCAGCTAAATAATCACCTAGATATTTAATAATTTCTATGATTTCCTCCTCAGTATATCGCTTGTCTTCTAAAGGTTCATATCCTCGATTTAAATAACGCTTGTACCAATTTGGAGTGATCCAAGCTAATAAAAATCCGATTGAAATAATAAGTGCAACAAACGACATTATACCGAAAATTATGAAACTTAGTAAATTATCTGGATCTCCACTACTTACATTCCAAGGTAAAAAAAAGGGATTGATGTTATATAAACTCACTAGCAATGAGACAATAGCAGTTAATTTGTACCTTGTTTTTATCCAAGGTTCAATATCTTCATTTTTAAATTCTTTATAAGCTGAACGCGAAGCAGTAGCTAACCAGATGAAAATCACAATTCTAATGAAAAAATCCAAAGAGACATGTAAATAATGGAGCATGGGTTAATTTTGATTCATTTCTAAAAAAATTACAGAATTAAGAAAGACAGATCCAATAATTGTGATTAGCATTATAGAAAAATACGGCGATTTTCTATCTTTATAAAATATGGATTTGACAAAAAAGACAGCAAATACATAATGAAGTGTGAAAAAGATGGATTCTAATAGAATATTAAAATTTAATAACAATCCTCCAACTCGCGAAACAACAACCAATACAAAACATATCCCTCCATATATCAGGTTTTTTAATCTTGTTTGATATGCTCGTATGGAAAAAATCATGCTTACAATAATTATTACACCTAAGTACAATATCAGAAAAACTAGAAATATATCATAGAGAAATTCACTTATCATAATGCTAAGATTGTATCATTATATGAAACTAATAACTTTTTAGATTCAGATCATTTAATACTTTTGAATTTGGGTAGATTTACAATCATATAATATAAAGAGAAGGTTAACAAGTTGGAGATCATTATTTTATCCAGATTCAGTTACCCTCTTCAAAATCCCTTATTTTCTTCATAACAACATTTAAGATATTTTTAGGTATGAAACAATCTTGAATTGTTTATTTTCTTAAAATATTTGTGATAAGCTTTAAATAAACTACTAACAAAAGATCATTTATGTCAAAATCTAAATTAATAATAGGAATAATTTTAATCGTTGTTGGTGGTGGTTTAATACCAACAGGATTTTTTGTAAACCAAATGTTCGTCGACCAAATTGCGGAAGGAGTTCCTGACGCCCTTTTAGCTATTGAAGAGGAAGCTCTTCCATCTTTAGAAGAGCAGTTACCCGTTTTAGGTACGCCAGATGTACTTTTGGGTGTTGAAGCGGAAGCCCTTACTTCCTTAGAAACACAACTACCCGTTCTTACAACTCCTGCTGTCTTAGATGCTCTCAAGGAAGAGGCAGTAGCAGCATTACCTGCGATAATCAACGGTTCAGGAGCAGCCCAAGCGATAAACCTAACAATTGATGGTGTTGCTGGTGCTATTGGTTATCCTTTAGCTAAGGATCAATTTTTTAATAGCCCAACGTTTCAGGCAGATTTTGGTTCAATCCAAGGTGTTTCAGACTATTATGATACACTGTCTGGTGATTTTGATGTGGTAACCCTTGCTTATACCAGTACTGCTCAAAATAATTTACTATATGGCGTGGGTCCTTTACCAGGATTAATTACAGATCTTGAATTAGGGTTAGGTCTTTTAGGTTATATGCAAATCTACGTTGATGTACTTTTAGGTGACCAGCCGCTAAATGCAACCATGCAAACCTATTACAATGCTACATGGGGTCAACTTGAAGCTCTTGCCGGTTATATAAGTAACTATCTATGGGACGTCGTGGTTAAATTAACATATTCACCGCCATATACCATACAACAGGTAGCCGAGTTGATGTTTTACGAACAATGGGCTAATGGAACGATTGTTGAAGATGGAATTGATTTAAATCTCTTCAAGGATACACTTCCAGCAGATACTAAAGGTCTTGAAGCAGGTGTTCCAAATCCTACTGACATTACAATACCCACATGCATGGATCTTTGGGATGATGCAAATTCACTATCATTTGTAAACGATGGTGGGATTTTAGTATGGGTTGGTGCAATGCAAGGAAATGTAACCCTCCAAGGTTATTTAATGGGTGCATTTACACTCACTGTAGCTCAATTAACCATACTACTTGGTTGGCTTGGGAATTTTATGACTAATCTCGTTCCACTTTTACTATTTGACGAAACAGGGTATACTGTACCGCAACTAGCACAACTCGCATTCTATGAACAATGGGCTAATGGAACA
>Ga0307380_10004955_pt1 | contig 17806 bp, 8 predicted proteins | sample UN3MG_FD_202239 | JGI IMG/M metagenome (GOLD analysis project Ga0307380, IMG submission 202239) | Soil microbial communities from Risofladan, Vaasa, Finland - UN-3 | ecosystem: Environmental > Terrestrial > Soil > Coastal area > Acid sulfate soil | place: Finland: Risofladan, Vaasa | collected...
ACAACCCGCTGCGCCCCGGCGAAGGTCTTCAGCGGCGCGGCCTTCGTGCCCGGGTTGTCGTCGCTGCCCGTGGGCGAAACGTAGATCTCCGCAGCCGCGGCGAACGAAGTCAGCAAGATCAGAAACAGCACGCAACTCAGCAGTGGAAGCAACTTCAGCATGTCGGTTCTCCCGGTGGATTCTCCATGGTATCAAAATCGGGCAGGCTTACGAAACCACGCCTCACGGCCATTCTCGCACAAATCGAACGTCGCCGCAAATCTCCACTGGGAAGGAAGGCGACAGGTAGGCCGGAACCAGCGCAGCGCAGTTCCGGCACATGCCGAGGAAAGTTGTAGGGTGGGTCGAGCGCAGCGAGCCCCACCAACCAACCGGCGCGCGGACGATCCGGCGCCGCGATACAACGATCCCGAATCGCGCGAATAGGAGCAACGTAAAAGCGGGAATTGGTGGGGCTACGACCCTGCCGCCACACGGCGCCACGCAATCAACCGCGAAGCGGTTTCACAACAAAGCCCGGGGTCGCGCAGCGCACCCCGGGTTGCGAACTTCCTCTATTCATCCGGAGCAAACGGCGCGAGAAGCTGTTGGCCGGTCGACGGGTCGCAGATGGCGAGGGTTTCGTAGCCGCTTAAGACTGCGGCCAGGTTCCCGTTCGGCAAGAAGGCGAATGGTATGCTGGCACGCGGAGCCTCGACAACCCGCATTTCCCCCGATTCCACGTCCCAGATTTCCAGCTTCGGAAGTTCGCCAGAGTTGATCGGATAACCCACAATCCTGGAACCGTTGGGAGAGACAGCCAGCCACTGGTAGAAACAGGCTGCCCCCTGCGGTTGACCGATCTCGGCGCGATCGAACGTTGCGCGCGGCTTCCAGGTCGACGTATCCCAGACGACGAGCTTCCCGTCTAAAGTGCTCAAAGCCAACGTGCCGCCGTCCGCCGAATAGGCAAGGCCGACGGGATGCGTGCCGGACGGACCGAGCGACTTGAGGACCTTGCGATTCTCGATGTCACGCACGTCCACCACTGCCTTGCCCTTCGCCAGATCGAATCTTGCTATGGCGATCGCGGCTTCGCTGGGTGAACACGCTACAGGCAGGCAGCGTATCCCGAACCCCGGCCCGGTCTCCGGCAGTTTCCACGTGTCGTGCTTGTCCTGGGCAATGTCATATACGGTAATGTCGTACTCATTGCGGGCGATGATCAATTTCCGCGCGTTGGAGGAAAAACCGACCAATGTTCCCGACATCTCGGTCAGTTGGCGAAGATGCCGCCCCGTAGCGACTTCCCAAAAATCCACAACGCGGTTCACCTTCTCCGGGTCCGAGCTGGTTGTCGCCAGGTACTTGCCGTTCGGCGAAATCACGAGCCCGTCGAAGACCTTCGGACTCTCAATACTGGACCTTTCTTTACCGCTTGCGAGGTCCCATACCGTGAGAACGGAATCGGTGGATTTCTCGGGAGCCTTGGGAACGGTGCGGGCGGGTCGGCACGTGACCAGACAGTTGCCTTCCCGAGGGACCACAAAACGTCTCACCGGTCGATACGCTGTCAGATCGGCTTCCACGGGCTCCGGCAGCGCTTCGGCCACCGGATCGGGCGTTTTTGCCACGGACGGATCGGGCATCTCGCCGGCCGGATCCGGTGGCTCGGGCATAAGCGGATCGCCTGCCTTCTCCGGCCCCACCGTCGGCGAGTCGGGTTCGGACGCGATCGGCGGAGGGCTCGGAACCGAGGATGTGGAAGGTGGGGAAGGCTTGGGTACCTGGGGGGGCTCCAGCGTCGGCCATCGCGGTTCCGATTCCGTCTTCGTAGTTTCGTCACGGTCAACGGAAGCCACCTCTCGCGACTTGCTGCTGCACCCGAAGAAGATCACGGCGCCTGTCAGCAAAACGCTTAACGCAAGAACTCTCTTGGCCATTTCACGCTCCTTTGAATGACTGTGGCAGTGGCACTAATGCAAGCGGTGAGACCGGCCTTCGGCGAGTGGGTGGTCAGTAGTTCCGCGGGTGGCACCGTCGATCTTGCGGAAGAGATCATACGATCCCGTTTGACTCACTGGCAAGATCGCCGGTGTTGCTGGGCAACAAGAGGAATTCCGAACACCCATCCGATCCGCACGCCCACCCATTTCCCGCAATCCTCGCGTGGCTGCACCGCACCGACGATTATCCGAATGAGCCTTCCTGGTTTTTGGGGAATTGGTGGGCAGTGCCCACCCTACGGACTCAAGCGTTTCTTGGCGCGTACGGACCGAGAAACTTCGGCCCATTGAAATGAATCATATGTTCCGGAGTATCGGCAATCCATACCTCCGTTTCCCATGCAACATCGGCGGCATACTTGCGAAAGTCGTTCCGATTCAAGAAGGCCGTGACATAGATTCTCGCAGCGGTACACCTACGCAACATGTGCTCGATTTCAGTGTGTCGCTTTGCGTCAACCGGCCCGTGGGCGGTTGCGGCCTCGATTACGAAGAGCCAGTTCTTCTCGCTGTCGTGCAGGAGCACATCCGGCAGCTTGTCATGCCGGGTTATCTCGATCTTCAGGGACGCCAGGGCGTCCGTTTCGCAAACCACATGCTTCCGCGCGGTGCCTCCCACGTAAAGTACCGTAGCGCCGGGTGCAAAACGGGGACCGAATTCCTCAATAACGGCAACCTGCAGTTGATTATGCTTGCCGGGAGACAAGTGGACCTCCGACCCGTTCGGCAATCGCAACCGGACTTCCTTGGATCGCCTGCTCCTTCTATATGCCTCTCGCAGCCTGCCGAATTGCCCGATGAATCGCTCCACTTCTGCGTCAAAAGCGTCTGCTCCATAGGATCGCAATACGGGCACGACAGCATCGGTCAGGGCATAGCAAGTATTTCCACTATTCGTCGGGCGAGATGGGTCATCGGGGTTCCGGTCAACGATTCGCGCCTGTTCGAACTGGTGGATTGTCCTCCGTCGGACGGTCTCTCTTGAATTGGCTGCGTAATCCTTCCTGTAATACTTGCGCATGAAGCCCATAATGTCCAGAATTCGCAATAGCGGCTGCTGGGTCTTGCGCCATGAGCCCTTCGGTCTGACATCCGCCAGCGCGAGAAGCGTCAGCGCCGAGCATTCATTCTGCTGCGCACGGGGAAGACCGACGGCTCGGATGATCGCAAGGGCTTCATCTCTTTTGCTCATCCCGCGTGCTCCAGCAAATACTCTCTCAGTGAGCCTCGGACCCGGAACTCCGTCAGCACGATCCTCTCGATCCTGTCGGCGGTCATCACGGGCAGACTTCTTACTTGCCGGCCGATTTTCGCGACGACGTTCATGTCAGGGAAGTTCATGCTGCGAATCTCGGTTGCGTTGACCTGCGTATTGCCGCTGATCGTTCGGAAATAGCGGTCGAGCAAGACCGAATTGAAAACCGCCGCGAGCCCGTAGACATCCTCGTCCGTCAAGTCGCGCTCGCTATGATAGATGTAGTTCAAATGGTTCTCGATTCCGACGTATTGGCTCTTCGACACGGAAGGAAAGAAGCAGCCGGCGGTCAGCCGGCGTCTTTCTTCTTTCGCGCTGAACCGTTTCAGCAACACGTAGTTCTTCGAGGGGAGGAGCAATCGCATGGATTCTTGACGCAGACTGAACGCGATTGGCTTTCCGTTCTTCCTTACGGGCCATTTCGTGCCGAACGGCTCGATGTTGTGAGGGAGCAGCAACGGAACGGACGACTGGCTGTGGTTGTCGTCCAACAGGAACTCCGTTGCCCTGAACATGACGATCGGCCCGGTAGAAATACACAGTCCAAGTTCGGAGAAGCGACAGGGAAAGGACTCGACCAATTCCATGATACGGCCGTCCTCGTTGCTGGTCGGAATCCGAAGAACGCTTTCGCCGCACGAGTCGTCGATTACGCGGTCCGACGCGACATCGAACCCCTCGGGATCCTCGTCCAAGTTGGGGCCGTGACTCGTTGATATCCTTACTGTGGCGGACCTGTTGCCCAGCCGATGACCTTTCGTTATGACACTCTCCTGAAGCACGTCGGCAGACTTGAACGGAGCCGTTCGTGATTCGAAAAGGTGAAGGTGGTCAAGAGCCATCCGTTGAAGGAACCACTTTCGAAAACCACGAAAATACAGACCGTTGCAGTAACTTCTCGGCGTAATGGCTACCAGTTCAGCCCCCTCTTTGAGCAACTGCGCGCCCAACGCAAGAAAGAAGGCGTAAACGTTGGGTTGACCGTGAACCACTTTGGACATCAATTTCGCATGGGCGGACGTCTTGCGAACTTTGAAGTAGGGCGGGTTCATGATCGCAGCGTCAAACGTCGAACGGAGGTCGTTGCCGTCAAGAGTCCGCTGAGCATCCAGGCTTGAGGCTGTTGCGATTATGAAGTCTTTATCGTGGATTACGTAGTTGAGTGCATGGCCTGCGTCCTCCAAAGCCTTCCGGCAATGCTCGAGGTTCTGCTCCAGAAGAGGGATTGCTTTCGGTTCGTTCTCGAACACGTGGACTTCTATGTGCCGTGGAGAACGCAGGGCAAAGAATCTTTCGCAGACTGCGGCAGTCAAAACGCCAAGACCGGCTCCGGCGTCCAGCAAGCGGTACTCCGCAGGGAAATGAGAAAGCAGACCCGCCATGAAACGAGCGATTTCGACCGGTGTGAATACTTGCCCCGCCTGCCTTCGGTAGAGAGCCGATGTGCTATTCTCGTGTCTTTTCTGTAGTTCCGTCGTGTAGCTAAGCAAGTCCACCATGACATCCTCGGAGAGCCGAAAAGACTCGACGTGCGGCGGTAGAGCCGACCCTCCAAAATGATACCCGATTGCCGCCCCTTGTCCAGCCTGCCATCCTTCTCGGGAATCTTGCCGGGTTTTCCAAGTGCTTGTGGGCGGCCGAATCTGGAGATTGACAGGGACTTCCGGATAGGATGCATTAGTACACTTATATGTCTCGTGGGGCCGCTCTTCGAAGAATCGAGGTTCGCCAGTTTGCCGTTCGTCCGGAGGGGGGAGGCGGAGGGGGGATTCGGGTCGTTCGACCCGTGCATTCCGCCCGGGAAAGGATTGTTGCTTCCCGGTATGGCGAAATCGGCGAAAAGTGGGAAACAATGCCGTAAGTTGTTGTTGGGAAACATCTTGCGACAACGTAACCATCGCGCCAATCGAACCGATCGACCGGTATCTGTCAAGGGCGGCGGAGCGACCTAAGTCGTTAGTGTGGCAGGAGTTGCGCAAGATGGGGCGGTTTAGGGACGACGAACGGTTCGGCATGGGGCAAGAAAAAACTGGCTTTCGCCCGTCCGGACGGTTCGCGTGCGTCGTCGTAAGTCGCTTTCCGGTAAAGCGTTTCGACGATCCGCGCGGCGGCCGAAGGGGTCGATTGTTTTGCTTCGGCCGAAAAACTGGTAAACAATGGCACGCCTGGGCGAGTCCCCGCGAATTCGGCTGCCGCTTGGCTACTTTTCCGGCCCGAGCGGCTTCTCCGCCCCCAGCGGCTTCACGCGGATGTTGCGGTAGGCGACCGGGCCGTGGTCGCCTTGGAGCATCAGGGGGCCCAAGGGCTTTTCGTCGGCGAAGGCAGCCGCGCGGGTGGGGCCGGTGACCTCGACGTTCTCGTGGATCAGCTCGCCGTTGTGCAGCACCCGGACGAACCTCGCGTTGGCGATCTTCTTGCCCGAGGCGTCGAAACGCGGGGCGCGGAAGATCACGTCGAACGATTGCCACTCGCCCGGCGGTCGGGCGGCGTTGACCTTCGGCGGATGGCCTTCGTAGCCGCGTCCGTTGTCCCAGCGCTGGTAGATCCCGCCGCAGTCGCCGTGTTCGAGTTCGTCGGGCTTTTTGCCCCAACTGTCGAGGATCTGGATCTCGTAGCGCCCCTGGAAATAGACGCCGGAGTTCGAGCCCGCCGGAACCGTGAACTCGACGTGGGCCTCGACGTCGGCGTGTTCGAGCTTGCTGAAGATGTTGCGGGTGCGTCCGGTCGGGCCGTTGACCAGCACGGCGGTGCCGGGGACGGAAACCAGCCGCCGGGCGTCGGCCGGGTCGGTTTTCACCTGTCCGACGATCTGCCAGTCGCCGGTGTTCTCCTGCCAGGTCGACAGGTCGCCGCCCACCAGCGAGGTCGTCTGGGGATCGGCCGCCGCAGCGTCGGAGATCGGCAAGCCGGCGGCCAGGAAGAGGGCGGCGGGCATGACGAGGGCTTTGAGATTCGGCAGGTACATGGGTTTTTCTCCTTCAAGTGTCATCGATTTGTAGCCGGATTCGCAAGAATTCGGGCCATTTCGCGTGAAACTGGGCAACGTCCGAATTCTTGCGAATCCGGCTACCATTTGGCTGAAGTGTTATCGATTTGGGAAGATGGCGGATTTGGAAATCCGTCCTACCAACAAGGGAGACATCCGGGGCGTAATGTCTCAACTATAGGCGGGGAACGTGCCGATATCAAGGATTCCTCATCGTAGAGAGACGTTTTTGCCGGTGTTCTCCGGCGGGCCTTTCAGTCGCCGACGTCGCATGATCTGCAAGTCTCGAAGAAACAATATCTTACGGCAATTCGGGCGGTTGGCCGTACTGTTCTGCGGCGTAGCCTTGGCCGGATGTGGGACGACGAAGTGGACCGACACGAGCCGCACGGCCACCGAGCAGTTGCTGATCTCCGACGCGATGGACCGCGCCGTGGCCAAGCTCGACCTGCGTGCGGTCGCCGGCAAGAATGTCTGGCTCGATTCGGCCGCGCTGAAATCGGTGACGGATTCCCCCTACCTGGTAAGTCTGCTGCGCCAGCACATGCTCGCGTCCGGTTGCGTCTTGATCGAGGATCGCGAGGATGCCGACTACGTGATCGAGGTACGCGCCGGGGCCGTCGGCACCGATCGTCGCGAGCTGACCGTGGGGATCCCGGCCGTCAACGTTCCGTCCATGCTTCCCGTGCCCACTTTGCCGGCCAGACTGCCGGAAATGAACGTGGCCACGAAAACGGAACAGCGTGCGGTGGCCAAGATCGCCGCGTTTGCCTACAACCGCAAGACGGGCCGCCCGGTGTGGCAGTCGGGCGTGGTTCCGGTAGAGAGCAAGGCGAAGAACGTCTGGCTGTTCGGCGCCGGACCGTTCGAGCAGGGCACGATCTTCGAGGGCACGAAGTTCGCCGGCAGCAAGATCGACATCCCGCTGATCTACCCGGCCGAAGACGGCAAAGAGCGAAAGCCGGTCTCGGTCGCCGACCAGGCATACTTTTCCGAGCCGGAAGAGGCCGTCGTGGTCAACGTACCGACGCCGAAAACCTACGGACTCGCTTCATCGAAATCGAGCACCACCTCGAAGACGACGAGCAGTTCCGAATCGACTGACAAGGTGGTCGCGGCCGCGCACACCGAGCCGGTGGAACCGTCGCCGCCGAAGAGTCCGGTGCCGCCGGATTCGGATGATCCGTGAAGTCCGGATTATTCAAAGGCTTGTAGCTACGTTCGCCAGAACGTGGAGCATGCCCAAGGGTTACCACGTTCTGGCGAACGTGGCTACGACAGCGGATGATCAGACCCGAATCAGGTCCCTGACCGTCATGCCCGAGGGAATCATCGGCAGCACGTGTTCCTGGTAGGGGACCTGGACGTCGAGGATGAACGGACCCGGCGCGTCGATCATTTCCTGCAGGGCGTCGGTCAATTCGGCCTTCTTCGACACGCGACGCCCCTTCCAGGCGAAGCCGGCGGCGACGCCCACGAAGTCGGGATAGCGCTCTTGGGGCGTGATGCCGTTGCCGCGTCCGACGGCCTCGGGATGGTCGATCGGGCCGAGGTAGGTGTGGGCCCGGTTGGCGGCGTGGAAGCGGTCTTCCCACTGGACCACCATGCCCAAGTGCATGTTGTTCAGCAGCAGCACCTTGACCGGCACCTTTTCGCAGTGGCAGGTGGCCATCTCCTGGATGTTCATCAACAGGCTGCCGTCGCCGTCGACGTCGATCACCAGCTTGTCGGGATGGGCGATCTTGGCCCCGACCGCCGCCGGCAGACCGAAGCCCATCGTGCCCAGTCCCGAGCTGCACACGTGCCGCCGGGGACGGCGGAACTTGTAGTACTGGGCCGTCCACATCTGGTGCTGGCCCACGCCGGTGGTGATGATCGGGTCGAGATCGATGGTCAGCCGGCACAGCTCGCGCAGGGCGTGCTGCGGCAGGATGCCGTCGAAATCCTCGTCGTAGCGGAACGGATCGCTCTGTTTCCAGCCGGCGATCTTCTTGTGCCACTCGGTAAGGTCCTCCGGCGGTTCGACGATCTTGTTCAACTCGGCCAGCGCGTACTTCAGGTCGCTGACGATCGGCAGGTGGGCCTCCTTGATCTTGTTGATTTCCGAAGGGTCGATGTCGACGTGGACGATCCTGGCCCCGGCGGCGAACTCCGAGACCTTGCCGGTCACCCGGTCGTCGAACCGCACGCCGAAGGCCAACAGCAGGTCGGCCTCGTTCAGCGCGTAGTTGGCGTAGACGCTCCCGTGCATTCCCGGCATATCCAGCGAGAGCGGATCGTCGCCGGGGAATCCGCCCAGGCACATCAAGGTGGTCGTCACCGGGATCTGCGTCTTGCGGACCAGCTTGCACAGCTCTTCGCTGGCCTCCGCGGCGATCAGCCCGCCGCCAACGTAAATCACCGGACGCTTGGCGGCGCGGATCATCGCCGCCATCTGCCGGATCTCTTCGGGCCGGGCCAGACGGTCGTCGACGTGGTAGCCGGGCAGGTCCATCGGGGCGTCGAAGTCGGGCACGGTAGTGGCCACCTGGACGTTCTTGGGCAGATCGACCAGCACGGGGCCCTTCCGGCCGGTCGTGGCGACGTGAAATGCCTCGCGAACCACGCGGGCAACGTCCGCGACGTCGGTCACCAGGTAGTGATGCTTCGTCACGCTGCGGCAGACCTCGACGATCGGGGTTTCCTGGAAGGCATCGGTGCCGATCACCGACGTGCCGACCTGGCCGGTGATGGCGATCAGCGGGACGCTGTCGAGCTTGGCGTCGGCGATGCTGGTGACCAGATTGGTGGCCCCCGGGCCGCTGGTGGCCATGCAGACGCCGACCCGGCCGGTGGTTCGGGCGTATCCCTGGGCAGCGAATCCGCCGCCCTGTTCGTGCCGTGGCAGGATCACGCGCACCCTGTCACGAAAGCGTGTCAGAGCCTGATGCAGAGGGATACTGGTCCCTCCAGGGTAGGCAAAAACGGTGTCCACGCCGTGATTGACCAGGGCTTGAATGGCGATGTCGGCCCCACTGATCGGTTCCGGGGGCATCTTCTTGTGCGCGCGTTTGGCCACGGGAGCGGATTCCTGCGGTTCGAAGCCTGTATATCGGGGGGGAAGTGTTATCTGCCCAAACACTTTAGCATATGCCCCGGCGCCGGCGAAATCAAGGCTGCAGCGCACCTTGCCCACGCGCACAGTGCCAGTGGAACCGATATAACCGGCCCCGACCGCCGGCATTCCTTGTTCGATATTCGGTACTCGGATCAACGTGCCGCACGCTACACGGGAAAGCCGGGCAGCCAGGGCACGCCGCCGATGTAGATGCTCAGGGTGATGATCGCCAGCATGATCAGGCAGATCCAGCGTTCGGCCCCGTCGGCCGTCCAGCTTACGATTAACAGCCCCAACGCCAGGATGATCGACGAGAAGACGAAGAAGACCTGCCGCCAATAGCCGCGGATCTGGTTGGTGGCCTGCGCTTCCTCGGCCGCGTTTTCCAGATCGCGGTACTCCCCGTTCTCGAAATCCCTCGTCTCGCGCCGGTGCTTGCCGGCGAGTTTCTGGAGTTCCGCGTTCAGTTCGTCACGCTTCTTCTGGTCTTTCCCTTCCTCTTCGTTCCACGCCTTTTGGAATTCGGAGAGTTGCTTTTGGAGGTCTGCTCGCCGGCCGGAGTCGTCTTCCACAGCGATTTCCCTCATGCGCTGGGCCTCCTCCGCACGGCGATCCTCCACGACGTCGTCGATCTCGTCGATCTTCTTCTGGATCTCCAACCGCTCGCTTTCCAGGCGGTTGTCGAATCTGACCTTGGCCAGTTCCTGCTCGGACAGGGTGGCGTTGACGGCGCGGCGACCGATCGTGTCGCAGCCGCGCGAGATCAGCACCAGGACCAGGCCGACGGCCAGCATCGGACGGCCGGTGGCCAGCGAGAAACGGTTCGTTCCGGCTCCTCGCAAGGACCAGGCACGCGCGCCGCTGCCGCCTTGCGACGCACCCACGGGCGGCACGCCGTGGCTGGCCATCTCGCCCAGGTTGGGGGCGACAAAGGATTCGTTGCAGGTCGGGCACCGCACCTGGCGGCCGAAATGCTCCTCGGCAATCTGCACGCGGTGACCTTTGGGACAAACGGTTTCGTGGGACATGGTCGGGTTCCTCTGCTTGGTTCGAGTTGGTTGTTACGGCCGCCGGATGATCGGAGCCGTCTTGGTTCGCGGACGGACCGGCAGCGATTCGATGCCGGCAAAATCGGGATCGGCGATCGCGCGGACTTCCTCGTCGCCGCGGTAGGGACAGTTGGCGTCGACCCAGCCGATCAATTGCCGCAGGTCCTTGCCGTCGAGCTTCACGTCGTAGTGTTTTCCGCTGGAACACATTTCTATCAACTTGCTGGTATACGACAAGTGCTGCATGGGCCGGATCGTGGCATAGCCGGCCGGGTCGCGCTGGTCGTAGTTCTCGGCCTTCAGCGCCCCGGCGATGCCCGGCGTGGTTTTCGGGGCCCCGCCGTAGTTCGTCGACCCGACCAGGCTCACGTAGGGTTCCTGGAACGCGCCCAGCCCGGGCCGCAGCGTCAGATCGAAGTCCTTCCGAGCCTCGCCGTCGCCCTGGTGGCAGTTGCCGCAGTACCGATCGAGCACGGGCTGGACGTGTTTGAGGTAGCTCAGGCTTTCGGTACCCCACGGGGGCGGCGCGAGTTCGGCCGGCGGGTTCTTCAGGGCCAGGCCGCTGCCGCCCGCCGGGGTCGTGCTATGCGATTCGTGACAGCCCACGCACCCCCGCCGCTCGCCCGGCATCACCCCGGTGAACGACCGCATCGTGTGCAAGGCCCGATAGTGTTCGTCGAGCAATTGGAAGTGCAGGGCCTGACCCGGCGGAACCTCGACGGCCACCGATCCGTCCGGTTGCACGCCCACGGTGCCGAGGATCCGTTTGACGCCCTCCGCCTGGATGATCGACACGGCCGGTCCGGCGAAGAGGTTCGGGTAGGCGTCTCGCTGCCAGGTGGAATACGTGCGGGCGTCCATCTGGATCACGCGGAGATACTTCACGCTTCCCCGCGGCAGATCGGGGACGCCCTGGTAGACGTCGGCGCTGTAGAGGATGCCCGGCTGGGGCGTGTTGCGGTCGTTGCGGGTGCCGGGCCAGGCGACGCGATCGGCCGGGGCGTGCGGTTTGCGGCGCGGCACCACGGGCATCGCGTGGAAGACGTTGTAGTGTCCCTCGTAGATCAGTTCCCGGTTGCCGTGCACGTCCATCAGGTACAGCTTGAACTTATCCTCCCGGCCGCCGGTTCGCGCGGAAACGAGAAAATCCTCTTCGGAAAGCGGATAGGGCGTTTTGTAGGCGGCGTATCGGCCCGAGACGTGATAATCGTCCGCCTCGTGCGGGTCCGACGGCGGGGTGCCGCATTCCGGCCAGGGCACGTCGCAGGTAACCTTGGTCAGCCCGAGGGGAAAATTGAAACCCGCCTCCGGGTCGATGATTCCGACCGAACCGGCGAACCAGTCGTGGTGGGCCAGCCCGGTGAACATCACCCGCCGGCTGCCCGGAATGGGTCGCGGCTCGGCCAGATGGTCGGGCCAGACGCTCTGGTTCCCCCAGAAAGTCGCCACGTTGGTGCCGTCGGGATTGACCGTCCAGAGGCTCTGGATCCGCCACAACGCCTTGTCGTGGTATTCCCACCGCGAGTAGCAGATCCGCCCGTCGCTGAGCAAGGCGGGGCACCAGTCGGGCTCGTTATTGCGGCTGATCAGGTACACGTCGTTTCCGTCGGCGTCGCAGCGGGCCAGTACGTAGGAATACGTGTACGGCATGCAGCGGACGTACGTGTTGCAGCGGGTCGTGCAGAACAGGATATGGCCGTCGGGCAGGTAGATCGGGTCGATGTCGTCGTAGTCGCCGGTGGTCAGTTGCCGCAGGCCCGTGCCGTCGAGATCGATTTCGTAAAGATGGAAGCTCTGCTGGTCGTAAGCCTTGTAGCAGAACAGGACGCGTCGGGCGTCGAAGGACAGATCGGGCCGCCAGAAGCTGCCCGGCTTTTCCGGGGCCAGTTTGCGGACCCGTCCGCCCGGGTGCAGTCCGTCGAGCACGAGCAGCCGTCCGCCGGGCACGGCCATCATGCCGTTGCGGTGTCGGGCCTGGTGCGGCCATTCGGCACCCTGCGGATACGGGTTGTCGATGAAGACCACTTGCGAGAAGTCGACCGCCGGGTTCTTGAGCATGATCCGCCGCTTCACCGCGCGGACCTCCAGATACACTCCCTCTCCCTCTGGGAGAGGGGCCAAACGCTTCTCCAACGCATCCAACTCCGCCAACTCCCGCGACAGGTCCGGCGTCTTCGGATTCCGCTTCAGTCTCTCGGCCAACTCCCGGGCCCAGCCGATTTCCTGCAAAGCACGCTCGGCGGTCGGCCGGCCGTCGGCCTGGAAGAGCCAGTCGCGGTGCAACACGGCTTGGGCTTCCTCCGGCGTCAGGCCGCGTGTTTCCGGCTCGACCGGATCGTTCCGGCCGCCGGGGGCGTGCGGCAAGCCGGGGCGCGGTGCTTGAGTCAGTTGCCGTTTCGCGTCCTGGGGAACGGCGGCGAACTCCTGCCACTTCACGGCCTCGATACCAACCGCCTGCTCCAACGGGCTTTGCGAGGCCCAAGTCCCCGAGTAGCCCGACGCCGGCCGATCGAGCCCGGCCATCACCAGGCACATGCCCGAGGGGGGATCGACCGTCAGCAGTCCGCCGGTGAGGCGATCGAGCGTGCTGTAGTCGTCCGGGTGCGTGTGGGCCGATTCGAGATTGGCGTAGGCCGAGAGCCGCACGTCGGTGAGCGGTTTCTCAGACATGTTGGTCAGCACGAACTCGACGGCGGCCACGGGCCCCTCGCCCATCATCGCGCGGAGTTGCACGCGGACCTTCTTATCGGTCGTTTCGACCACGGCGGCGGCTTGTTGTCGATCGATCGGACGGACCGGCTCGACGACGCGTAGGTTTTCGAGCTTCTCGGCGTTGATGGGCGTGCCGGCGCGGCGAGGGGCGCCGTCGTCGTAATGGACGTAGTACCCGAACCGGCTGAGTTGACCGCCCTTGGGACAAGTCAGCCCTTGCCGGAGCCCTTCCCAGAAGAAATGGCCCGGGCCGGCCAGGGCGAAATCGGTCGTGTCGTTCTTGATCCAGACCACGTTCGGCGGCGGCGGATCGGTGGCGGCCTTCGGCGGTTCCACCGGTGCGGCGAACCGCCGCCGTGCCGCCTCCAGACGCCTGGCCACTTTCGCGTGGGAGTCGTCGAAGGCGAACAGCACGACTTGGCGGCCCGACTCGCCCGGTGCCAGCGTGCCGACCGTCCAGGTGAGCAGCCCGTCGGTATTGCCGATCGAATCGAGCCCCGCCGCCGAAGTCGCTGCGGCAAGACCGAGCACGGCCACCAGATAGACGGCGGAGCAGACGAGCCGGATCGGGTCGCCGATGATCGGCGGAATCTTCATTTCCATACCCTCCTGTCTCAGGCCGGACGAAACACCCACGTGCCACATTCTACCAGTTCCCACGGCCCGAGCACAACATCCAAAGTAGCCGTCCATAGTAGCCGTCTTGCTCCGCAAGACGAAGCAACATCTCGCGGAGCGAGATGGCTACTATAGACGATTTGAAGTCTGTGGAACGATCAGCTACAATCGTGCAGCAGTCCTGCCTCACCGCGTTGTGAGCGTCACAACGTCCCAACGGACCACCTTGCCCGGAGATTCAGCATGTACAGCACGGCTCGCCACCCGGCCACGATGGGATGGATGATCGTCCTCTTCTCCGCCGCTTTGGCCTCCGCCGCCGAGCCGGAAACGTTCGTCTGGGTCGAAGCGGAGGACTACGCCGAAACGAACTTCAAGCACTTCGAACAGAGCAACATGGGCAAGCCCCAACTGGTCTCCGGCCAGTGGATCATGAAGGGGATGGATCAGGCGCAGATCCGACAACTCGTCCCCGACGAAGGGATCCTGCTGAAATACAAGGTCGACGTCCGGCAGCGGGGCAAGTACAACCTCTGGGCACGCGTCGGCTGGTTCCGCGCCCGGGCCGATTTCCAATGGCGCATCGCCGGCGGCCCGTGGCACGACGTCCCCAAAACGTTTCCGACCACGAACCTGATGGAGTTGGGATTCTTCTGCGAAGTCTCCTGGGCGAACCTGGGCGAAGTGGATCTCGCCGCCGGAGAAACGACGCTGGAAATCCGCTATCCGAAGACCACCGGCGAGAACGCCCGGATGCTCGTCGCGCTGGATTGCCTCGCCTTCGTCCAAGGGAAGTTCGTGCCCGAGGGACCCTTCAAACCGGGCGAAACCTACGACGGTGAAATCGACCGCCGGGCCGCCCGCGAGGTCTTCGCGTTGCCGGGGCCGGAAGGAGCGGGACGAACCGACGTGAAGCTCACCGGGTTGTGGCAGGTCGCCCGGTACGACGATCCGGATATGGACCGGGAGACGTACGCACCGGTTCAGAAGTTGCCCACCCCCGACGAATACCCGTTGCGTTGGATGGGCTTCGAGGTGCCCGGCTCGCCGTGGAATGCGCCGCCGCTGGTGTTTGGGCATCGGTTGATCTATCGCACGCGGGTGGACGTGCCGGCCGCACACCAGGGCCGGGGCTTCAAGCTGCACTTCTCCGGCACGAACTGGATCGTCAGCGTGTTCGTGGGCGGCAAATTGGCCGGCACGCACCGCGGCGTGTGGGTGCCCTGGGACCTGGACGTCTCGAAGTTCATCCGGCCCGGAGAAGTCAACGAAATCGCCGTGGTCGTCAAAGGTACGTATTACGCCATGGACAAGAAGGCCCTGGGCAACAACCAGACGTTGATGGGCATGCGCAACCGACCCCTGGACAGGAAGGAGTGGACCCGCTGGGTCGCGCCTATCTATCCCAGCACCAAGGGCGACGGCGACGGGTACGTCTACGGCATCGTCAATCCGGTCACGCTCGAATCGACCGGCAACGCCTACACGGAGGACGTGTTCATCCGGCCCTCGGTCGAAAAGAAGCGACTCGAAACCGACGTCACCGTCCGCAACACGTCGGGCGAGCCGCGTACGCTTCAACTGACGTGCGAGGCCGTCAACGATCGGGACGACACGGTCGAGAAGACGTTCGGGCCGCTTTCCGTCAGCTTGTCCCCCGGGGAAGTCAAGACGGTCACCGTCGCCGGCGCCTGGGAGAATCCCAAGCTCTGGTGGCCGCAGCCGGATCCGCAACTCTACCGCCTGCGAACGACGATTTCCGAAAACGGCCGGGCGGTCGACGTCCACGAGGAACTCTTCGGCTTTCGCGAGGTGACCATCAAGGGCCCCGGAATCTACATCAACGGCGTGCGGCGGAACTTCTGGAACTGGGTCGACGTCCACACCCAGATGATCGAAAAACCGGAAGACTGGGCCGAGGCCTGGCGCGAAGACCGCAGCCGGTTCATGCGCTTCAGCCACGGCCGGCGGATCACCCGGTCGCTGCCTACCCGCGAGGAGCGTCTGGAATTCTACGACCGCGCCGGCGTTCCCGGCCGGCTGTGTACGATGATCGACGGGATGTTCATCAGCTACGACCTCGGCCTGCGGACCCGCGACGCCGACGGAAACCCCCTGCTGATCGTCAACGAGCCGGTGTGGGAGAACTTCCGCGAGCACATGGCCCAGGTGGCCCGAGCCTACCGCAACCACCCGTCGGTGATCTTCTACCAGGTCGAAAACGAACTGGTCTACATCAACGGGATGAACATCTACGGCGGGTATCTCGACAAGGTGGAAGCGTTGATGAGCGAGGTGTGCGAAGCAGGGCGGAAGCTCGATCCGACGCGGCCGTACACGGTCGGCGGCGGCGGCGACTTGAGCGGCCGGCTGGAAATCAACGACCCGCACTATCCCACGGCCGCGTTCGACCATTATCCCGAGAACGCCTACGCGCTGGACCACTACGCCACCAAAATCGAGCGTTGGCCCTGGGACCGCAGGAAGCCTTGGGTGGTGGGAGAAAGCTGCTTCGCCAAGGAGCTGGAGTACGGGGCGTACGTGGCCGGCGACGAGGTCTTCCGCGGGATCGACTACGCCCGGCGCGGCAAGGCCAAGTGGCTGCGGATGCTCTACGGCGGCTATCGCTGGGCCGGCGTGGCGGGGTTCTTTCCCTGGGACAACCTCTGGAACTTCGAGGACGGCCAGAAGATCTTCAGCGACCTGTACGCCGTCCCGCGAAAGCAGACCTCGCGGCTATACGCGGGCAAGGAGAACCGCCTGCTGCTGAAGATCATGAACGACACGCTCAGCGACGAGCCGGTGACGCTCACGTGGAGCTACGTGACGCGCGGCATCGAAGACCCGACGAAGCAGGTGTCGCCGGACAATCCGGCGTGGACGACCGTCGTCGAGGACAAGGTGACGCTGGACATCGAGCCGGGCTTCGGCCGGGAGCATACGATCAGGATCCGCCCGCCGGAAACGGACCGCCGCGTCGAGGGTACGCTGACGCTCGAAGTGAGCCAGGAAGGCGCGGAGGACTACGTCGACAAGCGGATCGTGCCGGTCCTGCCCGAGGTCCAATCCATCGATACGGCCGTGCCCGTCTATCTCTTCGACCGTCAAGGCACGGTGGCGAAGTTCCTGGCCACGGCGGGGCTGAAGTTCGAGAAGATCGACGATCTCGATTCGGTCAAAGGCAAGCAGGGACTGCTGATCGTCGGCAACGATACGCTCTCGCCGCAAGAGGCGTTCGGCACCGGGCTACTGGCGTTCGCGGCAGGCGGCGGGCGGGTGATCTGCCTGGAGCAAGAGACTCCTCCGGCCGGAGCGGCGCTGCCCGTGCCCATCAAGGCCACCACGCACTTCGGCGGCTACGCCCATCCGCAGGCGCTGGGCACGCCGATCTTCGCCGACCTCGGCAAAGAAGACCTGATCGACTGGGCCGGCGACCATCCCACGTACAAGAACGCCTTCCAAAAACCTTCCCAGGGCGGACGCAGCCTGGCCGAGTGCGGCGAGTCGCTGCAACTCTCGCCGTTGGTCGAAGTCCCGTGTGGACGGGGCGCAATCCTGCTCTGCCAACTCCGCGTGGGGGCCAAGCTCGGGCTCGATCCGGCGGCCGACGTGCTGCTGCGGAACTTCATCCGCGTTTATGCCGACTACCGTCCCGCCGCCGGCGTGGCGGCCGTCGTCAGTCCCCAGGACGAGCTGCTCGCCGAAAAGGTCCGTGAGACCGGCGTGTTGATGGAAACGGCTCCCGGCGTGGCCGACGCGTTGGACTTCGACAAATACAAGGTCGCGCTGATCCACGCCTCGCCGCAAAACCTCCAGGCGTTGACGAACCTCAAGTCCAAAGCCGACGCGTTTCAGAAGGCCGGCGGCTGGATCATGCTCAATGGACTGGGACCCGAGGGAATCGACCGCTTCAACGAACTGGTCGGTGCCGATCACGTGCTCCGTCCCTTCCGCGTCGAACGCGTTACGCTGGAAAGCCCGCACTACCGGCTGGCCGCCACGCTGGGCAACCGCGACGTGGCCCTGCTGAGCCCTACGGTGATCATGCACGGCCGCTACTGGGTCAGCGGCAACACCTACAGCTACGTGATCGACGGGCGGACT
>Ga0307380_10004957_pt1 | contig 17799 bp, 16 predicted proteins | sample UN3MG_FD_202239 | JGI IMG/M metagenome (GOLD analysis project Ga0307380, IMG submission 202239) | Soil microbial communities from Risofladan, Vaasa, Finland - UN-3 | ecosystem: Environmental > Terrestrial > Soil > Coastal area > Acid sulfate soil | place: Finland: Risofladan, Vaasa | collected...
AAACTTCAGAATAAGCAGTATTTTTTTTAAAGAATCTAAAAATTGATACTTTTAGACTTGCAGACTCGTTTTTATCTTTCATAATTGAAACAAGTAAAGGAACAAAGCCATCTATTTTTTTTATAAATGGAAATAATTCATTTGCTCTGTGTTGTCCACTAAGTAATTGAGTAAGTTTCTGGAGAGCACTTTTTCGAATTTCAATGTCTGTTGAATTTATAAATTCCTCCATATATGAAATGGCATATTCTTCTAAAATACTCATATTTCTTCATACCTTATGATTCTTAATACCTAATCAAGTAATGAATTAGTTTATTAGAGTTTTCTTGCAAAAATATACTAATGCAATTTGGAATTTCAACCACCAAATCTTTCTATGCTATAGGTTTTTCTGGAAGATAAAGTACCCTAAAAGGATTTTAATTTAGAAATCACTATTTAGATGTTAAAAGAAAGAAATCAATAAATAAACTCAAGCATGGTCGTGAAATAGCTGGTTGATGAGATAAAAGAAGAGGCTAAAAAAGAAATGATATATCGAAAATATTGTGACATAGTACTGTATGGAAATAATGAGGATTTTTTTAAAGCAGTAAAACAACTTGAGGAATTAGGAACAATTGAAGCAGTTGAGGTATTATTAAAGATATTGTTTCATGATCCAAAAGGTTTACCCAATGGTGATGACTTGTACAGGTCTTATGCTATTAAACCTCTTATTCGTTTATGGAAGATTGCTCCTGAAAAGATTATTCCATTAATACCTATTTTTTGTAAATATAATCTAAATGATGAAGGTTTTGTGAGTATAGAAGATGTCTTAGTTAAGATGCGTGATGAAATTGGCAAAGAAAAGTTACAAAAAGCCTTCATCAGCGGATTAAATGATTATGATTATCGTGTTCGAGTAGGGACAATTTATTGTTCAGTATTTGATCATATAATAGAAGACAATCTACCACTTTTAGTAGATGATTATAAAATTGAAACGAATGTTGATGCACAAAATGCTATTGAATCTATACTTTTGGATAATATCAATGAAGAAATTGCTGAAATGTTTTTTGAATTATTGAAGAATTTTCGAATCAATTTAGATGATGTAACATCAATAACATGGAAAGAAGAAATGTATGGAACCAATGAAATGCTTAGAAAAGTAACATCAATATTTCTTAGGAAATGGAAGGAAGAAGAAGATTCAACTATTCGAGAGCTAATCCATAGCTTAGTAGAATTATTGGTTTCTGATTCTGAATGGGATGTAAGTAAGCACCTTAATAAAGATGAAGTAAACCAATTACAAGAAATGGGAATAGGAAAAAATTAAAGAAAATAGGAAGGAACTCTATCCAACCAGTTATTTTTTTCTAATGCATCACATTCTGGTAGATAAAGCTCCTATAATTATCTAAGGAAATTTAGTATTTAAATCTATTAATCAATTGATGACCTAAAGAAATCCAAAAAAAAGAAGAAAGAAAAAGAAGAATTATAGAAATTCTACTTGATGAATTTCTTCTTCAGTTTCTAACAAGTCTTCTTTTTGTTGTTGTTCTTTGACAATTCTGTCAAAAAGGTCCGGATCAATGGAATTTCCTGCTAAGTTCATCGTGCGTTCGCGATGATTGAGCCATTGCGGTTTTTTATCGAGGATATTGCTGGCAACATAGGAAAGAACATATTGAATATCATAGAGTCGTATGCGTTCGTTGGTAATGTATCGTTTAAGTTCGTTTTGGAGATAAGTTTCAATTTTTTGAGGAAGTTTAGGCAAACGGGAAAGGAACAATTTTGCTTGTTCGAAAGGTACAGTAATTGCAGTGCTATACTTAAGATCATTGAACATAGAGTTAATGGCATCAACTTGTTGGGTAAGTCGACGTCTGACATCAGCTGAAAGATCACATGAATCATCAGCTAAATGAACGATACGAACACCGGGATAATTCTCCTTGGAGGTCATACCGTTCGTACAGGCTAAACGTTCTAAACCAGGAATGAGCTGAAAAGCATCTCTTCCGGAATGTTTGTTCTTCATGAAGAACATTTTACGAACGTCTCCAACTTCTTGTAGATCTGTTAGTTGTTTATTGTAGATGAAACCACGAAAGCCATATTGCTTGGAAAAGAGATAGTGAAATTCTGCTTCCGGAAAATGTTCGCGAAGCATCTCTTCAGCAATGATAGCCACATCTATGGTTTTGATGAAGGTATAGGCAGTGGAAGCGACACCAAAAACTTCGTTATCGAAGTTATGGAGTAATTGCATTTCTTTTGTCCCTTGTTCATCAAACATACCTTTAAGACAAAGCTCTCGAGCATTATCGGTAGGCATGTCAATGAGTGTTTTATATGCTTGTGAACCAAAGAGTCGCGTAATGAATGGTTTTAATGCGAATTTGGGTACCTTGAATGATTGGTTCTCACAATCGATTGCTAAACCTGTTTCAAGATGACCTGAAATAGTATAACGATGGTGTTCAATATTGGTAACTTCACACATTGTGAATATCGTTCCTTGTTCAGCAAGATACTTTTGCCCCGCTTCTTTGATTAAGAGGGGTTGTTCAACAGCAAGCTCAGTTAGCGGTTGGGAAAATTCCATAACCGCAGAATATTTTCGGTATGGTTTTGGTAAACCTAATACCAAATGATCTGTGTGATGCATTAGAAATAAACTCCTAAAGAGTTACAGAACTATTCAAACTGAACCTTAAAAACACCTTTTTTCCCGACAAAATAGTTTCAATTATCTCTCAGAAATCAGTTTAAATTACAGCGAAGATGTTTTATAGGCATGGCTGGCAGTCACTATACATATATTCCATGGTTCAAAGATGAAAAGAAAGATGAAGACTTAAAGGAACTCAAAAAAGAACTAAGCGTTCTTCGTCTTTGTATACAGTGCAATGAATTCAAGCTATTCATTTTCAAGAAGGGAGAAGCTCTTTGGTTCTATCTTAAATGCCCCGATTGTGAAGAAACAATCAAAGTTCCTCGAAAAACAAATTATGCTGCTTCAAAATGGGACAAAGAAAAGTGGAAATAAATGAAAGAAAATCAAATTATTTTACTTAGATACACTGCTAAATCTATTGATTGATTGATTATATATTCTGCATCAGCTCTTTTTGCTACAATTGGAATAACATCAGGTTCGTTTTCGTTATGTACGAATTTTGAACAAAAACTCCATAATTGAATTGCCGTTTCTCTAAGATGATCTGTAATTCTTGAATCTGTTTTTTTAATTAAATACTCAGTAATAAAATAATCAATTTTAATAGCAAATTTCTTTTTCTTTAAATCACTGGGAACTTTGTAAAGCTGTGGTATATCTTCTACTATACGTCTACATTCACCTACTGCTTTATTGTAATCTCCATTGAAATAGTAATTTCTTGCTGTTTCTAAATAATTAAACATCTTTTCAATTTGTTCATTCCCAATGGTTTTGGGAAAATTCATCTCTAAAATTCTAATATTGTTATATCCCACTTCATTTAGGAATTTCACCCAATCCGATTGGGGAATTCGTAAATTAACAAAAGCTTCAGTAGTTTTTTTCATTACAGAATTTGCTATTAATCTTTGAGTTTGTGAATCATTCCAAAAGTAGTAATATGTTAATGCCATATTAACGCGAATTTCTAAATCATTTCCTTGCCTGTATTTTTCCAGTCGTTCAATTTGAGTAAATGTCAATGGAATGATAATATCGAATGGTGTATCTATTTCATAACTTTCGACTTCGAACATTAAATTAGTAGTAAAGTAAGTAACAAAATTACCAGGAGTTGCTCTTTGTAAATTACCTTTTATTTCCATTATGGTTAATTTTCCTTTTGTAACTCTTGGACACTCAATTCGAGCTTTTAAAATCAATGTCGGAAATTCATGCTTATACCCAGATATACTTGATTCATCAAATTGTATTTTACAAACTATATCTGTACCTCTCAAATCCATTGTTGTTTGTTTCAATAAAATCACTTAATCCATATAATCATTAATTATGGAAATTAAATATCTTTCCAAATTAAACAATTAATATGTTTTTTAAACTTGTTAGAATTTTGCTACAGAACTAAGTGCAGCTAAAAAATTATTTTTGTGAATATGAATTAAAAATCAAAATTAAGACCAGCAATCTAAAAAGCTACAACAGATGTAAACTTAAATAATGGAAAATAAATCTACACAAAATAATTTCTAATTTAATTAACTTTTTAAATAAAGATAATTAGCTAATATTAAATCCCTAATGCTGTGGAGAGGAAAAATGTGGATTATAATAAAGCAAACCTTTATTGTAGACTGCCAAATGAATATGGTTCAGGTTTTATCCAAGGCAGTAATGATAAGATATTTTTTGATATTGTAGAAGAATTGAATGAAAACTCGGATCAAATAAAAGAAATACAGCTAACATTGTTTTTGTTTAACAACATGGAATTATACAACAATCTCTTAAAACTTGCAGAAAAAGGGATTAATATAACTATAATTTCGTTGCCAATTCAAGGATATAAAAAGGGAAAAAGGGAAAAGGCTAAAAAACTGTATACTAAAATACTTACTGATAATAAAATAAAGCTATTAATTTATCCACACATGTATGTTTGGTATACTGTTGGATATGGCGGTTTTGCTCCTTATAGTTTTCATATAAAAGCAGGACAAATCATATATAAAACAAATGAGAGTAAAATATTTCTAACATCAGCGAATGTAGCTTCAGGCGACCCTACACATAGTGAGATAGCGTTATTTCTGAAATGCGATAAAAATTCAAAAGCAGCAGAAATTTACCAGAATTTCTTTAGTGAAATTTGCGAACGTGCTGTATGTTTTGAAACTTACAAACAAATTATAGCAAAATTACCTGCTGGTTTAGAACAAATATACGACTTCTTATATGTTGGTTGTTTAAGGATGAAAAATCTTGATGCTGCACAGCATAACAAGATTTTCTTCACAGCGCCTTTTCTAACATATAATGGAATTGGATCTAACCATTACGCTCGGCAAAAAATAATTGAAGTGATTAAATCAGCTCAGAAACGACTGTTATTTTGCGCTCAACACTCTCATGATATAGATCCATATGATAATTACAATGGTGAAACGATAATAAAAGCACTAACAACTATAACTAAAGAAAATCCGGATATCGAAGTTTGTTTTTTGAAGCAAACTGATTCTTCAGGATTGACAAGTAAAGGAAGAGCATCTTATGCAGAAGAATATTTACATCGTGCCAAAATTCCACAAAAAGCCAATAAGCTTCTACATGATAAATTTATTGTCGCAGATGACACTGTTTTATTTACAACAGGAAATTTCACTGCAACACAATTTACATGGGGAGAGATATATATGGAGCATTACACATCAAAAATCGGTCTTGGTGATGCTCAAACAATAATAGATAATGCATGTGAATATTTCAATATACCAAATGTTAGACTTGAAGCTAATCCAATGGAAGCGAGTGAAGGAAACCAAAAGAAAATCGAAATTAGAAAGTTAGATGTATTTTCCGAAGTTAATGCATTTATAATAATCGATAATAAAGAAATAGCTGACAATGTAGAAAATTATTTCAAAAAACTTTGGAATCATAAACTATCTAAGGAAGTTAAAATACCTATATAAAATCAAATCATTACTAAATCAAATCATTCTTTTTTAAATCATTCAATATTGCTACAGCAATAACTTCAGCAAGTTTGACTGGAACGGCATTCCCGACCATTTTATACCCATCTGCGACATTTTTATAGTGAAAAATGAAATCATCTGGAAAAGTTTGAATTCGAGCACATTCTCGTACTGATAATCTTCTGAAAAAAGGTTTTTCACCAACAAACTCACATTTATCTTTAGCAACTATTCGCATTTCACTTGAATTTGGATGCAAAGGTGCATGTCTGCCGCCAGCTTGGATTGTAAATGATGGTTCAGCCCAATCTCGCCTTCTGTTTCGGGACATATAATGAGATGAAAATTCTCCAATCATGTATTCATGGTTTGGAATTTCGAGATTGTCATTTGCATGATTCTTCTCCTTTGCGGATTTTGCCTCAGGTAAATCACCAATTGCATCTTTTAATGTTAGCCATTTCTTAAGCTTCTCACCAAACAATTGGTTTGTTTGCTCTGAATGAGTGGCGATAGGAAAGTGAAATCTAATTCCTAAATCTTTTCTATAACCTACGATAAAGACTCGTTTTCTGTCCTGTGGAACACCATAATCTTTTGCATCTAACAATTTATAGTTAACTTGATACCCATAGGATTCAAAATTAGAGATTATCTTTTTGAACTCTGGAAGATGGGTTTTTGAGATAATTCCAGGAACATTCTCAGCAACAAAGAAAAGCGGTTTCTTATCTCTTAAAATTCTAATGTATTCATAAAATAATTGTCCTCTTTTATCTTTAACCCCTCGCATCATGCCTGCTAAACTCCAACTTTGACAAGGTGGTCCTCCAATTATTCCTATAGAATCAAGTATATCATTTGAAGGTATTTCCTCTATTGGTCGAATATCTATTCGCATATTGTGGTTTTTTTCATAAGTTTCCGTTATATCTAAATCATTATCATTAGCAAAAACAATACTAAATCCTGCATTGGTAAAACCCAAATCAAGTCCACCACACCCAGAAAAAAGAGAAGTTACTTTAATGCCAGCTTTTTTTTTATCGGAATATAATTGTTCTTCTTTTGGTATTGTGATTAATTTTGCGTCCAATCTTTTAGCGGGATTATTAGGATCTTTAATTTTAATATCCCCAACAGAAATTTTCTCATGATTTTCCAATGAAGTGATATCCTTAGCTGGATAACTGTGATACTTTTCTGTTAATATCAAAGCTGCTAAGGAAAATGACTCATCTGAGCTTGGTCTATAAACATTTTGAAAAACGACTACTGGATTCTGAATTTCCCACATCCCTCTCATTCGGAAAAATGTTATGCCAAGTGGATCAACATTTGCTATCCTGCCAAGCTCCTTTGTCTTTTGAAAATCTAAATCATTGATTTTTAATATCGAAGTTATTTCTTTTTTCAATAATTTTTGCATATTTTGATAAATTTCTCTATTAGCTGCATAGCATTGACCATGAACTATATACAAATGTTTTATATGTCTCAACTTGCTTTTCGGAACATATCCAACCACATAAAAGATATCCTTTTCAGACCAAGGATTATCTTCACACTCCCTACAACTATCAATAATTCGCTCACCATCACTATATAATTTATCCTTTGGATATGAGTTGTTTAAGGCCAGTTTTGCTCTCAATGTTTGAATTTTCTTAACCTCAAAAGCATCCCCGCCATTAATCATTAAATCAGGAGGGTAATTCTGATTCCCCAACCAAGAAAACACTTTTGAATGTTGTGTTTCTTTAGCATTTATACCTTTCAATTGAAGAGCATCTGCAAGAGCATCTTTTATAAAATACTCTAATTGCTCACCAACAGCATTAATACGAATCTCAGATTTGGTTAAATAGTCTATCAAACTATAATTACCAAAATTTGCAATGTTTATTATTGCTGTTAGTATATTATTGCCCATTCTTCTTAACACCAAAGAGTTTTTGCTTTAGATATACTATTTGGTTTTTTCTTTATAAGCTTATTAATCTATTCCTTACTATTCGCGCTTCAAGTTTTTTTCTATTTCTTTTAGAACTGATTCCAAGTTTTCATTTATTTCATGTGCCCAAAAACGTAAAACAATCCAACCTTCGTTTTTTAACTTGTCATTTACATAAGAAGCTCTGGTTTGATTTTTTTGAATTTTGGTGTCCCAGTATTTTTGGTTGGATTTTGGAGGTTTGTAACATTTGGGACAACCATGCCAGAAACAACCATCACAGAAGATAGCTATTTTTTGTTTGGGAAAAACAATATCTGGTTTTCCTATGATTTTATAATGAATTCTGTAACGGTAACCTATTTGCCATAAAATAGATCGTAATTTTCTCTCTATTTTGGTATCCTTTGATTTTATTGCAGACATGATTTTGCTTCGAGTTTCTTTTGAAAATAAGTCAGGCATAGGTATACATTTCCATTTTTATCTAATAATTTTCCGAATATAAAACAAATTAAAATTTGTCTAATTTAAAAGTAATTAGAAAATCATTTTTATAAGAAGAAAATTATTGGAGAAAATGAAGATTAATAGCATAGTTAAACAATTTTAAAGAAAGGAGAGATAGAATTGACAAATTCTGAAGAAGAAAAAGAAGATTTTTGTGCATATTGTATGAATTGTAAAATAAAAACGATTTTTAGAAAAGATCATACTCATTTAAAAGTATTCGATACTGCACCAGATGGTTCTATACATGAAAACCCAACTGTTTTTATTTTTGCATCATGCAAAGAATGTCAACACCCCGCTCTATTCATGCAATATGATTTTATCGCAACTAATGAAGATAAATTTTCATTATCTGAAAGAATATATCCACAACAAAAGAGGAAGTTGGATTATCTTTTACCAAACGTTATTAGAGAATCCTATTACGAAGCAATCAATTGCGAGGAAAATCATGCTTGGTTAGCTTGCTTAGTTATGGTTGGCAGAACATTAGAAGCAGTAGCAAGAGAATATTACCCAACTGTTACTAATTTTTTTACTGGATTGGAAACAATGCATAACAATGGACTCATTAGCAAAGAAATATTAGATTGGTCACATATGCTTCGGAAATTAAGAAATATATCAGCTCATCCATCAAATGAAAAAGTTACTGAGGAGGATGCAACTGATGCGTTAGATTTCTTACAAGTAATATTAGATATAATATACAAATACAGACCTAAATTTGAAAGATTAAAAGAGAGAAGAGAGGATGCATCTTAAATGGTATCTTCAAAAAGAAAAAAAGTAATGCTTTTTGGGATTGTATCCATTTAAATCATAAGAACTAACAATTTATTTTTGATAAAAGTCAAATCTGCTCGTATAATAAAAAAAGATAAGTAGGGCACCAATATTATTTAATTGGAGAATGAAATCAGACTAAAATAATATTGCTTCTAAAACAACAAACAAAAAAATATGAGTAAGGTAGGGTATGACTAATGACAAAAGAAAAGGAAAATTCAGTTACAGATTATTTATATGCACAATATAATGAAGTCCCCCAAAATATAAGAAATTCAAGTTCAACAGCAACAGGGAATCATCGAGAAAAAATTTTGATGGATTTAATTAAAAAAAGATTCATGCCAAACGCAAATAGAGCAATATGTAAAGGGCATTGTTTGAAGAATAATGAAGAGAAATCAAAGGAGATTGACATTCTAATTTGGGATACAAAATTTTCATCCAGATTTGACTATGTTGATGCTGATTACAATCAAGTTACACCAGAAAGTGTAAGAGCAGCAATAGAAGTAAAATCTTCCAAAGATGATTTTACTGAAGGATTTCTTCATATTTTAAAGGAAGGAACATACATAAATGAAAAAATAAAGGAAGAGAATTTAATGAAAAGGAGCACTATAGGAGAACAGGATTCTTATCCCCCCATCTTTGCAGGAGTTTTTGTTTATGAAGGGTGTGCAAAAAGTACAAATGAACAATTACAAGAATTATTTAAAAGTCAAGAAATAAAGGACTTCTTACTTAGTGGAAAATGGCCTTATTTACCAGTAATTTTTTGTGTTATTGGTAAAAATATCCTCGCCAAATTTCACAGATTTGGGGTGGATTTTTTTGAATTGCAAAATAAATCAATAGAAATTTTCTTAGAAATTCTACGAGCTTGGCTTGAGGAAGATAAATTTCATAATTTGGATAGAATTGAGAACATAAAAGGACTATTAACTCGAAAACCAATATTATCATTTATTTTAGTGAATCCAATCGATGAAGCTTATAAATAAGAAATCCTTACAGGATGTTTTTTGTATTAATAAATTAATGATACTAAAGAATGCTGTTAGAGCTTGATTTCACATTTAAATGGAGAGCTAAGGTTATTGAAAGACAAGAATATAAAAACAATAATTAAATTGGTGGAAAGAATCCTACAAAAAGAAAAATGTGATTATGAAAAATTATATTTTGAAGATCATCAAATTAACATGTGTAAAAAAAGATTAAGAGGAGAACATATATCCATAGACGAGTACGTTGAAGGACTGTTATGGTCACAACTAAGTGCTCAAAGAGTGTGGGAGTATTTGGTGGAAAAAGAAGAGATTATTGATGAAATTTTTACCCAGTATGAGTATGAGAAGCTATTGCTCTTAGCTAAAGAGTCAAGGAAATTAACAAAACAATTGTTAGCTGTAGGTGCTGGTAATAGAATGATTCACAATCAAATGAAATATCTCAGAAAGAATCTGATTAAATTGCCAGAACTTTATGAACTGATTGAATCTGAATATCTGATATCACTATCAAGAGAAGAAATGATTGGGCTTGGAGAGAAATACATACAAATGATTTCCTATCCACAAAGTGAATATAAATTAATGTTTGTTGGACCAGCACTTGCAGGAGAATTTTTGAAAAATATCGGTATATCGGTGGTGAAAATGGACACTCATCTTCTAAGAATCCTTAGTCAAGAAAGATTAGGAATAATTAGTTGTAAGAATGAGAAAGTAAGTCACTCCGAAAAGGTGCAAGCAGTTCGAGAATTCCACGCTTTTGCTAAAAATTATTCCGATGATATTGCTGATATTATTTATCTTGATTTATTATTTTGGAAGCTATGTGCGAAAAAGCAAGCAAATATTTGTGGAAAAGAGCCAAAATGTGAAAAATGCTTGTTAAAAAAGATATGTAATAGGTAGTAGATAAAAATGTCTTCTATTCTTTATGAATTATGGAAATTGTATGAACAATTAAGAAATGAAAATAGTGAAAAGATCATAGCTAATAGCAAAATTGTTTATAATTTAATATTTAATCACCAAATTACTGAACTTAATGAATCTATAGAGAATAATAAAGAAGTAATTTTCTTTCATGGTTATTCAGCACTCAGATTTTTTGAATTAGTTACATTAAATAAAATAAATATTGAAGAGAAATTACTAATTTCTAAAACTTATGAAAATGAAAAACTCTTTCTTGAAGATATAAATAAACGAATTTTTGAAGAAATTATTATTTTGGATATAATTTATAGTTTAAAAAAAGGTGTAATAGCAACAAAATATCGAAAAAATAAAGGATTGGAAATCAGCTCACCACTATCTCAGAATGCAATAGATTTTGTAATTTCAAACAAATTAGAATCCGAAAATTTCTATTGGAATGATATTTTTACAAAGATTAGTAATGATGATAACCATATAATAATTAAAGTCAAAGAAAATCATTCAGGTCAAGTAATTATTGCAAAGGAAGAATTAATCAAAGATTGGAATAATGTTAAGAATTATATCAAATTAGATTCTTCAGATAATCTATGGAATAATTCTGAATTGTTTTTTAAATTTTATAATAAAATAAAGGATGGTCTTTTACCAATTCCTTTTACAAACAAAGAAGAGAAATTATTGAAAAAGGAATTTAAATTCACCAAACAAGAATCAATTGCTATGTATGATATGTTAACAAAATTTCTACCTGAATTACAAATAAACAAATTACCAACTATATTAGAAGAAATAACTGAAGAATTATTCAATTATTTATATGAAATTGGATTAGGATGGAAGCTCTCAATAAATTCACAAGATTACTATCATTTATCGAAAAAGGATTCTGGAAAATTATTTATTGATAATTTATTCTATGAATATTTTAAAAGTAGAAATATAGAAACAGGATATTATTTTGAAGCAATTTTGAAAAGGAGAATTGATTTATTTGACAAAGGATTTTTTGCCATTTCTCGCCCTAACTCTGGATTTTTATTTGGGGAGCCAACAATAAGAAAAGAGAAAAAGGAAAAAGAAGAAAGACTTCAAATCAAGACACTTACTAATATTGAAATCGAAATACCAAAAGTAATTGAATATTCAATACAACCAAGAGGAGAAATTGATCTAATAATTCACACGAATAATAATTTGTTTCTGATAGAAACAAAGTCATTTTTTTCAGATAAACCAAATTTCCAAAAAGCAGCAGAGCAATGTACAAAATATCTTGAATGGATAAAAACTAAGAAAAGTAAAGAATTTCTTGCTGAAAATGGAATTGATAATTGGAACAAAGTATTCATTTTGATAGTAACAAACGGACAAGAAAGAAAATTAACGGTTAAATCAAATCAATCAGCTCATACTTTTGCTATTATTTCATTTTCATTTCTAATTTCACTGTTTTTAGGGCATTATATCACTGAAATACCAGCATATAATAGTATAGATGAAGCAACTGCACAAAATCTAAAATTATTAATGGAGAGACATTTTTCAAACATGGAAACGAAGATAAAATATAATGAAAAAAATAATCTCTTTAGGAATACCTGGAGAAGATACGTAAACGTTATTTTAAATTCCTTTTACAAAGAACCTGATGGTTCATTCGACGATATTTTAGAAATGCCTACAGGATTTGTGCTATTAGACCATAGATATCAAAAATCAGGCAAATGGGAATTGGAGGAAGAAGTATTTATTGATAATTTAAAGGATTACAAGATTTATTTAGTTACTGAATTGGCTAATAATAAACATACATATATTTGTAATATTTGTAAAAAAATCTGGCTTTATTATTGGCCAATTATTCAATCAGGAACAAACAATCCATTAATAGATAAGAAACAATTAGGAAATATAGATTCATCATTAAGTAATGGTTTGTGTTATAAATGTGGTAACAAATTGATGGATGAATCAAGTAAACAATACAATGAATTAGTTAAAGAAACATTGGATAAAGTAATCTACTATAAAATAAGAATACAGGAAGGTTTCTTCTCATAAATTTAAAATAATCAATAATCCAAAAAACAGAGAATATCTAAGTGTTAAATCTAAATTCAGAAATTCTTTTCAATAGAAAATGAGCTGTATTTATAGATTGAAATGGAAATAAAAGAAATACTATGCCTTATTGATGAGAGCATTAATACATTTGAGAAGAAAGTTCAGGCAATTTTAGAAGAAATTATAAGAACTAATTCTGAAACGAAAAATATTCAAGAGTTAATCCTAAAAGAAGAGCTTAAAAAACAATTGTACACACAAACATTCTCAAAATTGAATCTAAGTAAGCAAATTATTGTTCAAACACAAGAAGATAAATTCATGCTTGAAACTTTTGAACTTTTTTTAAAAGATCCTGGTATGAAGGTAGTACATAAACGATTTAGAGTGCCATACCCTCCAGGGAGGATTATTGGGGAGTATTTGCAAAAACAGCCAAAATTAACCATAAAGTCACTGGTAATGGAGATTTTCGACACAGATTTATTCAAAAAACTACAAGCTGAGTTGGTGAACAATTATCATGATTTTCTTGATGAAACATATGAGATAAGAATTAAAGCAGAAACAAGGGCAAGACAAATTCTCACAGGCTTAATGTTTATGGCTATCATTAAACATCTTAGGCAGGGGTTAACAGATGATCTAAAACAAAAATATGCAAAAGTGTTTCTAAATGAATTGAAGAAAAAACCGCTACAAACACATTATATAGCAGCGTTATCAGGAATAGCTATAAATCAAACGATAACATTAGGAGGAGGGATAACGTTAAAGGAGTATCAAGAAGGGGATTTCGATGAGATTGATGAGTTTGCGGTTTTAATAAACCAAGAGGAAATACAGCTACCCAGTAGCTGCATACTTAAAATGAAATGGACAGGAAGAAATAATGAGGGATTAAGCAGTTTAGAAAAAAGTACACTAACAGCTATCAGATTATTTACTTTTGGAGAAGTATATATTACTTATAAAGTGATTTTTCCAGAAAGAATCATTGAAATGAAAAAAATCTCCAAGATAAAATCATCGCACAAAAAACCAGATTATATTTGGACATTACCTGAAAATGAGCGGGAGACATTAACGAAATTCGCGGAAACAATAATACCATTATTTCAGAACCAGCTAAAAGAGAATCAGCATAAAGCTGTACAATACGCATTAGAACGATTTGACTGGTCGTTGAGAGATGAATTGGGTATAGAACGAAGACTATTATTCGCTATAATGGGATTAGAACCACTATTTCTACCAGAAACCAAATTTTCAGGGAAAACTAAAAAATTAAGTGAAAGAATAGCAAAATTACTCACTGAATTTGGATTCGAAGAAGCAATTGTTAATAAGAATGTAAAAAGAGCTTATTGGTATCGAAATAAGATAGTTCATGGATCAAAATATCCACAAAATTGGAAAAAAGAAATTGATAAGTTATACCCAAAGATACTAAACTACTTACGAGTAGCGCTAATATTTTTTGTATTACAAATCAAAAAAGGAAGAGATGCTATTATACAATCAATAATAGAAGCTCTAAAATCTGATCAAGAATTAAAGGAATTACAGAAAATAACAAAGAAAATGTATGAGCAATATAAAGGTGCATTTATTAGAGAACATTACAAATTATTATAGAAATTAAAAGTTTAGGTGAATTAATCAAGTAAATGTTTTATATTGTTCTCTTTAAAAAATAATATACTCTATAGTCATACTATAGTTTTATGTTTTACCAATCCTTTTCGATGTTTCCAGTGGTTTATACGACGATAATCTATAACAGTTGTTAATTGTAGATCAAGAGGTGGTTTCGTACCAGCAAGAACAGCAGATTGCCCATTATAAGCTCGTATAGCTTCAGAAGCAGTATCAAGATCGACAGTAAATGGTACAATGACTAAATATTCACCGCGACCACGTAATGCTATCTCAGCTGATAAAAGACGTTTAAGGAAAACATTTTCATCATATCCTTCACTACCGGTATGAGCCTCGATCCAAACATAGCTAACCTTTCCTGCAACTGTTAGACGATAACACATATCAGCAATATACTCACCACTACCGTCCCAATGAGTGATTTTCAAGAGAGAATCAGAGGTGACATGTAATGAACCTTCAGGAACATCAGACCAAAGGGATTGTAGAATTTGTTGGAGAAAATAATCATGAGGAGGAGTGGGGGAAATGAAATTTTCAGGAAGTAAACGATAGCGACTGCGAGGATACCCATATAGTAAAGAATAACCAGAAGAAGTGGGAATACGATACGCACGAACAAGACCTTTGCTGAAAAGACGAAGAGGAGGAGAAGAAGGATAAGACTTGCTTTCAGCATAGCTCTTACCACGAAGCAAATGTTTACGTAAGGTGCTGCTACTAATTGTAGAGAACAACTCACCCCAACAAGACTTCAAAAGAACAGCAAGCTCAGCCGCAGTATAAAGAGGAAAAGATTCGCTGGTGATAGAATGCTCAAGCATGAACCGAAGAAAACGAAGCTCGGAACGGGAAAGCTTATGCTTGGGAAACTGCTCAGCAGAGGGAAAACTGAAGGAAGACCAATCAGAAAGAGCTGAAGAATCAGGTGGGGTCATGAAAGAAGGTGTGAAAAGAACTATTAAAAGACCAATTAATCAATTTAATCGTTTGCTATCTAATTTTTGAATTTTATACGTTAAAAAGCTAATAAGAATAGTAAAAAAAACAATTAAAGAAATTCCAACAAACGTAAAAATATTCCAATTCTTGACAAAATGATTATTAGAACAAATCATTTCAATCAAAAAATCTGATAATACTAATGAAATATTAATTGATAAAGTTATAATAAAAAATTTCCAAAAGGGAAACTTTGAAGATTGAATAAGTTTCCATATCTTTTCCAAATATTCCTTTATGTAAACAACTTCTTCAATGTTTGAATTAGTATTAGACTTAATCGCAGGAAACTTATATTGGTACTTTACAGATAAATCCTCTAAGTAGAATAAAATTTTTTTATAAACTTCGTATTGCTCTCTTTTATTTATCTCCTCCTGTTTTGAAAGGATTTTCAATTCTCTATATGCAAAACCAATATCAGATATTAATCCAATTGCATATACGAGTTCAACTTTTACAGAAAGGTCTGTTTCGCAATCATATAATTTTTTAAGATCATTAAAAGAAATTTCATAAGAACGAAATGATACTGCTAAATAAATACGAATAGATATAGATTGTTCATTTTTAAAATGGGCTAAGAATTCTTGAAGAATTTTGTTTGAGTAATTCATAAGACTTCTTAAAAGACGAATCGAAAATTGACGTAATTCTGGATTTGGATTCGTTTTAAATTGTTGAAGTAAATCACCAAGAAGTTCTTCAGTAGTGGTACAACAATTTGCCAATATATATAACATATTAACCATTTGATTGTTAGATAACTGACCATTAAAAAATAGATTATATAAAAGCTGATCAGTATTTGAACCATTTGTAGATTTAAATTCAGTGTAATATGAATCTAAGGTTTTGGTTAAAGCTATTTGACGAGAGATTTTTTTAAGAAAAGTAGATGATTCCATAAAGGAATAATTCAATTGATATTTAAAAAAATTTCTTTAAAAGAATCTTTAGCTAAACGATTCTTTAAAACATCTCCCACTAAAGTAGGATTCAATAAAACATCTCGTTCAGCAAGTTGTAATAGTTTAATTGAATATTTAAAGATATATCTTGAGGAAAGAGAAAAAAGGAAATTAATGGTTATTATAGTAACCACTTTCAACTCTATGGATCTCTGTTAAAGCAACTTGTCTAATTCTTGCAGATGCTTTTGAATCATTAGCTATTCGACGTAAAATGGGAAGAGCATCATTACGGAGAATTTGTGCATATGAACTCATAGTAACTGACCGAAAATTTTCAGCGCTGTTTTCTGTTAAATCTTTATCTAAGGTTTTTGTTAAATTATTATCTAAAGTATATGGTTCTAATGAATTTGAAGCTCGAACACCATCAAGTATGGGTAAAACCCTGGCACATGCAATTAATATATCTATACTACGATTTTTATGTTCAAGAAAATGAATTACTCTATGTAAAATAACAGGATGGGGGCACTTTAATAATGCTTTTAGAACACCAAGTAAAAGATCTGTTATAGGTTCATCTTGATTGAGTATTTGTTCGATTATTGGATAAAGTTCATTAGGACAATTTTCATTAGGACAATTTTCAGCTAAAAATATAATAGCATTTTTACGGCTAACTGTTTTGTTATGTGTATTGTTTATAAAAGCACAAAGAGTAGAGACAATAATTTTTTTGTCCAAAGCTAAAAGATATTTCATACCTTTATAATTATCCTGGCTTTTTCTATCGGAGTCCAATAAATATTTAATATTTTTTGGTAAACCCTCTGGTAAATTTCCCGCATTCATCTAAATTTCCTACCTAAAATAATACATTAAAAATAAAAATATGATATTTAAAAGAATTTCTAAAGGTAACTAAAAAATAACTGATAAATCAAAGAGAAAAAATGAATATAAAAACTTGTAAAAAGTACTATTACTGACAGCAAGAAAGACCAACAAAAGTAACGCGGTAACAAGACTTGTAAACAAGAAAGGTGAAGCGGTGAAATGGGGATAAAAATGAATACAAAAGTTATGAAAAAGAACAAAAGTAACGAAGCAACAAAACCAAAAAGAAAAATAAAGGAAGATGAAAACAAAACCATTTAAACAAATCCTCCAAAAGATTTATAGAATGAAAAGTCGCGAGAAGACAAAGAAGATAACAATATCAGTATAATTGTACTAGAAAATTAGAGGTATTTGAATTTGTCATTAAATTTCAAAG
>Ga0307380_10004958_pt1 | contig 17797 bp, 9 predicted proteins | sample UN3MG_FD_202239 | JGI IMG/M metagenome (GOLD analysis project Ga0307380, IMG submission 202239) | Soil microbial communities from Risofladan, Vaasa, Finland - UN-3 | ecosystem: Environmental > Terrestrial > Soil > Coastal area > Acid sulfate soil | place: Finland: Risofladan, Vaasa | collected...
GGCCGCTCGTGCCACTCGTCGTAGTAGGCGGCGTTGTCCACGTGCCGCAAGCGGAGCACGGGGCCGCGCACCGTGCGGTGTCGCGAATTGTAGAGGGTGTAAACGCTCTTCCCTTCCGCGGGAAACGCGTTGGCGAACACGCCGCCCTGCTCGGTCGGCGCCAGGGGCACCGGCTCGGGGCTGGTGAAGGCGTCGCGGTGCTTGTGGAGGATGCGATAGCAGCGGCGGATGCACGCCCGCGTCTGGGGCTCGAACCACTCGACGGCCGGTCCCTCGAGCCAGATCGCCTCGCCGTTGAAGAAGACCCAGCGCACGCCCGTGGCCCAACTGCCCGTCGGCTTGTCGCAGTAGAGGATTTCGATCGTCTTGAAGTCGGGCACGGCGAAGCGGAACACGTTCAGGGGCACGCGGGTCCGCGTTCGCTGGGCAGCGTTCATCGCGTAGGTGAAGCTGCCGTCCTGGTATTGCGAGGTGACGTCGACCGGCGACTCCTCCGTGTAGAGCGCGACGCCCTCTTTGACGCCCTCGATACGCTCGCGAACCATGCGCGTGCAGTCGCGCTCCGTGAGGACGGCATAGCTGGGCACCTCGTGGCCGTGGCCCTTTGACCAGCAATCCTTTCCCGAGCCGGCGAAGCCGAACTGGTCGAGATACATCCCGTCGACGTCGAGCTCCCGCGCCTTCGTGGCGTAGGTCGACGCCTGCACTTCGCGCCACGGAGCCACGCCCGGGCAAACGAACATCTCCGTGCCGTCGGGCCAGTAGCGGCCCTGGCCGTCGGGCGCGACGAGCTGCCACCGGCGCCCGAACTCCTGCCCGAGCTTGCCCCGCTCCTGGAGCAGGTAGCCTTCGATGTACAGCCCCACGGGCACGCCTTGTTGCTGCACGCCCGCGATCGCCGTGCGGAAGGCCTCGCGTCCGCCCAGGTGCTCGTAGGGCGAGTGGTCGCCGGTGCGGCCGTAGATTCGTCCCAGCCGTCCGCAATTCCCCCAGTCGAAGACGTGCAGGTAGTCGATGCCGCCGAACTCGCGCCGGGCTTCGTCGACCGCCCGCTGGAGATGGAATTCGCCCCGCTCGGGATCGTAAAGCGGATCGAGCCACCACAGGAACCGCTGCCGGAAGTTGAACACCTCGCGGAACCACGCCTTGCGCGCCGAGAGCGGCTTGTACCACGAGCGGACCCAGCGGCGGTACTCGCCCAGGCCGCGGCGCCAATCGCCGTCCGTTGCGATCAAGATCGTCGGCGCCGTGCGGAAGTGCTCGCCGGGCTTTAGCGTTCGTTCGGGATACTCGACACCGAGGGTGAACGTCCCCGCCTCCTTCTTCAACAGGAAGTGCTTGCGGAGGCACTGCGTGTCCATGGTCTGAAGCGCCAGCCCGCGGCCGTCTGCGGGGCTGAACGTGTCGAGGAACTGCACGGGGAACGTCCCGCAGTACCGCTCGCGATAGGAGCAGGGACGGTTGTCCAGCGCGGCCCCGCGTTTGGGCACCAGGTAAAACGCGTCGGCCGGGTCTTCACCAAGCCGATAGGGTCCGATCACCGGGGCCGTCAGCTCGACCGCGTGCTCCTTGCTTCCGCGATTCTGAACGTGCACGGCGATCATGGTGGGGCCCCGCGATGTTAGCTCGCACACTCCCCCGCCAGGCGTCCACTCTTTTGCCTCCACGCCGACGCGTAGACCGTCTACTCCGCGGATCTCGTACCAGTCAATCGGGGCATCGCCCTGGGCGGGGCTTTGGGGGATGAGACGCCGGAACTGCTCGGCGGCGATCTCTCGGCCGTCGACGCGGAGCCTGAGGATCGAGCACGGCTCGGCCAGAAGATCCCAACCGCTCGGCTGGTGAGCCAGTCGCCTCAAAACGGGTGGGCCGCCCGTATCGAGGGCGACTTCCAGCGTCGTCCCTTCGCCGGCAGCGCTACTCGGCGTCACCCGGAGCGGCGGGCTTTCCTCCAAGGCTTCGGGGAGCAGGCGGTCCGGCTCAGTTCGGGCCGTGATCGCCGCCACGGCAAAGGCGGCCTGCTTGGCCGTGTCGCAAAGGACGATCGACGCCAGCCGCTTCGTCTCGTCGGCGGCCGCCACAACCACCTGCGGGCCTTGCACAATCCCGAACTGCTTCGTAGCCACGTGCATCGGGAGACATTCGTCGGCCGTGCCGTCGGCGTACTCCAGACGGATCCGGAAGCGGTCCACGTCGCGTATGGCCCTCAGCTTGCCGGTTCCATACGGCCGCTCCTCCGGGCCGGTGAACGCGGCGAGCATGAGCAGGTAGACTTCGCCGGTCGTCACGTCGGCCGAGAAACGGATCTCCGACTTGCCGCGAAGCGACGTGGCCGCCAGATCCGTCTCTCTCGATACGAGCGAGAACGGGATGCCGTGGGCGGTCACGTCCGGCTCGTCGAACCAGTCGGCCAGGCGCAAGTGCGGACGCCACTCGCGGCTGCGGCTTCCGGCCACCGACTCGATCGGGACGGCATCGAACCGGTCGAAGCGGGCGTCGGGCTGCCAGTCCACGGCGTCGGCGAGTCGCGTGGGCGTGCGCGAGTTGGCCAGGCGGACATCGGACACTTCCAGCGCTGCGTCGGGCTCAGCCGCCTGCACCTGGATGGCGAGTGTGTCGGCGATCGGTATCTCGCGAGCGACGGGGCGGAGGTCCACGTCGAGCGTGTGCCAGCGCCCGTCACTGGCCAGCTCGGCACTGCCGATGACCGCCAGATAGCCCGGTCCCGACGCACGAGGCTTGCCCAACACGCATAGCGCATAGTCCCCCAACGGCCCGACGCCCGTGGCCCGGTAGCGCATCGAGGCGTAGCGGTGGCCTTCCAGGGCGACCGGCTCGGGCAGGTCCCACGACCACTTCATGCCCCGCTGCGGCTCGGCGACGCGAAATGCGAGAGAACCGTCGCGCTCACGGTCCACGCGATGTTTTCCGCCAGCGCCCGGGTTGCCCAGCCAGCTTGGCTGCGGGCTCCATTGGGCGGCGTCGATCGGGGCCACCCAGTCGGGCTTGGGCGATACGGCGGGGTCGCGCTCGACGATCTCCGCATCGTCGGGCGCCCGCGGCATCATCGCAATCCAGTCGAGCCAGAGCCGGGCCTTGCCCTTGCCGTCGGCCTGGGCTTGTACGGCGACCCCCTGAACCGCCTCGGCCCGGGTGAGCGCGGTCACGTCGACGGCGGCCACGTGCCACCGGCCGTCGGCCGCGACGTCGCAGAGCCGGATCGCGTGCAGCTCCGCGCCCGGCACGCGGTTGTCGAGGTACACCAGGTAGTCCGTGCGGCCCGTGTCGAGATGCTCCGCCCGATACCGCACGACCAGATACGGCAACTCCTCCAGCGCGACCGCGGGCATCGAGGCCGACCATTTCATCCCCCGCTGCGGTTCGTCGACCGAGAAGCAGGCGATCTCCCCGTCGCTGGTCACCGAGGCGGCCGCCGACGCGTTCGTGACCCAGGGGGGCTGGGCGGTCCACCCCTCGACATCCTCAAACGGCTCCCGCCATGAGAGATCGTCAAGATCGCCCGCCGGCGCCGGCGACGCCAGCACGATCCAACCGACCAGCGCGATTCCAAACACAGCTCGCCTTTCTTGTCCGCTACGTGCCGCGGGGTGTCAGAAGCGTGTCAGGAGCATTGTCACGAGGAGTCGGACGGCCCGTCAAGGAAAAGGGGCACGGGACCGAGACCTCCAAGAAAGGGCGAAGCCGCCGGCACCGAGCCCGCGGCTTCGAACGGGATACAATCGGCGTAGAGTGGTGCGAGTCTACTTCGCGGCCTGAGCCGGCTTCGGCTGGGACTTCTTCTTGCCGCCGCGCGTTCCGCCCTTCTTGGCTGGTTTCTTTTTGGGCGTGAACTCTTCGAGGGTCACCTTCTTGTCGCCGTCCTTGTCCAGCGCCTTGAACCGCTCTTCGGCCTTCTCGATCTCCTCTTTCTCCTTCGCCCGACCCTTGAACTCGTCGAACGTGAGCGTGCCGTCGCCGTCCTTGTCCATCGTCTTGAAGCGGAACTCGATCGGCTTGTTCGTGAACTCCTCGATGCACACGCCGCCGTCTTCGTTCTTGTCGAGCATCTTGAACAACTCTTCGGCCAGCTTGGCCGCTTCCGGCTTCTTCCTTCGGCCTTTGAACTCCTCGATGCAGATCTTTCCGTCGCCGTTCTTGTCCAGCTTCTTGAACATCTCCTCCGCCCTCTTGGCTGACTCCTTGGCCGCTTCCTGCTGCTTGGCTTGCTTCTTGGGCGTTTGCTTGTCCGCACCTGCTCCTTCAGCGGCCGAAAGGTTGCCGACCGATAGGAAACAGGCCACTACCACGATCAACCCACACGACCAGATTCTCGACATCTCACTTCTCCTCAACCTAGGGGGCCAAAAACGGGGCCGATGCCAACGAACGAGTCTCTGATGCGCTCGGCGCACCCACTTGTTGCCTCTATCCCTGCCAGGCGGCTACCCACATTCTCCCGCGCGGCCGTCCACAGCCAGGCCAGCCGGGAACACGCCTGATCCTGGCCCCTAGTAAACCCTCCGGCGACGGCAAAGTAAAGCTCCCGCTCTCCAAAAGGTCCGCGACTCACCGAAAGCCGCGTCCCTTGCGCACCACACACAAGTGGGGGGCGAGGGCGCCCACTGCTTGCGCCGTCCGCCTTCCTATTGGCGGGCGAGAGTCTCCACGTGGCCTCGCCCCGGCCCCAACCCGCCCCAATCGCCGAGGTTTGCATGATGCCGGCCTCTCCGCTATGCTGGGCGGCGGTCGTGCTGCCGAGCCGACAGGCAAACCGAGACCGAAGGAGAAGGTCGATGAAACGACAAACCGAGCTCAAGCGGCGACAGTTCCTGGCCACCGCCGGCGCTACGATTGCTGCCCCGTATCTCGTCCCCTCCGGCGTGCTGGCCACCCAGGACAAGCCGGGGGCGAATGAGCGGCTGGTCGTCGCCAGCATCGGCGTGGGGGGGATGGGCCGCGGTCACTTGGGTCGCCTGCTGGAGTTCCAGAAACAAGGTGCTACCCGCGTGGCGGCCGTCTGCGACGTGGACGACAAGCGGCTGGCCGACGCCGTCAAGCAGGCAGGGCCGGGCGTGACGCCCTATCGCGACTATCGCCACGTCGTCGTTCGCGACGACGTCGACGCCGTGGTCATCGCCACGCCCGACCATTGGCATGCCGTCCAGACGGTCCACGCCTGCGAGACGCAGAAGCACGTCTACGTCGAGAAGCCCTCCTCGGTCACGATCCGCGAAGGCCAGGCGATGGTCGACGCGGCGAGAAAGAACCACTGCAAGGTGCAGATCGGCGCCCAAGGGCGGAGTGGCGTTCCGGCATACCACACGTGCCGGGCGATCCGCAACGGCATCATCGGCAAGGTGAGCAAGGTGACCTGCTGGCACTACGAGACGCCGCAGGACGACAACCCCGTGCCCGACTCCGCCCCGCCGCCCGAGCTCGACTGGGACTTCTGGCTGGGGCCCCTGCCTTGGCGCCCGTACAACGCGAGGTACTGTCCCGGCGTGTTCCGCTGGCTGATGGAGTCGGGCGGGGGGCAGATCCGCGACCGCGGGGCCCACCAGTTCAGCGCGATCATGTGGTGCCTGGGCGCCGATGATCAGGTTTCGTACACGGTCGAAGCCACCGGCACGCCGCCGACCAAGGGCCTCTGGGACTGCCCGCCCACGATGCACGTCGAGTACACCTTCCAGGACCCCGACTGGACGCTCGTCTGGGGCCAGCCCGGCGAGAAGCTCGGCAAGACGGAGTTCGGCCAGGTCTTCTGGGGCGAAAATGGCAAGCTGCTCCTGGAGTGGGAGGGCGCCCGGAAGTGGGCCGAGCCCGAAGCGATCGACTTCAAGGTCCCGCCCGGCGGAGTCGATCCCTATCACCCCGACTACGACAAGGATTTCGGCCTCAACCACATGGCCGAGTGGCTCCACGCGATTCACGAAGACCGCCTGCCGAACACCGACGTCGAGCCGAGCCACCGCGTGGCCACGCTCTGCAACCTGGGCAACCTCTCGTACGTGCTCGGGCGCAAGCTCGTCTGGGACGGCGTCAAGCAGGAAGTCGTCGGCGACGAGGCGGCCAACCGCATGCTCGGCAAGCCCCAGCGGCACCCGTATCACTTGTAAGGCAAAGCTCCCCAAGCTCAGGGGTTGCAACCCCTGGGCTTAGCACGAGCGACACGGGGGCAGTAGCCTGTTACTGGAGAAGCTCAGTCATGCCGCACGGTCGTCGAGGCATCACGATCACGGTCGCGATCGCGCTGGTGCTTCTGGGGCGGGCTGCCTCGATTGCATCTGCGGAGCCAATCCAGTTTCGCGTGTGGCTTGATGGGGCGGCCGCGAAGGAGCCGATCGCCGGCCGACTCTACGTCTTCGTGTCGCAACGAATGCGTGGCGAGCCGCGGTTCGGGCCCGACTGGTTCCAGCCGGAACCCTTCTTCGGGCTTGACGTCGCCACGTTCCAGCCCGGCACCAGTTGCCAGATCGACGATCGGGCCGACGGTTTCCCCGACAAGCTCTCCCGGCTCCGCCCCGGCCGGTATCGCGTTCAGGCCGTGTTGCACCACGATTTCTACTCGCCGAATCCCGGCCGCGGCGAGGGAAACGTCTTTGGCGACGCCGTCTGGCTCGATCTCAATCCGAGCGCCGGCGGCACCATCGACCTGGTGCTCCGTCACGTGGTTCCACCGCAGCCCTTTCCCCCGTCGACGTGGGTCAAGGAGGTGGCGGTCCCGAGCGAGCTTCTCTCAGAGTTCCACGGCCGGGAGGTGATTGAGCGGGCGGCGGTCGTGCTGCCGCCGAGCTATGACCACGAGCCCGGGCGACGCTATCCGGCCGTGTACGTCGTTCCCGGCTTCAGCGGCAGCTATCGCGGCGGCCAGTGGATGCCGCTCACCGGCCCGAGGGAAGCGGAACCAGGCGAGGTGGAGTTGATCCGCGTGATGCTCGACGGGCAGTGCCACTGGGGTCATCACGTCTATGCCAACAGCGAGACGAACGGCCCCCGCGGCGACGCCCTCGTGCGCGAGCTGATCCCGTACATCGACCAGAACTACCGCACGGTGGCGGCGCCCACGGCCCGGTTCGTCACCGGGCACAGCTCCGGCGGATGGTCGTCGCTGTGGCTCCAGGTGAGCTACCCGGAGGTGTTCGGCGGCGTTTGGAGCTCATCGCCGGACCCGGTCGACTTCCGCGACTTCCAGGGGATCGACGTCTACGCCAACCCGCCGCAGAGCATGTACCACGACGAGCAGGGCAACCGCCGGCCGATCGCCCGGCGGGGGAGCCAGCCGATCTTGTGGTACGATTCGTTCGCCCGGATGGACGACTGCCTGGGGCGCGGCGGACAGCTCCGCAGCTTCGAGGCGGTGTTCAGCCCCCGCGGCCCCGACGGCCTGCCCCGCAAGCTCTGGGATCGCACCACGGGCCGCATCGACCCGGAGGTAGCCCGGGCGTGGCGCAAGCACGATATCTGCGCCCTGCTGGCCGAGAACTGGGACACGCTAGGCCCCCAGCTCGAAGGCAAGCTGCACGTCGTCGTCGGCGGGCTCGACACGTTCTACCTCGAAGGCGCGGTTCACGGGCTGGCCCAAACCCTCCAGCAGCTCCGCAGCGACGCCCAAATCGAATTCCTCCCCGGCCGGGACCACGGCACCGTGCTCACGCCGGATCAGTGGCGCAAGCGACGGAGGCAAATGGGCGAGGTGTTTCTGAGGCATCATGGCGAGGATGCGTCCGTCGGCGAGAACACCGCTGCGCCTCGGGATCTGATCCTGAGTCGATAGCCGTCGAAGGGGCTCGATAGTGGACGACGAGCACGAACCTCCGATCAATCCGTACCAGTCGCCCCGCGCGGACCTGGACGCGGAGGAGTACTTCCCCGGGCCGGACCGAGTCTACGGTCTGGAGGAGCCGATTCGGATTCAGGGGAAGCTCTCGGCGGAGGACTATCAAGAGAAGGAGACGACTTCTGAGAAGATCAAGATGGCTTTCTCGATTCTTCTGTTGCTCGTTGGGATCGCGATCATAGGGGTGTACCTGGGAATCAAATCACCCTCACCCACGGGCCTGAGCGTCTTCGCAATCGGCGGCGGGTTGATCGCCTTGTCCGCTTGGCTACTAGTGCTTTTCGCCAACAGGAGCTTCCGTAAGCACGTGGATCGCAACGGGGTCGTGGAGACAACGACTTTCGCGGAGGGAGGAATTGTGGCCGAGGCCGAGGAAGGACGCGGCGAGTTTTTGTGGTCGGCGTTCTGCGGCTGCAAGTGTTCGGAGCACCGGGTCCTGCTGTATCTCGAGCCGAACGGCGACCACCTCATCTACCCCAAGCGGTTCTTCGCCAGCGAAGCCGATTGGAATCGGTTCCTGGGCCTGGTCCGCTGCAAGGTACCGGAGGGTGGAGACCTTGCCCAAGGAAGGCCCGGCGACCCGCCAGCCGCCCAAACGAAGGGCGGCCCCACGCCGCTCGGTGTATCGCGCCGCCAGGGCGAGCAGCCGCTGCTCCGCGTGGCCGGCGCGCTCACCTGGCGCGACTGGAAGGAGGTCCGGCGGAGAACCGGCAAGCCCTGGATGGGTCGGCTGGCACGGGTGGGGTGCCTCCTGCCGTTTGTCATCGTCGGCGCAACGATCGTACTCTGGCGCGGTACGCACGACGCATGGCTGGGCCTGATCGGGCCGGGTGGGGCTGGGCTGGTGTTCTTCTGCCTGTTATTCGTGTGGCCGGCGGTCAAGCTTCGTCGCCAGTGGAAACGAGGAGAGCCGCCGTTCGGCCCCTATGAAATCCGAATCTGGGACGACGCCCTGGACTGCGTCGAAGCGAGCTCCGTGGCGACGGTTCCTTGGACTGCCTTCGACCGATTCACGCGGTCCGAGTCACTGTTGCTGCTTCATCAGGACAAGCTGCGCGTGTTCCGCTTCATCCCGCGATCCTTCTTCTCGTCGGACGAAGCGTGGCAGACGCTGCTTCGGCTTGTGCGCGACAAGTTGCCTGAAGGCGGTCAGGAAACCGCAACACAACGTTGAGACATGCTCGCGACGACCGTGTGAGTCCCCGCGTGATCGCGCGGCGAATCCCGCGCGTCAGCCGAGTAGTTGTCCAGCGAGCTGGGCCAGCTTCGTCACCGCGATCCAGCCGCCGGCGATGAGCATGCCGACGGCGCAGAGCCAGAGCATCAGGTCCCACAGGCGCCCGGGGATGATGCGTCTGTCGCAACGGCGGTAGCGGTAGTAGAGCGTCGCGCCGGCGAGCATCGGGAGCATGATCGCCTGCATCACGCCGCTGGCCAGGACGAGCCGGACCGGGTAGCGGATGAACACGTAGCAGAACAGGGCGAACAGCGGGAAGGCGAAGCAGAAGACGAGGATCCACCACTGCCGGTCCTTCTCCGTGCGGGCGCCCACGCCGAACACGCGGATGGCGTCGGAGGCCACCCGGGTATGGCCCGCGTTGGCCACGAAGAACGTCGAATACAAGACGGCGAACGCCCCGAAGAGGAATAGCCATTGTGCCCCCGTGCCGAACACGGGCACGTACATCTCGGCCAGCTTGCTGATCATCTCGTTTCCGGCCGGGTCCAGTCCCTGGCGATGGAGCACGGCCGCGCCCAACAGGTAGAAGGCGATCGTGGCAAACGTGTAGATCACCATCGAGATGCCGGCGTCCCACCGCATCACGCGAATCCATCCGTTGGCCCGTTGGGCCCACGCCGCGGAGTCGTCGCGTACGCCGGCAAACCGGCCGTAGCCCTTCTCCAGACACCAGTACGGATAGGTGATCAGCTCGTTCGTGCCCACGCCGATGATCCCGAACGTGGCCAGCGCGGTGGCCAGGGGCGTCCATCGGCTCAAGCCTTCGGCAACCGGCGGAAGACGGAAGCTCAACCCGTCGGCCAGATCGCTCCAGTGCACGGTCCAAGCGGGATACGACTGAAGGGCGAACACGGTGAAGACCGTGACGAGCGTGAACGAGGCGACCATCACCGCCGAGAACCGTTCGATCGTCGCGTAGTGCCCCACGGCCAGAATCACCACCGTCACGAGCGTGACGATCGCCGCCCACCAGACGTCGTCGGCCCAATAGTACTCCGTGCGGCTCCTCCAATCAGGACGCGGGCCCAGCTTGGCTTCGATCGCCGCTTGGACGCGCTGCCGGGCGGCCTGGCGGGCTTCCGGATCGTCGCTTTGAAGCGAGGCGGCCTCCCCGTCCTTCAGTTGCTCATCGAGCGACTTGGCTTGTTTGTCCCACTCCGCTTGCTCATCCAAGAGCCGGTTGAAGCTCCCGCTGATCGGCAGGTTCATGGCGAGCGATTGCCCCACGCCGCCCACGATCCCGCCGAGCTGCGCGAGACTCACCACGAACATCACCAGCCAGTACCAGAGGATCCAGTTGCCTCCGCCCCAGCGCGGGCCGGGCACCTCGTCCAGCGCCGGCATGGTCGCCTTGCCCGAGGAAATCGCATACCGGCCGAACTCGACCTGGGCGAATACCTTGATCACGCAGCCGACGATGATCAGCCAGAGGAGCCAGAACCCGGCCTGGGCGCCGGTCTTGGTCGTGGCGATCAGCTCGCCGGACCCGACGATCGAAGCGGCCAGGATGACGCCCGGCCCCAGCCGGCGCATGATCCCGGGGATCGTCTGCGGCGGGGCCTCGGTTTGGCTGGCGTGGTCAAGACCCCCTGGCTGCGAAGTGGGCTCCAGGTCGCTCATCGTGAGTCCGCACCTCCCGCTTCGGTGTCATGCCCACACACCCGATGTTACCCCTCGAGCCGCTGATTGTGGCGGATCACGCGCCGGTTTGCAAGCAAGCCGTTACCGCAGTTCTTCCAGTGCCTCGACCAACTGCTCGATCATCTCCGGCGTGTGTCCGCAGGTAAGGCTGATTCGGAGCCGGGCCTCGCCGTCGGGCACAGTTGGGGGACGGATCGCCGGCACGAACAGCCCCCGCTCGCCGAGCGCGGCCGCCAGTTGCATCGCCCGTTGAGGCTCGCGGACGATCACCGGGATGATCTGGCTGTGCGTTCGGAAGACGTCCCAACCTTGGCACATCAGCCGGCCTTGGAGCACATGCGCCCGGGCCAAGAGCGTCTCGCGGCGCTCGGGCTCGTCGCGGACGACGTCCAACGCGGCGATGGCTGCGGCGGCTGCGGGGCCGGGCGGCGCGGTGGAGAAGACGTACGGCCGTGCGCGGTTGACGAGCCAATCGACGAGCGACCGGCTCCCGACCACGAACCCTCCGATCGAGCCCAGGGCCTTGCTCAGCGTCCCCACGCGGACGTGCACCCGGCCTTCGAGCTCGGGCCGCTCGGCCACGCCGCGACCGTGTACGCCGAACACGCCCGTCGCATGGGCCTCGTCGATCATGAGCATCGCGTCGAAACGCTCGGCCAGGCGGCACAGGACCGGGAGCGGCGCCAAGTCGCCGTCCATGCTGAACAGGCTGTCGGTCACGATCAGGCGACGGCGATACCCGCCTGCCTTTTCCAGCAGCCGCTCCAGTTGATCGCAGTCGGCGTGGCGGTAGGCGCGGACGTCGGCCCGCGACAACCGGCAGCCGTCCCAAAGGCTGGCGTGGTTCTTGCGATCGGTGAACACGACGTCGCCGGGCCCTACCAGCGCGGCGATCGTCCCGGCGTTGGCCGCGAAGCCGGTCGAGAAGACCAGGGCCGCCTCGGTGCCCTCGAACTCGGCCAGGCGCTGCTCGAGCCGCTGGTGGGTCTCGCTGCGTCCGGTGACGAGCGGGCTGGCCCCGCTTCCCCAGCCTTCCTCCCGAGCCGCTGCGCCTGCCGCGTCGGCCAGTCGGGGATCGGCCGCCAGCGCGAGGTAGTCGTTGGAGCCGAAGTTCACCAGCTCTTGGCCGTCGAGCACGATTTGACTCGACTGCTTGCCCTGGCGCGTGGCCAGATGCCGCCGGAGCCACTGGCGATCGAGTGAGGCCAGCTCCTGGTCGATCCACTCCAGCGGGTGGTGCGTGGTTTTCGTCATGGGTGGCGGAGGTCCGTTTGAGGCGGCCCTAGACTCTCAAAGCCCCAGAGAATCGCGCTGAGTAGGCTCTGAGGGCATTGAATGCACATCCTTTTTCAGGCTTCATGTCCAATTGTTGCACTTTCTCGTCACGGCGAATCCCGCTCCGGGTCATCATGCTGCGCGGGGCTCCACAAGAATGACAGCTTTCTCCGCTCCGGTGTAGCTCTTCGGTGGCTTCCTCAGGGAAAAATCCTCCGTCGAGTCTCCATGGCGACTTAGTGGCTATCCGGAAAGCGCCAGCGTCAGGTCCCCTCTCCCTGTGGGAGAGGGTTAGGGTGAGGGGTTTTGTAGGGGAAGTCGCCTTCCGAGTTTCTGTCGTTTCACCATTTTGCCCTCACCCCGCCCCTCTCCCAGAGGGAGAGGGGCGCTTTCCGGATAGCCACTTACAGCCAAGGCTTTGCATTTCCGAACGAGGCAAGCCATAATACTTCCCTAGATTGCCTGCCTTTCGGGATGCCGGCCGTAGAGTCACCGCATGATGCCCAGTTTACCCCGGGTCACATTGAGGTGGCCATGGGGCGACAGTTGGGTGCGGTGCACCCCTCCCACGGACTGGCGGCCGGCCCATGGCGCGCGACGCCTGATTTCGGTCGGTGGTCGAGGCGGCGGCGCCCTCCACGGGATCCATCGAAGTTGAGAGGAGAGATTGATGCTTATTGAGTTGGCACTTTGTGCCTCGGTGTTCCTCGGGGCGGACGCGAAAGGCGAGCAGCCGGAGCGGGAGGAGCTGCAACTCGCTCAGATCGAGCAGAACATCGTCACCTACACGAACGCGGAGCGGAAACGATACGGCCTGCCGCCGTTGGAGATCGACGCTGACCTGGTCCGCTCGGCCCGAGCGCATTGCGCTTGGATGACGCGCCACCGGTCGCTGCAACACACGCGCAAGGCGGTGGCCGAAAACATCGCCATGGGCCAGCCCAGCAGCAGGGAGGTCGTCCGCGACTGGATGAACTCGTCCGGGCACCGGGCGAACATCCTCAATCGGAGCTACCGGCGGATCGGCGTCGCCGCCTATCGCATGGAAGGCGGGCGAACCTACTGGTGCCAGCAGTTCCTGCGATAGCAGCCCGCCGAACGAAAATGCCTCCGCCGAAGAGCACGGTACACGCGACCGGGCTTCGACGGGGGCGCGCCTGTCAATACGGCGTGACCTGACGGCGGGTTTACTTGACGAGGACAAGCGGTCGGTCGTCGGCGATCTGCCGTATTCGGCTGGGTTTTTCACTCCCGGTCCGGACCGGGCTTGTAGGAGCGTCCGGCCAACTCCGGCCGGTAGTCCGCCTCGCCTGCCAATAGGGCGATTTCCGTGAGCAGTCGCTTCGTGAGCGTCTCCAGCACCTCGCGATCACGCTGGCGCCCATAGAACTCGGAGACGTCGATCGGTCGGCCGAACGTGAGGCGGACCCTGGCCCTCATCAAGAAGGCGCTCCAAACCGTGCCGTCGTACGGCGAGCCGTGCACGTAGCAGGGGACGACCGGCACGCGGGCCTCGAGCGCGACCAACGCCGCGCCGGGCCGCCCCGGCAGCAGCACCCGGTCGGTGGTGTTGATCCGCCCTTCGGGGAACATGCCGACCAGGCCGCCGCCCGCCGCCAGGCGGATGGCCGACTTGGTGGCGGCGGTGTCGATCCCGCCCCGGCTGACCGGAATCGCTTCACACGTGCGAAAAAACCATGCCAGGACGGGAATCCGCCAGTACTCCTTGGCCACCATCCAGTGCACGACGCGATCCGTGGCCAAAGCGATGAAGCAGGGATCGATCGAGCTGCGATGATTGCAGACCATCACCGCGCCCTGCTCCGCCAAGACGGGCAACCGATTGCCGATCGAGGCGCCCCAGAGGATCCGGGCGATCAGGACGTTTAGCGCGTACAAAGCGCTCTGCACGGGGGTGAATGGGGAGCGACGCAAGAGGGCCGCGACGTATCCCACCAGCGACAAGCCCAGCGCCGCCAACACACCGATCGCAAGAAGCTTCGTTGCCGCGAACGAGAACATCGGCGATTGCCCCTCGACGGGACTTGAGGTCTGCGCACCGGGCCGAGGCGACGGTAGGCGCAACGAGGCGGCCCGTTTCCGTAGTATCGCCCCTCGAGAAAGCGGAGGGGAAGCCCCCTCCGGAAACCGGAGGCGGCGCTTGCCCGGGAGGACGTGGGCCCAATGACCCTTTACCCGGCCAGCCGCGCGATCCGATTGGCCGGCTGAAAGGGGGCCGCCGCTGCCTGGCGGAAGCGGTGCTGCATCACGTAGGCGTCTTCGGGCGTGTCCTCGTAGTAATCCCGCAGCACCGATACCGCACGGAATCCGTTGTCGCGGAAGAAGAGCTGGGCGGGCAAGTTGGTTTCGCGAACCTCCAGGGTGACTCGCGTGCGGCGTTGCGCCGACAACTTGCCAATCAGTTTGCCGATCATCTGCGTGCCGATGCCTCGGCGACGGGACTCGGCGGCCGTGGCGAGATTGAGGACCTGGATGCGGTTCTTCGCCAGTTCGTAGATCATGAAGCCCACGACGCGGTCATCGCGCTCGGCAACCATGCCGATACAGTTGCGTTGTCGTAGGCAGCGGATGAAATCCTCTTCCAGCCAGGGGAACTCGAAGCTCTCGGCTTCGATGCCGAGCACCTCCGGCATGTCGCGACGGATCATCCAGCGGATGTGAACCCGCAACTGCTGCTTCTGGTCGGAACTCATGCTGGCCTCCCTCCTTGTAGGCCGCTCGCGGCCCTCGCAAGGCCGTGAGCCATGCACTGCACTCCCCCGACAGACCCTCGCGCCGGCCCCGTCGGATCCGCTCCGTAAGTCCGCCCAGAGCGGGCGATCACGAGGATGAGGGTACCCTAGCAAAAGACGGCCAATTCGCCAATACGAACTATCGCCATTTCCGATCGGGCGGGCGGGTGGAGTCGACCCCTTTCGAGCGGACAGATATTCACTGCTAGCACGCCGCAGATCGGTTTCCGGTTCGGTGCGTCAGTCTGTTTATCGGCCCGACGGCGGTAGGAGTTGGCGAGAAAACCGGGCGAGCAGACGCTTTTGCCGAGGGATACCCTGCCGGAAAAGAAGGCGTCGTGCCACGACGGCTCGTCCGTCCCGGGGGGACGCCTCGCCCCTCCCGGGAGCGGCGTTGACTATCCCGGAGGCAGAGTCAAGGCCACGATCGCGGAACCGGATTGACGCGGACGTTTCCAACCCCACCGGAATGAGGCGAGCACGCTGACCAACACGATCCCCCAACCGAGCGCACTGGGCCACAACCACAACCACCAGCCCAGCCCGACGAGGACGCCCACGAGACAAGGCCAGCGGCGCGAGAGCGTAGAGAAGCCTCCCCGGCGGATGCCGACCATGGTCAGCAGAACCACGCCGGCTAGCACCGCCGCGCCGACCAAGCGGCTGGAGAAGCCCCTCGCTGCCGCCCGCCGATAGCGCAGCGTGATCGAGGGGGGACCTGCCTGCCCGATACAACGGGTGGCGGGCTGTGTGCGGTCCAGAGTTTGCAGCCAGAGTTGCCCGAAATCCGTGGCGGGCGGCATTTCGGCGACGAGCCGGGCCAGCGTGTTGCCGCTTTGCAGCCGAGCGGCGACTCCCGCCGGGAGACGGTCCAGGGGGAGCAGTTCGCTGAGGGAGGTCTCGCCTGCCTCACCTCGGCGCCCAAGCAAACGCCCGGGCATCGTCTTATTGCACAAGGCCACCCAGCGACCGGCCCACACCCGGTACCAGTGGTCACTTTCCTCCGGCTCGTCGGAGGTTACGCCAGCGGCCGCCTCCATGAGTGCTTCGACATTCTGCAACCGACGCAGGTCCTGCTCCAGCGGACTGACCGAACGGAGGCCTTCCGGGCGGCCGGGTTCGTAGGCCGAAGGGCCAAAGACCGTCCACAGAGTTTGGGGGGGGGGCAGTTCGTCCGGCGTCGGGGCGCTAAGCGTCGGCGCGTCCAGTCGCACCAGTCCGCTCGCGTCGGGCGCGGGGATTGTGCCCTGGAACAGGACCCCCACCCTTTGGGGGAGTGCGATTGTGCCCAAGGGGATGAGCCACCGGTTCCCCGCGCTGCGCACCGTTACCCTCGGCACACCGTTGACGGTGACCTGCACCAGATCGCAACCAGTGGGCAGGCGAAGCGTGCATTCGGACACGGACCCCGGTCGAAGGTCGAAGAGGGCCACCCCATGACACGTCCCCTCGATCTCCCACGCCACGCGGACATCGGCTAGGTCGACCTGCGGCTCGCCGCGGAACGGCCGGAGGCTCGCCCGGAATGGGCCCTCGTCGACCTGGTACGCAACAAACGCTTCGGGCGCCACCGGCGGGGCAGCGAAATCCTCGGGCAAGGCGGTCTCGCGAAGGCCCTCGGTCTCCCAGGCCACGGGCTGGAGTCCCGATTGCGTCGGCAAGACCAATAGATGCTTCTCGATATCGCCCCCTTCGAGCACGACGTGTGGGACGCTGACCCGCTCGCCCGGGGCCAGCGTCAATGGACTTGACACGGTGAACCGGTGCTGGTCGGTGATTGCGGAAACCAGTCGCACAAGGAGCCAGCGCCGGTCGTCCGCCTCCTCGACCTTCCAGGTGGACGGCGTGTCGATCTTGTAGGGGCCGTTGAACCCGGGAGGCACGCGCAAGCGGAACTCGTCGACCACTCCCTGGTCGGCGTTGACGCGAAACTCGACGTTTGCCTCCCAAAGCCCTCCGTCGGAACGCAGCGACGTGATCTGCTCCGCGTGGACGCCGGGCCGATTGGGCGTAAGCATCAAGGTGGCGCTGACCTTCCCGGCACAGTCGGCGTCGAACGACTCCACCAGACGGCCCAACGACGCCCGGCTCTCGTCGACCACTGGTGCTTCGATCTTCGCCAGCCCCGTCGTCTCGCTGACGTCGACCCGGACCTCCGGCTTGCGAAAGAGCTGGATCGCGGAGGACCGCAACTGGGAATCCTCGACTCCCAGGACGGGCAGCGGGAGCTTGCCCCGGGCCGGGACCCGCAAACGCCCCTGAAGTGACAGCGATTGATCGCCGGATAGTGCCTTTTTGAGGAAGACGGTGATCGTGCCGTCCGGGGCGCGGCGCCAGCGGTCGGCACGCTCCTCCCCACCTTCAAGAACCGAGACACGCTCGATTTCCAGCTTCGCCGGTGCGGAGAGCCGATACTGGAAGTGGTAACCGGCGGCGCTGCTGAGCAGGGCGTCGAAATCCACTCGGGCTTCGCGCGCGGCAAAGCTCCACAAGGCGGTCTGCTCGACCGTCGTTTCGGGCTTGCGCTGTCCGGTCGACATGCTCCAGGACGGCTCGCCCGGCGGCAGGCTGTAAGCGAAACGCGGCTGGGTGGCTCCCTCGCCCCAGGCCGACAGGAAGTCCGGCACGGCAATCGGCTCCAACTTGTCGGAACCCTGCTGCGCGTGCTCCAACGACGGGGCGACCGACACGGCAAGCCACCGCTTCGCTACCCGAGCGTTCAGAGTCCCCAACTGCGGCAGGCTCAGACTTCCCACGCCCGTGCGGTCCTTCAAGTGAAACGTGGCCTGGAGGACGAGTTGCCGGTTGGAGACGGGTTGTTCGAGTTCGAGGCCGATCGTCTGAGGTTGCCCGGGCTTGCCGGCGACCGGGACTTCGGCGATTGGCCCTGCATCGCACTGAAAAGGCCCTTTCCGCTGCAACCGCGGATCGACGGTAAGGAACAACCGCCGGACTTGCCCCTCCCCAACCTGGAACTTGAATCGGGCGTGCAAGTCGACCGACTCCCGCCGGACTTCCAGCCATAGCAGTTCCTCGACCTCAACGACAGGG
>Ga0307380_10004959_pt1 | contig 17793 bp, 15 predicted proteins | sample UN3MG_FD_202239 | JGI IMG/M metagenome (GOLD analysis project Ga0307380, IMG submission 202239) | Soil microbial communities from Risofladan, Vaasa, Finland - UN-3 | ecosystem: Environmental > Terrestrial > Soil > Coastal area > Acid sulfate soil | place: Finland: Risofladan, Vaasa | collected...
ATTATTTCTGTAGAGATTGAGATAATTTTTTTCATAATTATTATGGGTACTATTTTAGGTTCGATGTATGGATTAGGACTTTTTGAACCTCCTTTAGCAAGTGTTTTAGTTTATGAAGCTGCAGATAAGATTATAGACTATGAGTTCGAAGAAGCTGTTTCAAATATCTCAGGAGCTTTTTTTGGTTTAAGTTCTTTTATTATGTCAATAGCTCAATCAATAGCCTCCTTCATAATAGGTATAATTCTCACAGGTCCAAATGCTGAAAATTCTACAATAATTACTTTAACCCTTGCTTCAATGGGGCTTTTTTATCTAATTAGTTTATTTTTTTTAAAGCAAATTAAATTAGAGAAGAAATTTATCAGCCAAAATACTTGAACCATTCTAGGTTATAGTGACGATCTCTATCAAGAGGGGTTATTAGATGTTTGCCGGATTTCGAATAAAAATTTCAATCAGTTGAATAGTTTTATATATATCCTCGAGTTTTAATAATGATGTCGGTGAATGAATATATCTACAAGGAACAGATACAACTGTGCTCGGAACCCCACGACGACTGAATTGAATCTTCCCAGCATCAGTCCCCCCATACCTTGGCTTCTTAAATTGATATTGAATATTCTCATGTTCAGCATTTTTTATCAATCTTTTATTCACTTTAGGATTTGAGATTACCGATATATCTGCAACAGTAATTGCTGGTCCTTTTCCTATGCTTACTGGATTTTCAGAATCTTTTATCCCAGGCACATCAGCAGCGGTTGTATTTTCAATTGCAATTGCCATTGTGGGTTTAAGGGTATACGCACCAGTTATTGCACCAAAACCTCCTACCTCTTCCTGTGCTGCAAAATTGAAAAGAACGGTATCGGAATGTTTATTTTCTTTTAAAAGCATCATTACGTGGAGGAGAACATTACAACCTGTACGATCATCAAAAGCTTTACCACGAACCATACCATTAGGAAAATCAACAAAAGGACTAAATAATGTACCTATACTTCCAATATTAATATTGTTATTAAGTACTTCATCTTCGGAAGTCATCCCAATATCAATATACATGTTAGGAATATCAACAACTTTTTTTCGTTCTTCAACTGATGTAAGATGAGGTGGTTTTGATCCAATAATCCCATGAAATACTTGTTCATCCCCTGATTTCAAAATAATAGGCTGTCCTAAAAGAATTCTGTCATCCCACCCACCAATTGATACGAAATGTAAAAAACCTCTCTTATCAACGTGAGATATCATAAATCCAATCTCATCGATATGAGCATCTAATAAAATCCTATTTTGTCCATTTGTTCCTTCTTTTATTGCTAAAACATTTCCAAGAGGGTCTATCCATGACTTATCAGCTAAGCCTCTATTTTCAATTTCTTCAAGAATAAAATTTCGTACTTCCTCCTCATGTCCCGATACGCCAAGTAGATCAGATAACTTTTTCTGTAATTCCTTAATACTTTCAATATTCAAATTGTTTCTACTCATTAGTAAATGTCTTTTAAATTAATAATTAAACTATTAACAATTCACATAAAAAGTTTAAGGTAATTAAAAAAAATTAGTTAAAACAACCAAAGTCATTAAAGAAAAGAATCTAAAAGAATATAGTATTAATAATATAAAATAAAATTATTTTTTTCGCTTTTTTAGTTCAGCTATTGATTTCTCAGCTAAGATTAGAGCATTATCGTATTTTGATTTATATTTTTTAACCTGTGCGGCTAGTTCTATTATTCTATTATTCAAATCTAATACCATTTCGCTGTTATCATCTAAGGGAACCATATCTTCTCCACCTTTTTCTGCCATTTCTTTTAAAAAGTTGTATTTCTCTTTCCATACATTTATTTGGGTTTGTAATTCTTCTATAGTCTCATCAGTAGCAACAAGTGGTATATCTTTTCCTTCTTTTACATCAGCTACTTTTTGTTTTAAACGATTAACTTCATCCTCTAATTCTTTAATTCTCACTTTTAATGTGGAAATTTCATCTAAATAATCAGTAGCTCCTTTTGGTTCTAGCATTTCTTCAAACATAGATTTTCCAGTCTCTAATTCATCAGCAGATTTTCCTCCTAAAAGTCTCTCTTTTCGCCTCTTTAATTCTTCAACCGTTTGATCTGAAAGGAAATCTAACGGATTAAAGCTGACACCTCCATGTTTTGTTCGCCTTTTTCTTATCTTAACAAAGAGAGGAATGCCCTTAACAGCTTCTCCGCATATTATTGCTTGCCCTTTATCCAGTCCAGAAATGTCTGATTTATTATCATTACTTAAATCTTCAGCACTAGAAATTGTAATTCCAATATCTCTTATATCTGATAAGTTATGAACAACCCAAGTCCCTGCTTGAGCTCTTATTGTAGTGTCTAATAATTGTGGACGCTGTGTTCCTATTACGATATTTGCACCAAATTTTCTTCCCTCTTGAGCAAATAACTTAACAACTTCACAAGTTTCTGTCTGCTTCTTTCCAGCAAATAAGTGAGCTTCATCTAAAAATAAGTAGAATGGAGGTATTCCTCTAGTTGTGCTAGCTTCGTATAATTTTTTCAGTAATTTAGCCGCTATGGCTTCTTGAACTTCTAAAGCCAAACCATTTAAATTTACAATAGTACATAGATTCGGTGCAACAATATCTGAAGGTTTTAATGAAAATAAGTATTCTATATCAACGTCTCCCCCCTTATTTTTCTTTAAATCAGAAAATTCGATTATACCATCAACAAATTCACTTTCTCCTTGGGGTAAATCTTCACCAGCAACCTTTAAACTACCATATTCTCCATGTCTATCTAAAATTACAAGAGGAATTCCCTTCTTAAGAAATTCTTCACATAATACTCCCATTGTATAAGATTTACCAGAACCAGATTTTCCAGTAATGAAAATCCTACCAAAATTTTTAATTAATAAATACACTTCATAAGGATATCCAATTAAATTCCCTAGAGAAAGTGATTCTTCCGGTGGATTAAATATACCTAAAATTTTTGCGATTTGTTGTTCTTTTGCCATATAAACGTCTAGGCCTATTTCAAATGGTCTTGTTGGTCGTTCGCCTAATACCGCTAATTTTGCCATGCGTCCCTTATCTTCAGTCCACATATCTACAATATAAAGTACAAAATATTCTCTATTTCCTTCTTCATCTCTCTCTCCATAAATAGTTAAATAATTATTTCTTTCAACAGGAGGACCTTCAAATATAACGGTGACTGTGTGAGTTGTTGTCTTTCCCGTTAATCTACCGATGGGTTTCTCTTCTTGTGAACTACTATTTTCTTCATCTGACATAAAAATCACACTTAAATTGATATTTTAGCATTATATGTAAATTCAAATATATTAATAAGATCTAACTATATTTTACAATTTAAAAAGAATATATAAATATTCATAAATCCATTGGCTATTTTTATTGATTTTTAGTGGAAAATTAAGAAATAAAAAAAAATAGAAATTTAAACTAATTTAATTCCAGGATTATTTTATCTTTTTCCAAAAATAAATTCCTTGTCCTACTAACCATAATACCATAAATATGAAGAATATCCAGACAGAAAGATAGATTTCACCTTGTATAATATTTATCACTAAAATTTTACTAATTCTTCCTGCATTAATTTTCTTATGTTGTCGATCGCCCATAGAACGTACTTATAGCACGTTTTTCCCCATGTACCGTCTTCAACGTATTTCATCAATGCATTTGGATCACTGAAATCATATCCAGACAATTTGGGGCAAATTATTGACCCAAATTCCTTTTCGAATTCTTTTGCAAATTGTGCCGATTTCATATAGGCAACAGGAATTAAATCCTTTGACATCTTTTCTCTTCCCTTTCCTCCTAAAATTGCTCCTACTGCTGCACACCCTCCAACGACTGCACCACAAGGACCAGACCATCCTTTCTCAGACTTATAGCCACCTAATCCCCCAGATAGGGGAATCATAATGTTATTGATTAATCCATCTTGGATTCCTAGTATATTTAAAATACTTGTCAATGTTCCTTCCGCACAACCTCCTTCCATAGGATTTAGTTTAGGAAATATCTCTTCAAATTGTTTAAGTGCTTCATCAAACTTTATATCAATTTCTCCCTTCATTACTTTTTGTTCCATAATTTTTTTCATCTTTTTTTTTAAATCTAACCTTGGATTTCTTTATTCATTTTTTTTAGATTTTCCGAATCAATTCGCATATATTTATTCAATCGTAATAAAACTGACCTATCAAGTAAGATCTCGTATTTCTTATGATTCGGTTCAATTAATATATTGGTTTTTCTTCATATTTAAATACATACATATTTGTAAAATTGATCAAGGTTGGAATTGTTGAAATTTCTTGCAGAGAAAGATAAAAAATAATAACATTAAGATTTCTGAAAGAAAAACTTCTTTTTAAAAATCACTCCAGAATTTTTTAATTGGATCTTCTAACGCATCGGCAATTTTGCTTTCAAAAATTTGATAATCATCAATACATCCATCCCAATTATCGCTATTCGTTTCAGGATACTGCTCTATGAATTTGCTGGCTATTTGTTCTAATTCTGCTAAAACTTTCTTTTCCTTATGTTTTTTTGAGGAATTTGCTATAAAGAAAAGGTTTCCCTTTTTTATAATCGTGAATCGGATGTTTTTAATCTCAAAATTATTCAATCCTCCATTAGCAATTTCTTGAGCAAATGAATTAAGCGCACTCATTAGTGCTCCAAACAGTTGATCCTCAATTGTTTGGTGGAAGACTCTGCTAAATATAACGATTCCATCAGTCCTTTGAATCCATAAATCTTGAATAGCTTTAACCAAGATTAAACCCCTTTATCCTTACGTAATCATCCTTTTCTTTATCCAATTCGGCAAAAGATATCCAATATAAAAGCCAATAATGCTTGAAATCAATAAAAGTCGAAATAAAATTAAAGTAATCTCATTCGATGGTAAAGTACTATCAAGAAGACCGCCAATAGCGAAAGAAGGAAAGGCAAACAATAAGAACTTACCTTTAATTTTCATCTGAATATCCTCATATTTCATCGTGCGTAGAGAAAAATGTATTCCTGTAAATAATAGAATGATTATAAATATAATAATATAAATAGATAAAAATCGGTTTCCTCCCGCAGTAGTGTCCACAGGAGAGATCTTTATTGCAGCTTGACTCACATCTGTAAATACAACATAAAAGAAGACAATATAAAAAAATATGGTTATAATGATCATGATAAGTAAAAAGAGTTTTTGTTTATCTTTCATTAAAATATTAGTGTAGAAACCACACCAACATAATAAACCAATCGGAAGTGGTATAAAATTTAAAAGCAAGATCATCTCCAGAGATAATCCATCGCTACCATTAATCAGTGCTATAATAAATGATGAACTTGTTCCGTACCACCCAGACGCTAAAAATATAAGATTTATTCCTAAAAGAATGAAATTTTTGTTTTTGTTCTTAAAATATTTTGATAAAACGATTAAACCTAATATAAAAGAGACAATTACCACTAAGAGCCCGAGGATTCCATTAAGGATATCTAAAGGTGTTAAACTCATAAAAATACATAATCTCACATTAAATATATACTATATAGAGAATTCATTGTGTTTTATTTTCTATATTTCTCCTATAAATAATACTCTTTTTAACCATTCGAATAGGTTTATAAGATTCTTTAGCTCTTTTTAAACCTTCTATGCCTAAATCTTGTTCTCTATTAACATAAATCGTATCTACACAGCAATTCTTTAAGAAAAAATTATTGATTGCTTGATAGGCTCCCTCATATTCCATATGAGCCTTCTCAATGTGAATCACTAATGTTCTTTCATTTAACATTTCACCAAATGTATAAGCAGCACATTTATCATCCACACATAATAATCCCCCACTAAAACCACAAATGCTAAAATTATTCAATGCTTCATATATTGCTTCTTGTTCTGCCTCTAAACTCTCATCTTCTGTACAAGCTCTCATTATACACCATTCCAATTGGAGCTCTTTACATTTTTCAACAAGATTTTCTGTTAATAGTTGAAAATCATAATTATAAATATCTAAAAACTTTTGCAACCATCTTCTATTTTGCCTATACTTGTTTCCCGCTAAATTAAGAATCTCTTCCTTGTTATGAATATAATCCCAATTATTACGATCTTCAAGGCAATCCAAATTTAATTCAGAAAATTTCTCATTTTCTTTTAAGCTAATACAGATATCCTCTGGAACCCTATGAATCTCTACATTTTCAAGATTTTCAAATAATTCAATAATAATTTTATCAGGAGATGAACCTATCGGAGGAAAGAAGTAAAGATAATCTTTAAAGTCAGAATTGATTGGCTTTTTTCTGGTTTTCAAATAATCATTAGAAAACAAGATTAAATGCTCCTTAAATTCTAAAAATAGGAAATTATAATAATTCCTCCACATAAAAAGGTTGGTAAACGTAAATTCAGAAATTTCTGGGGGATATTTTTGAAAGTACTCATCAAATAGCGATTTATGGGTTATCTCAATTGGTTTTCCTGTGCTAAGATCCATGGTTATTTTATTATTTAAAGAACTTTAAAAGGATTATTCTTTTATTCAATTAATTAATTTTTCTTTAGAGAATTTTAAGAGATTAATATCAATGGATATCTGACTTATCTTAAGAACTATATTTCTGATATGTCTAATTATCTTTACTGTTTTATTTTTTATTGTTTTTAATGTATTAAGAATAATTCGAAGATACCATAAATTTCCAGTCCCCGCTTTTATGACACGTTTAATTGATAATCCTATTAGAAGGAAATTATTACAGAAACCTGAAACTGTTGCTAGACGGATGAAACTCGACTCTGGGATGATTGTTATTGAGATTGGACCTGGAAAAGGGAGTTACACTAAAGTACTCGCTAAAAACATTCTGCCTGACGGAAAAGTATATGCACTAGATATTCAAGAATATATAATCAAACGTTTAAAAAAACGGATTGAAAAAGAGAATATCACAAATATAATTCCTAAAATCAATGATGCGTATAACCTCTCATTCGAAGATGAAAGTGTCGATCGTGTTCTAATGATTGCTTGTCTTCCTGAAATTCCTGATCCTATTAGAGTTCTTAAGGAAATTAAACGAATTTTAAAACCTAATGGCTTGATATCTTTAAGTGAAATGCTTCCTGATCCAGATTATCCCAGAAGAAAAACCGAAAAAAAATGGGCAAAAGAAGCTGGATTTGAACTAGACGAACAATTTGGAAATTGGTTTATTTATCAATTAAATTTTAAAAAAAGGGAAATTTAAACATGAAAATTAACGGATTAAAAATACACAGGAAAATATCTTGGTTGGTTGCTTTTTTTTCTTTAGTTGTGCTTATTATAGTGAGTTCACACAAATTTCTTGAAATTTATGATTTCTACCCTATTATCCACTTGAGTCTTGAATGGTCTTTAATCGGATTACTTATAATACATTGCAGTCTTTCACAAAAATATTTGAAGCTTTGGTTCCCTCGTATCTTTAAAGGGTTAAAAAATGAGAAAGCTCGTCCTATTTACATTTTTAGATTGATACAACTAATTACGAATAGAGTTATAATTATTTTAGCGGCACTAGTCGTAATATCTGGCTTAGGATATTATGAGTGGTATACTAAAAGCATAGGAATAGTAATACCATTTAGTTTACATGTATATTATGATTTTTCTATGATGATATGCATCATAATCCATATTGCGGTTGGGCTTAAATTCATGTCTATAAGAAGAAGAATAAGAGATCGAAGTTTTAATCTGTTTATAATTCTTTTAAGTAGTATCCTAATAATTATGATTACTCTTCTAAATTTTATAGTTTAGAAAAAAAAATAAAAAAGGATTAAATAAATTAAATATTTATAATTTTTTAACAATTAATTCAGCCATTCGGTTAGAGAAGCCCCATTCATTATCATACCAGCTCAACACAAAAATTTGATCCTCAATAACCTTAGTCCAAAGACCATTGAATATTGAGCTGTGTGAGTTCCCAATAATATCACTACTAACGATAGGGTCGTCGTTGTATTCTAAGATGCCCTTTAAACTACTATTAGCAGCTTCTTGCATTTTCGTATTTATATCTGCTGGAGTACATCGATTCTCAACTACAGCTTTTAAATCGACAACACTTCCATCTAAGGTTGGAACTCTAATTGCAATACCATCCAATTTCCCTTTTAACTCAGGAAAAACCAACCCTATAGCTTTTGCTGCCCCAGTTGAGGTTGGGATCATATTTGCTGCTGCGGCTCTTCCTCTTATCATTTTATCTGGGCTACCTGCTCGTGCAATATCTCCTGTAGTTTGATCATTAGTATATGAATGTATAGTTGTCATCAATCCGTATTTTATCTTAAAATTATCTTGTAATACCTTAACTACGGGGGCTAAACAATTTGTGGTACAAGAAGCGTTGCTAATGATTTTGTGTTCACTGGTTAACTTGTCATCATTACATCCGAGTACCACAGTTATATCTGGATCTGTAGCTGGAGCACTAATCAAAACCCTTTTGGCACCTGCAGTTAAATGTTTGCCTGCTCCTTCTCTATTAACAAATCGACCAGTACATTCAGTAGCAACATCAATATTATTACTACCATGAGGTAAATTCGCAGGATCTCTCTCCGCAGTAATAGGTATATTTTTACCATCAATAACCAATGAATTCTCTGTGGAACTTACTTTTCCTTTAAATCTTCCGAAGACTGAATCATATTTTAAAGCATAGGCCAAATATTTTGGCTCAAAAAGATCATTAATGGAAACTAAGTCAATATCATTCCAGAAATTATCGTATACTGCTCTAAAAAATAATCGACCGATTCTACCAAAACCGTTAATTGCGACTCTTTTCGCCATTTTGATCACTTTTTTTATATTATTTTAGAAATGACGATCTAAATATGTGGTAGATAGTTTTTTAATTTTATAGTTTTCTATTTTTCCACATCTCAGAATTGTATATAGGAAATCTTATGGAAATAAAAATGAAAGAGATAGAAAAAGTAGTTCTAAATAGTTAAAATTAAGTATTTATAAGACTCTTAAAAAGAGAGAAATAATGATTTTTTGGCTTACATTTTTTCTTTTGCATGTTCAATATTTCTCAAAATAGTTTGTGCTAATGGAATTTGACTTAAACCTATTTGTTGTAGAATTTCCAAAGCTTCTTGATATTTCTGTATCGCAGCACCGTAATTTTTTTGATAAAAATCAATAGTTCCAATATTGTGGATAACTCCTGCCATTCCCACAGGATCACCTAATTGTTTATATAGTGCAAGTGCATTTTCATACATCGTAAGAGCCTCAGATAAATTTCTCTGGTCTTCTAAAATCATTCCAATATCTTCTAGACATTTAGCTTGTAAATTTGGCTGATTCATCTGTGCACTTAATTCTGAAGCCTCTTCGAAAGCTTTAAGAGCTTTTTTGAGATCTCCTTTCTCACGATATACTTTTCCTAAATTTATAAGTGTATTTGCCTTTCCAAGTCGATATCCTACATGTTCGAAAATTTTTAAAACTTTTTCCCAAATTTTCATTGCTTTTGATTGATCTCCTTGATAGAAATATACTAACCCCATATTACTGAGAGTTGTACCTTCGAGTAAGGGATCATTTAACTGTTCTCCTAATTTTAAAGCCTCTTTAAAATAGGTCAATGCTTCATTAAAGTTGCTAAGGTTTGTATATATTAACCCAATGTTATTAAGAGTAGATACTCTTTTTGATAAAGATCCTATTTTTATTGAGATATCAAGCGCTTGTTTGAAATATTCGAGTGCTTCATAAAATCTGCCAATAGCACGGAATAATTCACCAATTGTATTTAAACATGCAACTTTACCGTCAAGATCAGATAGAAGATCATTAATATGAAGTGATTCTTCATAACTCTTATAAGCAGCATCAACATTACCTAAACTTAATTGAATCATCCCAATAATCATAAGCATATCTGCTTTATCAGACAGTTTTCCTAATTGATCAAAGATTTGAAGCGCTTCAGTGGCTTTTTCTAAAGCCTCAACATTGTTTCCCATATTTTTAATAATTGAACTAATATTTCTAAGAGTTATAGCTTTGGAAAAATAGTCATTAGTTTGTTCAAATAATGGGAGAGCTTCATTAAAGTATTTTAAAGCATCAGAATATTTGCCCCATGCATTATATATATTCGCAATATTATTATAACAGGCCGCTTTCCATTCCTTAGGCTCTACTTTTTCTGCTGATTTTAATGCTTGGTTATATAACTTTAAAGCTTCAGAGTAATTTCCTTGCTCATAATAAATTTTTCCAATTAGATTGAGAGATTTTATAATCATGATGTCATCTTTAATTTGTTCTGAAATCTGAAGTAATTCTTTAGCACATCGGAGTGAATCATCCATTAAATTAAAATCGAAATATATTGTTTGTGGAATAAAGTATCTCATTAGCTCATTTGGTGGTGCTATATTTTCTTTTAGCCATTCTAAGGGTGAAATTGAAAAATTATCTTGACTTAAGTTTGGGGTGCCTCTTAATAATTGATTGGCCAATCTTGATGTATTCACATCAACCCTATAAACATTCCTTACATTATTCATTTGTTTAATCTCTGAAAGAATCTGGTCTACTTTATCCGTACTTTCTGATATATCAATATCAGTGGATTCAATTTCGTATATCTCCTCCTTTCCTTTATCATCCCAGACAAAATTAATCCATGCAATACTTTCGATATTTTGTAATTTCTTTAACGTAGGAACTACATCAAAATCATCACTCCCAGAATACCCCATAACAATTAATATGCGTCCTTTTGAGATACTATCAAATAAAGGTCGTTTAAAAGGTTCCACTTGAAAAACACTCATTCCCTCCTTCTTAGAGCCAAAAGCTTGTATAGTTGCTACTAAAGTATCTCTTGTACTTTCATTTGTAATAATATTCTTTGTAGAGCCATGAATTTTATAGACTGTCTTTATCCCATTCAAAAACAATTTGGAAGGATTAGCATAGTCTTCAAAATCTTTCTTCGTAATAATAATTTTAATTTGCTCCTTGGGTATATTTGACTGGAGTAAAGCATGTTCTATTAAAAAGTCAAAATTAGTGGTCATGACAAAGTGTCCTTGATTTACTTTCTCAGCAAGATAAAAATGTTGAGTGTTTGGCTTATTGCAGAGTCCATAATAATCAATTATTTTTAGGTTTGGATCCAAATTATCCCTGATAATTTCTACCAATCCTTCAAACCTAAGTTCCTTTATATTTAGGATTTTTTCTACTTCTGATTCTGCACATGTAAATTTTATCAAAGCTTCCATCATTGAACGTCCAGCTGGTTGAGAAGAGGGTACATCAACAGAGCACCCTGCACCAACTAAAAATGTTAATTTCTGGTCATTTCCTAAAAGATCTTCTATTTTTAAATTAGCTTTTTCCATGTTAAACATTTAAACTTCTTTTGTTATTTAAGATTTTTTAACTAAAATCCAGAATTAATTCTTTGAAATAAGAAACTTAAAAAGCATTACAAAAAGGACCATAAAAAATTGAATTATCTAAAGTAATCGATGAAAATTTATTACTACGAATAGTATAAAAAGAATATTTTTTTAAGCTTCCTCTTCTTCTTCAAATTCTTTTCCCATTAACCGCATAACGGCATCAGCAAGCTTATTTTGGCTTCGACTCAAAATTCCTTTGACTTTACCTTCTTTTCCAAGGACTCTTAACATGATACCATTCCAAACAGAAGACGGCTCTCCTTTTATATTTTTAAACCTATCGCGATGGACCTCAACACTAATATTATCATAGTTCTCTGCAGCTTCAGTACATTTAAAACATAGAATGCATTTATCTCGATCTACTTCAATTGCTTTACCTTTTCTTTCCATCGCGCTCACAGAGCATTCATCACAAAAAGCATCTAAAACCTTAGCATCTTTCTCATTACAAGTTATTGTTATAGAACCTTCTACAACCTTACGTACTTTTTGTCCATTCTCCAGAGTTCGAACTTCTTCGTCAAATTCTGGAAGAGAACCATTTTCTACAAGATTTAATTTCTTTTCTCCATTAATATAGAGTTCCAAGGTGTATCCAGGACAAATCCATGTGCAACTACCACACCAGACGCATTTCTCAGTATCAACCACGATCTTTTTATCAGAATCAATTTTCATAAATTTTGGGGTCCCTATAGCTGTCTTTTTCAAGGGTTCATCGTAAATTGAGATAGTAATGGGGCAAACACGTGTGCAGAAACCACATTCAATACATTTATCTTCATGGTATCTGAGTTGCATAACATGATTTAACATTTTGTACTCATAATCTATTGTATTCTCATCAACTTGAATGGCTTTTTTAGAGGGCAGACTCATTTTCTCTCTTATTCGTTATGAATTTTAGATTAATTATTTATAATTCATATAAGATAATAAACGTTTCAATTAGTAATATCTCACTAGAACTGGTTATATGTTTATTAACAATATATTAATATTAGAGTATCTAATTTTTTCATAATCCAATTTTTATGACGAATCTACGTATGAGCTTATCTTCTTTTAGATTAAAGAGATTATATAAAATAATTTTGTCAATTCATATTATTTTCTGCATAATATTCACAAATCTCTCAATTCATAATTTTACTTATGTAATGGCACAAATATATGATTATGATGATGAGATAGAGTTAGAATATGGTGTTCCAACCCTATTATCAGAAGTGTCTGTTCCACCGGGTAATATCTTTGGAGGGCAAATTATTGGAAGCTTATATCTAAAAGCAAACTTCTCTAATAATAACGGTTCAATATGGATAAATGACCAGAATAACGATACAATATGGAGAGATTATTTCAATAAAACAATTGAAAGATATATTGATGTAAATTCATCTTCTATTTTAAGATACAGTCTATGGGCGAATTCTTCGACATTAGGAAATTGTACTGTATATTTTACTTTCTCAGCACGGATAATTCATGCAGATAATTTTGGTTTAGGTATTCTCATTGTTTTTACACCAATTATTATTATTGGGATTATAATTTATGCAGTAACTTACGGCAGAAAAAAGGAACCACATTCAGTTAGAGTAGCCACGAGAATAGTAGATAGAATGAAGCTAAAATATGAAGCAAAACATCAAGAAAGGATAGCTAAAAAAGAGACAATATTTTGCCCAAAATGTGGATCTAAAATTCAATATTATAGTGATAATTTCTGTAGAGCATGTGGTTTTAAATTAAGAGGGTAAATAAGAAAACATAAATAAAAATTATATTTAGAAGTGAATTTATCCCAAAACAATAGAGATACAGCAATATCTATAATATTTTAATTATTATTTATCTGGAACTTATATTTAAAGATTAAATACATTGATTTTACATTCATTATCTTAAATGTAGAAAATTCTTTGCTTATAGAACAATGAACTTCAAAAATTTTTTCAATTAATTAAAAAATAGTTTATATAATTCATTATAAAGTTCAGCAAGTCTAGAAATTCGATATTGGTCATTTTGTTGTAAAACATAGGAGATATAACCGGCTAATCCTGAGGGATTATTAATCCATTGCAGAAAGCCTTCAACTTCTGCTTTTAGATAAGGATCAATTATAGGTTGAGTTGGAGCAACTGGATAGGCTACAGCTTGCTCTGATGATCTCTCATATGTTATCTCTTCCTTAGTTTCACTAGAGAATTCAACCTTAGATTCAATAAATTCAGATTTTATACTTTTTTTCAACATAGCTGCTGCTCTTGCTACAGCGGGATATGCCATATGAAACCAACCTTTGGCTTTAGGTTTAATATGAGCCAGCATATATTTATCTCCATCTGGAGTCGCAGCACCTATTAAATGTCCTTTCTTATGACGATTTGTGCCTATAAAACGTTCAGGTTCCATCTGCAAAATGGAGTACCTAATTCCATTAAGAGTGACAAATTGTGCATTCCCGCTAGACCATTTAGCTAAAATTTCATTAATATCTTTTTTAATATCCCATTTGCTTGTAGAAAATAAAATTTTTCCTTTTTTATCCACTAATGCCACATCTGATGCATCAGGATAGTGTTTTTGTAATTTACTCACAACAGATTTGATACTAACCATGATCAGGAAAGCTTTTGTTATTCTTCTCAATTACTAATTTTTTGTTTGGTTATCTTAATCCAATTATCAATGTCTCTTAAAAGTTCCGCCTTCTCTTTCGAACTTAATCCTATATTAGGTTCGGCTCGTTGATACACATTTATGTATTTACTGAGCTCCCATAAATAATTTACATGTAGAATTTTTTGCTTGATATTATTTCTTACAATTTCAAAAGCTCTTCCAATTGTCTGGATATCATAATCTTCTTCAACTATTTTTCGTAATGTCATAAGTATTTCTAAAGGATTTTCATGCGGAATAAGGGGAAGTGGTTTAGTTTCGATAAAAGGGCGCTTCATGGTCCTTAGTTCAAAGTTTTCTTCTTTTTTAATAAGTTTCATAATAGCGGGTTTTTCAAGTGTCTCAGGTTGTTGAGGCTGGTAAAGTTTATTTTTTTTTTCTATACTTGCGTTCTCTAATTCTTCTTTTGTCTGTCTTTTAAATTCTACTGGCCATTCTTTGAAAGAGTTCATACTATCCTCAGCAGATATGAAAATTGATTCTTTTGGCATTTTCTTGTCCATTTGAACGCCTTCTGGATTAAAAGTAAAGGGCTTACCAGATCTAAGGAAGGGAGCTGATTTTTCAATTATAGAAAATAGGTACATTGGATCATATTGAATAGAAGAATATATATCTTTCAATCTTAGAATGGTATCTCTAATTTTTTGTAATTCTATAGGGGTAAAATTTTCAGTGAGATGTTTATCAGCCCCTAAAATAATTCCTAATAATCCCGCAGTAGCTTCTAAGAATTTTACTTTAGCATTATATTCCATATCTCCTGAAATCATTATTTTATTATAAGAATCCTTAGAAGTGCTTAATAACATATGCCCATTTTTATCTAATTGAAAAGATTTAGGATCTCGTAAAACTTCTATAAATTCTAAAAAAATGTCTTTATAAGGTATAAACAAATTTCTCATAATGGTACCTTGGATAAACGTTTTCTTATTTTCTGATTTGAATGACATATCAATTGGTAATTTGAACAATTTTTCACCAATAATTACATCTCTATCATTTTCCAATGTAATATTTATTGATGTAGCTAAATGGTCATACACAAAATCAGATAAAATTAAACCTGTTAATTGGCGATTATCAGTAATGTACCTTCCAGATTGTAATTCAAACTTTACGTAATAATACCCTAAACCAAATAAATAATATAATGTTCCCATATCTGTTGCAATTGCACACTCAGTTCCACCTAAAAAAATAACGAGATCTTGAGAAATTTTGGACACTTTATGGTTAGCATATTCACCTAGAGTTGGATAACCAAGTAAATTTCCCCAACTTGGGATGACAAAAAAAATATTATGGGGAATAAGTCTGCCTTTGTTAATTTGAGTTGACATACGTTTTTTTATAATATTACTTGAATTCCTAATGTAAAATGTACGTTCCTATTATTTAATTCTTTCTTGAAATCTTGCTTAAGTTCTTCTATTATTAAAAAATATATTAATTAAATTCATATTTTAAAATGTGAGTTCCTATTATTTAATTTTTTCTTGAAACCTTGCTTAATCTATTCTAATAATATAAAATAAAAGACTTTATCTATTAATTTTAATGGTAATTGTCTAAAAAGTGAAATTCTTACATAAATCATTAAGCTTTTTTTATATAGATATACTTTTTTTCATAAACTTTATTTATAAATAATTTGCGAAAGGTATAATAATAATAACTTTAATTAATATTTTGATTGGTTTCTTTCAAATTTTTATTAAAGAAAACAATTACAAAAACAAAATAATTAAAATCTGTTAATAAGGGTTGGTTCTCGAGATGTTGAGTATACTTGAAGAATATAATAATCATCTTGAGGAAATCTTTGAGAATTCCTTTGATTATATATACCTTCACGATAAAAAAGGAAATATCCTTGATGTCAATAATGTTATTGTGAAAAATCTTGGATATTCCAAGCATGAGATCTTAAGTATGAAAGTTACCGATTTTCTGCTTGAAGATATTGCTTCTAAAGTTTCTGACGAAATTAAAAAAACCATAGAAACTGGAATAGTTAATGCCCCTAAAACGTATAGAATTAAGAAAAAAGATGGTGATTATGTTTATATTGAAGCTAGCGCTATACCTCTTAAAAAAGAAGGGAAATTCTATGCAATTCTCGGTATTGGGCATGATATAACAGTATATAGAGAGGTAGAAAAAAAACTAAAAGAATCTGAAGAAAAATATTATCATTTGTTTAATCAATCACCATTTAATATATCATTATTTGATATTAAGGGAAATCTTATTGAAACTAACGGAACAATCTTACGAAAATTGGCTGAATATGCTAAATTAGATTTTACAGGCCAAAATTTTATTGAAATCGCATCACATTTTGCAAATTCAAAAGAAATTATCCAATTATTTATGAAAAGATTTAAAGATTTACGTGAAGGAAAAACCCTAGATCCAATAGAATTTTTTATACTTACTATGGACGGGAGAAAAATATGGTTGCATTGGCAAAGTTCAAAAGTAAATGTTAATGATAAAGTATTTATACAAGTTATAATACAAGATATAACTGAAAAGAAAGAGGCAGAGCATATTTTATTAGAATCTGAAGAAAAATTCCGAGTAATTACCGAACAAAATTTTATGAGTATTATAGTATTACAAGATGGTGTTTTTAAATATTTTAATGAAAGATTACCAAATAGAATTGGGTATTCTGCAGAGGAAATAAGAGAGTGGGGTCCATATGAATTCACTAAGGTAATTCATCCTGATTATAGAGACTTCGTGTTGGAACAAGCTAGAAGGAAGCAAGAGGGAGAAATAGACACGATAAACAACTATATTTATCGTTCGATAAGAAAAGATGGAGAACCTAGATGGGTTGAGAACTTTTCAAAAACAATTAATTACGGGGGAAGAACAGCGGATTTGATAATGTCAATAGATATTACTGATAGGTTAGAAGCTGAAAAGCTTATTATTGAGGAAAATAAAAGATTACTAGAGCTTCATGAGCTTCGGAAGGATATTATAACAAGAGTCTCACATGAATTGAAAACACCTTTGACTTCCATATATGGAGCGAATCAAATACTTCTTAAATTCTATATGGATGATTTTGGAGAAGAAACTAAGAAATACGTTGAAATCTCACATCGAGGGTGTCTCAGAATGAAGCAATTGATTGAAAACTTATTAGATATTTCAAGATTGGATTCTAAAAAATTCGAATTAAAGATTCAAAAAGATAATCTAGTAGAGTTAATAATTGATTCCGTGGAAGATATGAAATATTTATTAACTGATCGTCATCTTAAGCTGAAGTTAGACCTTCCAAACGAAGCCACCATAAATATTGATAAACTCAGATTCAGACAAGTTCTTTCAAACATTATCTCAAATGCTATCAAGAATACTCCTAAAAATGGTGAAATTATCATAAGCTTAATTGAGAAACCAGAAAGTATTGATATTAAAATTGAAGATACTGGCATAGGTTTTACCGAAAAAGAAAAGGAGAAGTTATTTGAAAAATTTGGAAAAATAGAACGAT
>Ga0307380_10004962_pt1 | contig 17787 bp, 14 predicted proteins | sample UN3MG_FD_202239 | JGI IMG/M metagenome (GOLD analysis project Ga0307380, IMG submission 202239) | Soil microbial communities from Risofladan, Vaasa, Finland - UN-3 | ecosystem: Environmental > Terrestrial > Soil > Coastal area > Acid sulfate soil | place: Finland: Risofladan, Vaasa | collected...
TACCCCCCACCCGGCTACCCCCCACCCGGCTACCCCTTCGGTTGGGGCTTCAAACCCGGAGTGATCCCCCTGCGGGCGCTGACCATGGGCGAGATATTAAGCGGCGCCGTCGGGTACATCCGAGCCAATCCGAAGGCAAGTCTTGGACTGACAGCCGCCGTCGTTGCGGTCACGTCAGCTATGGCGCTGCTAGCCCAGTTCGCCGCGCCGGCCGCCGACGACGGACTCGCGCTGGTAATCGGAACGTTGACCTCGGCGGCCGCCACGGCGGTTGCGACGATTCTGCTCTCCGGGATGCTCACCGTCGTGGTGGCCCGCTCGGTGCTCGGATCCGGTATCACCATCGGCGAAGCCTGGCGACGAGTACGCGGCCGACTACCGGCACTGATCGGGCTCAGCGCACTGCAGGTCATTTTGGTGACCGTACTCATCGGCTCCGTCGTGGTGGTGATCATCGGTGTTGCCCGCGCCGCCAACGGTGCCGTTGCCGCCCTGATCGGCATTCCCCTGGTGCTGCTGCTGATCGGCTCGCTGGCCTACCTGTTCACCGTGCTGACGTTCGCCCCGGTGGCGATCGTCTTGGAACGTAAGCCGGTGCTGGGCGCCATCGAGCGGTCCTTCGCCCTAGTGCGCCACCGCTTCTGGCGCATCCTGGGAATCCGCGTCCTGGCCGGGCTTCTCGCCACTGCTGTAGCCGGATTGGTCTCGATTCCGTTCAGTCTCGGCAGCCAGTTGATGTCCATCGGAACGGAGGGCCCGACCCTACTGGGCGCATTTTTCGCCGCCGCCGGACAGGCGGCCGGCCAGGTGATCGCCGCGCCGTTCACCGCGGGCGTGGTGGTACTGCTCTACGTCGACGCCCGGATCCGGTCAGAAGCCTTCGACTTCGCCCTGCGCAACGGGGCAGCCGCCGGTCCGGGGGCCACCTTCTACACCGATTCCCTCTGGTTGATGCCGCAACGATAGCGATCGAATCAGTTGCTGATCCAGTTCCCATGGAAGCCGTAGGGCACCCGGCGGGGCAATTGGATACGGGCCAGGGGTTCACCGGAGAAATCTGACGCATCCAAGATCACCAGTTCGCTGGTGTTGTCGACCGGGTCGTAAACGTAGGCCATGTACCAGCCGTTGCTCTCATCCGGCGCACCCGACGGCGATGGCACGAAAACGGCCTCGCCGGGTCCTCCCGGCGCGTCGGGCGTACCGAATCGGTGCTCGACGGCAGCTCCGGTCCGTAGGTCGTAACGCACCAGGCTGGCGTCGCCCACCGACACCGCGTAACGCGCGGGCAGGCCAACGAGCCGGTCGTCGATCCGCGGAAACTCGACTGCGCGGTCGTCGAGTTGATGTTCGGTGACCGCGCCGGTGCGGAGGTCGATAGTCCAGTTCCACAGGACCGCGCTGTCCCCGAATCCGCCGTCCTTACGCCACAGTTCTGCGTAACGCACCGCCTGCAGAACGATGGTGTCTCCGTCGTCATAGGCGTTCGCGACGTGAAAGACGTAGCAGGGATCAATGTTGAACCAGCGCACCTCGCCGAACGGGTCGTCGCGGCGCAGCACCCCCAACCGGGCGCCGTACTCGTCATCCCAGCGGAACGGCATATCGCCAGTGCCATTGATCGCGATATCGATGTTGAACACGATCGGCAGATCCATGAAAATGACGTGACCGGCGGTCATCGCGAAGTCGTGCATCATCGTGAGAGCCTCGACATCGACGGGTCGGTTGACGGTCAGTTCACCGTCCGCGTCGACCCGGTGGTAACTGACATGCGGGCTGAAGAGGTTGCCGTAGCCGAAGAAGTGCAACTCCCCGGTGGTCGGGCAGATCTTGGGATGAGCCGTCATGGCGTCGTTGAGCTTGCCGCCGAAGTCGTAGCAACCGACCGTCTCGAGGTCCTTGGTGACTTGATAGGGCAGTGAGGACTCGACAAGGGCAAGTGTCTTGCCTGCGTGGTTGACGATGTGGGTGTTGGCTACCGCCGATCGCAGGTTGCGGCTGCCGTCGCCGTTGTAGACGCCGAACGGGGTATCGAAGCTGTCGGTACGCACCCAGCGGTTGCGATACCACTTGGCGGCACCGCCCTCAATGCGCACGCCGTGCAACATTCCGTCGCCGAGGAACCAGTGTCCGGTCGGCTGGCGGGGGTTGGGGCCGTTACGCAGGTACCAGCCGTCGAGTTCAGCGGGGATAGCGCCCTTAACCGGCAGGTCGTACTCGGTGAGTTCGTCGGGTACCGGCGCGTAGTTCCCGCGCTGAAAGAACTGGCCGGTGTCGGGCAGGTTGGCGGAGTCCGCGGCGGTATCGGTCATGACCACCACTCTAGGTACAAATCAACCGTCCGCCACCCCCTCGGCCTAAACCTCCACCCAATCCAGGGTCCGCTGCACCGCCTTACGCCACCCGGCGTAGCCCGCCTCGCGCTGCTCGTAGGTCCAGGACGGCGACCACCGCCGCCCCTCCTGCCAGTTGGCCCGCAGATCTTCCGGATCCGACCAGTAACCGACCGCCAAACCGGCTGCATAGGCTGCGCCCAGCGCGGTGGTCTCGGGAACCTTCGGACGCACAACATCCACGCCGAGTACGTCGGCCTGAATCTGCATGCACAATTCGTTGAGCGTGACCCCACCATCGACCTTGAGCACCGTCAGCGGCACTCCGGAATCAGCGGCCATCGCATCGACGACGTCGCGGCTCTGATAGCAGATCGCCTCCAGCGTCGCTCGCGCGATGTGGGCGTTGGAGTTGAACCTCGAGAGTCCGACGATCGCCCCGCGGGCGTCGGAGCGCCAATACGGCGCGAACAAACCGGAGAAGGCGGGGACGAAGTAGATCCCGCCGTTGTCGGGAACCTGGGCGGCCAGCGTCTCACTGTCGGCAGCGCCGCTGATGATGCCGAGTTGATCACGCAGCCACTGCACCGCCGACCCGGTCACGGCGATCGAACCTTCCAGGGCGTAAACAGGTTTCGCCTCTCCGAACTGGTAGCACACCGTGGTCAGCAGGCCGTTTTTACTGCGGACGATCTTCTCTCCGGTATTGAGCAACAGGAAGTTGCCGGTCCCGTAGGTGTTCTTGGCCTCACCCGGCTTCAAGCAGACCTGCCCGACCATCGCGGCCTGCTGGTCACCGAGAATGCCGGTCACCGCCACCTCTCCGCCCATCGGCCCGTCCGCTCTGGTCACCGAGTACGGCTGCGGCGACGACGACGGCCTGATCTGTGGCAGCATCCTGCGCGGGACCCCGAAAAACGACAACAGTTCGTCGTCCCAATCCAGGGTTTCGAGATCCATCAGCATGGTGCGGCTGGCATTCGTGGGGTCGGTGACGTGCACGCCACCGGCGGGACCGCCGGTGAGGTTCCACAACACCCAGACGTCCGGGGTGCCGAACAACGCATCGCCGCGTTCGGCGTCGGCCCGCACGCCGTCGACGTTCTCTAGTATCCACTGCAGTTTTCCGGCGGAGAAGTAAGTGGCCGGCGGCAGGCCGGCCTTGCGTCGGATGACATCACCGCGGCCGTCGCGATCCAGCGCGGCGGCAATCTGGTCAGTGCGGGTGTCCTGCCAGACGATCGCGTTGTAGTAGGGCTGCCCGGTCTTGCGGTTCCAGACGATGGTGGTCTCACGTTGGTTGGTGATGCCCAGCGCCGCGATGTCGGTGGCCTTCAGATTGGTGTTGTTCAGTGCTGAGGTCACCACCGTCTGGGTGCGGCCCCAGATCTCCGTCGGATTGTGTTCGACCCACCCCGGGCGCGGCAGGATCTGTTCGTGTTCAAGCTGGTGGCGGCCGACCTCAAGGCCGTTGTGGTTAAAAATCATGCAGCGGGTGCTGGTAGTCCCCTGGTCGATAGAGGCGACGAACTCGGCCATGGTGCTCCTCGTGGATCGGAATAGCACTTGCAGATCGGAATGGAAACTGTCCTGGGAGTCTGCCACCGTCGATCCGGCTTCATGTGGGAAAACGGCCGCCCGCAAGGATTTGCTTGCGCGGTCGCCGGGCGCCCTGTTGCATCGTCGCTGTGGGAGACGAAGTGACGCACGCCAGCTTCAGCCGTAGACAACGGCAGGAATACCGGCAGAAGATCCAGCTGTGCCTGGACGTATTCAAAACCATGCTCGCGGAGTCAAGCTTTGACTTCGACCACCCGCTGACGGGTATGGAGATCGAGTGCAATCTGGTTGATGCCGACTACCAGCCGGCGATGACGAACCAGGAGGTACTTGCCTCGATCGCCGATCCGGCTTATCAGACCGAATTAGGCGCCTACAACATCGAATTCAACGTGCCGCCCCGTCCGCTGCCGGGTCGCACCGTGCTGGAGTTGGAGTCGGAGGTCCGGGCCAGTCTGAATGCCGCCGAGACCAAGGCCGGCGCGGACGGCTCGCACATCGTGATGATTGGGATACTGCCAACCCTGATGCCGGAGGATCTGACCGGTAGCTGGATGAGTCCGTCGATGCGCTATCAAGCGCTCAACGATTCGATCTTCACGGCCCGCGGCGAGGACATCATCATCGACATCGCCGGCGCCGAGCGACTGAGCATCCACGCCGAATCGATTGCGCCCGAATCGGCCTGCACTAGCATGCAACTGCACCTGCAGGTGTCACCCGCCGACTTCGCCACCAATTGGAACGCCGCCCAGGTGCTGGCAGGTCCGCAATTGGCGCTCGGGGCGAACTCGCCGTACTTCTTCGGCCAGGAACTGTGGGCTGAAACCCGCATCGAACTCTTCGCCCAGGCTACCGACACGCGCCCTGAGGAATTAAAGACCCAGGGTGTTCGGCCGCGGGTCTGGTTCGGCGAGAGATGGATCACCTCGATCTTCGATCTGTTCGAGGAGAACGTCCGGTACTTCCCGACACTGCTGCCGGAGATGTCCGGTGAGGACCCGGTTGCCGAACTCGCCGCCGGGCGCACCCCGCTGCTGGCGGAGCTACGCCTGCACAACGGCACGGTATACCGCTGGAATCGGCCGGTGTACGACGTCGCGAACGGCCAACCCCATCTGCGGGTGGAAAATCGGGTACTTCCGGCAGGACCAACCGTCGTCGACATGATGGCGAACTCGGCGTTCTACTACGGTTTGCTGCGCACCATCTCCGAGGATGAGCAGCCACTGTGGACCAAGATGAGTTTCGCTGCGGCACATGACAATTTTCTCGAATCGGCACGTCATGGCATGGGAGCACGGCTGTACTGGCCAGGCCTGGGCGAGGTGACATCCGATGAGTTGGTGCTGCGCCATCTGCTACCCATGGCGGACGACGGGCTGCGGCGCTGGCGGGTGGCGCCGGAGGTCCGGGATCGCTATCTCAGCGTCATCGAGGGACGCGCCAAGACGGGCCAAAACGGCTCGGCATGGCAGGTTGCAACAGTGCACGCACTGCAACGGCAGGGCCTGGACCGGCCAACGGCCCTGGCCAAGATGCTGCGCCGGTACTGCGAGCTGATGCATAGCAATGGACCGGTGCACACCTGGGAACTGCCGCACTGAGGCGATTCCGCGTCACGCCGTCGGCTGAGCGCGGCTTCTCAGCACGCAGCGATGAGCAGTTCGGCAATCTGAACGGTATTGAGCGCGGCCCCTTTTCGGAGGTTATCCCCCGAGACGAAAAGAGCCAGGCCACGACCACCGGTCACCCCGGGGTCCTGACGGATCCGGCCGACCAGTGAGTCATCCGCACCCGCCGCGGCCAGCGGAGTCGGCACATCGACCACGGTGACTCCCGGCGCCGAAACAAGGATCTCGCGGGCACGCTGCGGGGAAATAGGCCGGGCGAATTCGGCGTTGATGGACAGCGAGTGTCCGGTGAAGACCGGTACCCGGACGCAGGTTCCACTGACGGCCAGGTCCGGGATGCCAAGAATCTTGCAGCTCTCGTAGCGCAACTTCTGGTCCTCGTCGGTCTCCCCCGATCCATCGTCGACCAGAGCGCCGGCCAGGGGAACCACGTTGAAGGCGATCGGCGCGACGTACTTCTTCGGCACCGGGAAATCCAGAGCTCCGCCGTCGTGCACGAGTTGCTCGACGCCGTCGATCACCGCGCGGGCCTGGGTCGCCAATTCCTCGACACCGGCCAGACCGCTGCCGGAGACCGCCTGATAGGTCGAGACCACCAGGCGAACCAGTTGCGCCTCGTCGTGCAACGGTTTAAGCACCGGCATCGCGGCCATGGTGGTGCAGTTCGGGTTGGCGATGATGCCCTTGGCCAGCTTCACGCCACGCACATCGCGGTCGAAATTGACCTCGCTGACCACCAACGGAACACCGGCATCCTTGCGCCAGGCCGAGGAGTTGTCGATCACGACGGCACCGGCGGCGGCGAAACGCGGGGCCTGCACCCGCGACATGGTTGCCCCAGCGGAGAACAACGCGATATCCAGCCCACTCGGGTCGGCAGTCTCGGCGTCCTCAACCTCGATCTCCTGCCCGCGGAACGTCAACGTGCGGCCCTGCGAGCGCGACGACGCGAAGAATCGCACACTCAAAGCAGGAAAGTCCCGCTCCGCCAACAGGGTTCGCATGACCTGGCCGACCTGACCGGTCGCCCCGACTACGCCGATGTTGATCCCCCGGTCGCTTCGCTCCTGCCCGCCGATGTTGATCCCCCGGTCGCTTCGCTCCTGCCCGCCGATGTTGATCCCCCGGTCGCTTCGCTCCTGCCCGCCGATGTTGATCCCCCGGTCGCTTCGCTCCTGCCCGCCGATACTGACCATCCGTTAGCGTCCAGTCCCGCCGTATACGACGGCCGCCTCATCGCCGCCAAGACCAAAAGCCTCGTGCAGTGCGGCGACAGCTTTATCCAATTCGGTGTCCTTGACCAGGACCGAGATCCGGATCTCGGAGGTGGACATCAGGTCGATGTTCACACCCACTTGAGCCAGTGCCTCGCAGAATGTCGCGGTAACCCCCGGGTGGCTGCGCATCCCGGCACCGACCAGGGAGACCTTGCCGATGTGGTCGTCGTACAGCACATCGGTGAAACCGATCTCCGCTCGGCGCTCATTGAGTTTCTCAACGGCGGTCGGCCCGACGCCGCGCGAGCAGGTGAAGGTGATGTCGGTCTTGCCGTCCTCCACCTTGGAGATGTTCTGCAGCACCATGTCGATATTGACGTCGGCGTCGGCGACCGCTCGGAAAACCTTGGCCGCGTAGCCCGGAACGTCGGGCAGGCCGACCACGGTGACCTTTGCCTCGCTGCGGTCGTGGGCTACTCCGGTCAGGATGGCGTCTTCCATGGGAATGTCCTCGATTGATCCAGTGACGATCGTGCCGGGCTTGTCCGAATACGACGAGCGGACGTGGATGGGGACGTCGTAGCGGCGGGCGTACTCCACGCAGCGCAGCATCAGCACCTTCGCTCCGCAGGCCGCCATCTCGAGCATCTCCTCGAAGCTGACGGTGGCGAGGTGGCGGGCATTGGGCACGATACGGGGGTCGGCGGTGAAAACGCCGTCGACGTCGGTGTAGATCTCACAGACGTCGGCGTGCAACGCGGCCGCCAACGCGACGGCGGTGGTGTCGGAGCCGCCGCGACCCAGCGTGGTGACGTCCTTGCTGTCCTGGCTGACACCTTGGAAGCCCGCCACCAGAACGATCTGGCCCTCGTTCAGTGCCGAACGAAGACGCCCGGGCGTGACGTCGATGATCTTGGCGTTGCCATGGGTGCCGGTGGTGATCACGCCGGCCTGCGAACCGGTGAAGGACCGGGCCTGGGCGCCGAGTGATTCGATGGCCATGGCCACCAGTGCGTTGGAGATGCGTTCGCCGGCGGTCAGCAGCATGTCGAGTTCGCGTGGCGGCGGCGTCGGGCACACCGCACGGGCGAGGTCGAGCAGGTCGTCGGTGGTGTCGCCCATCGCCGAGACCACCACGACGACATCGTTGCCCTGGCGTTTGGTCTCCACGATGCGCTGTGCGACCCGGCGGATCCGTTCGGCGTCGGCCACCGAAGATCCGCCGTATTTCTGCACGACGAGCGCCACTGACATCCCTTCCGGGTCCGGTTCGCGTCTAAGGATAAGGCCGGTGTCGTCGGCGGTTTCCGCGGGTAATCTCGGTGCCGTGCCTGAACAGCCCCCCGATCGGCGCGCCGACACGAGCGTCCCGATCCACCCCCCGATCGCCGCGCGATGGAGTCCCCGCGCGTTCGACCCGGACGCGCAGGTCACGACCGAGCAGGTAACCGCGCTGTTGGAGGCCGCCCGGTGGGCGGCGACGTGGGGCGGGCGCCAACCGGTCCGGTTCGTGGTGGGAATTCGTCGGCACGATTCCACCGGCGACACGTTCGACATGATCGCCGGATTGCTCAGCCGCGGCAACTCCTACGCCGAGGCCGCTTCGGCGCTGATCCTGGTGTGTGCCGACGAGGGCGAGGACCCCAACACCGCGCTCTACGCGGCGGTCGACGCCGGCGCGGCCGAAGCCAACCTCATCATCGAGGCGGTGTCGCGCGGCCTGGTCACCCACCCGATGGCGGGCTTTGACGTCGACGCGGCTCGCGTGGCGTTCGACATCCCTGACCGGGTCCGGCCACTGATGGTGATCGCGGTCGGTTCCCTCGCCGACTACCGCACGGTCGACGACAACATCGCCGAGCGTGACGGGCGGTTGCGCGAGCGACTGCCCCTGAGTGAGATCGCCTTCGCCCGAACCTGGGGCCAACCCTGGCGTTGACACGGTGACTATGCCTGGTGAGGCAACCGGAGTAGAGTCGAACGTATGCAGCGTGTGTTCCTCCTCGGACGCCGCGGCGGGGCCTGATCCAGACCGGCTTCCCGACGCGGGCGTTTGCGGCGCGCCGGTCTGATGTCCCTCCTCAACTTCCGGAGCCGAAATCGTGACCACGCATTCCCAGACTTCCCGGACTTCCCAGCCTGATTCCCAGACTTCCGTGACCCCCGTATTCAATTCCGCCGACGCCTACGTGTCGGCCCGCGCCATCACCACTCCCGCCGGACCGCGCCGCGAGGGCCAGCCAACGTGGAACACCCAGCGCAACTCCGCCATGCCGGTCCTGCGCTACCGGCCCTTCGCCACGGAGATCCCCGGAGGTGAACCCGCCGCACCCTTTGACCGCACCTGGCCGGACATGGTGATCACGCACGCACCCCTGTGGTGTGCGGTCGATCTACGTGACGGCAACCAGGCCCTGATCGACCCGATGAGCCCGGCCCGCAAGCGCCGGATGTTCGACCTGCTGGTTCGGATGGGCTACAAAGAGATCGAGGTGGGCTTCCCGTCGGCGAGCCAGACCGACTACGACTTCGTGCGCGAGATCATCGAGCAGGACGCGATCCCCGACGACGTCACCATCCAGGTGCTCACCCAGTGCCGGCCGGAATTAATCGAACGGACCTTTCAGGCCTGCGAGGGCGCACCGAACGTCATCGTGCACTTCTACAACTCGACGTCGATCCTGCAGCGACGCGTGGTCTTTCGTGCTGACCGCGACGAGGTCAAGGAGATCGCGGTCGCCGGTGCACGCAAGTGTCTTGAGGAGGCCGCCAAGTATCCCCGCACGCGGTGGCGCTTCGAGTACTCACCGGAGTCCTACACCGGAACCGAATTGGTCTACGCCAAGGACGTGTGCGACGCCGTCTCGAGCGTCATCAAGCCAACACCGGACTGGCCGTTGATCATCAACCTGCCGGCGACGGTGGAGATGGCCACCCCCAACATCTATGCCGACTCCATTGAGTGGATGAGTCGCAACCTGAACAACAGGGACTCGATCATCCTGAGCCTTCATCCGCACAACGACCGCGGAACCGCGGTAGCGGCATCGGAATTGGGCTTTGCTGCGGGTGCCGATCGGATTGAAGGCTGCCTCTTCGGCAACGGCGAGCGGACCGGCAACGTGTGCCTGGTCACCCTCGGACTCAATCTGTTCTCCCGCGGAGTGGATCCACAGATCGACTTCTCCAACATCGATGAGATCCGCCGCACGGTGGAGCACTGCAATCAATTACCGGTGCCCGAGCGCCACCCCTACGGCGGCGATCTGGTGTACACGGCGTTCTCGGGAAGCCACCAGGACGCGATCAACAAGGGCCTCGATGCAATGAAGATTGCCGCTGATGAGGCCGACTCTGACGTCGACGACATCCTGTGGCAGGTGCCCTATCTGCCTATCGACCCCCGAGATGTCGGGCGCACGTACGAGGCCGTCATCCGGGTGAACTCCCAATCGGGCAAGGGCGGCGTGGCCTACATCATGAAGGCCGACCACGGCCTAGTCCTGCCCCGCCGTCTGCAGATCGAGTTCAGCAGAGTTATCCAGCAGATCGCCGAAGGTGCCGGTGGTGATGGTGGCGAGGTGTCGTCCAAGGAGATGTGGGATACCTTCGCCGACGAGTATCTGGTCCCAGTGCGGCCACTGGAACGCATTCGGCAGAAGGTCATCGGCTCGGAAGTCGACGGCGGAATCGACGTCATCGAGGCCATTGTCAAAGTCGACGGAGTGGAAACCGAGATCCGCGGCGAGGGCAACGGGCCGTTGGCGGCATTCGTAGCCGCTCTGGGCGCCGTCGGAATCGAGGTGAGCGTGCTCGATTACTCCGAGCACGCCATGTCGGCCGGCGAGGAAGCTACCGCCGCCGCCTACGTCGAGGCCTCCGTCGGGGGCCGCACGGTGTGGGGCGTCGGAATCGCCACCTCGATCACCACGGCCTCGCTGCGGGCGGTCGTCTCAGCGGTCAACCGGGCGGCTCGGCAGGATCGCTGAATACCGGGATTGCCGGTACCGTGCGAATGTCCACCTCTGAGGTCAGTGTCCGGTGCACCGGACATTTATCGGCGATTTCCATCAAACGCGCACGTTGATCGACGTCCAAATCGCCGACGATGGTGATCACCCTTTCGATACGGTCGATCTGACCCTGGCTTGACTCGCATGTCTGGCAGTCGTCTGCGTGAATCTTGGAGTGCCGCAACAGCACCGAGACTTGCTCTAACGGCAGAGCCTTACGTTGGGCATAGAGTCGAATAGTCATGGCGGTGCATGCCCCTAGCGCAGCCAGCAACAGATCGTATGGGGACGGACCGCTGTCGAGGCCACCGACTGAGATCGGTTCGTCGGCCACAAGATGGTGGGCACCAACGGTGACCGACTGCTCGAACATGCCGCGGCCGGTCTCGGTGACAACGACCTCGCCCGGCGGCTGATCCGGCGAATCCGCCGGGACTATGAGGTCACCCTGGGTAACGAGGTACCGCTCGGACCATGCCGCGATCACCGCGGCCGCGTACCGGGCATCTTGACGCCGCGACAACAGGTGGTCGGCACCATCGAGGGATATGAAGCTCTTCGGATGTCTGGCTGCGACGAAGATGGCACTCGCGTTGTCGATCGAAACAATCTGATCTGCGGGCGCGTGCATGATCAGCAGTGGCTTGCGCATGTCGGCAACCTGGCTCAGCAGTCGCTGCTCGGCGACGTCGTCGAGGAATTCGCTGCGGATGCGAAAGACCCGGCCACCTAACTCCACCTCACCTTCGCCACGATCGCGGATTGCCTCAATCTCATCCTTGAACAAGTTGGTGACGTGACTCGGATCCGACGGAGCGCCGATGGTCGCAACGGCCTTCACCTCCGGGATGCGGTGTGCCGCGCCCAGTACCGCCGCGCCGCCGAGGCTGTGCCCGATCAGCAACGCCGGAGCCCGGCGGGTGACTCGAAGGTGGTCGGCGGCGGCGACGAGATCGTCGATGTTGGAGGAAAAATCCGTGTTGGCGAAATCGCCTTCACTGGACCCCAGTCCGGTGAAGTCGAACCGGAGAACGCCGATGCCACGCGCCGCCATAGTCTCGCCGATGACCTTTGCCGCACGGCTCTCCTTACTGCAGGTGAAGCAGTGGGCGAACAACGCATAGCCGAGAGGGTCCCCGGCGGGCTCATGCAGTAGGGCCCGCAGTAATTGTTCGCGGCCGTTGCGGAAGTCGAACTGTTCGGAATTCAACGGCACCTCCTGAAGATGTCCTCAGGCGCGCAGCCTCTGATTAAAATAGGGCGAACTGCTGGCCCTGGTGGACGGGTTGCTCGAATTGGTCGACACCGGTGCCGCCGGCCACCGATCCGACGCTATTCATGAAGTGCTGGTCGGAGATGGTCGGTACGCCCAATTCCCGCGCTTGGTAACCCTTGCCGTGCTCAGGTTGGGGTTCGTTGCAGATGACCAGCGACGTTGCCGGATCCACGGCATCGGTATAAGCCAGGCCCGCGTGCAGGATGCGTTCAACGAGCTCTTCATGGGTACGGCTCACCTCCGCCGACAAGGCCACCCGCATGCCCTGCACCAGTGGTCCGCCGCTGTAGTAGCGACCCGGGTTCAGGTAGGGGCACGGCATCCGCGAGGCCAACATCTTCAAAGGACGGAGCTCCTCGTGGGTGACCTCGCCGTTGGGCCAGTGTCGCCGGGACAGCGGCCGGACCGGAAGCCAGATGTCGCGCGCACAGGCCTGCTGGAGTGCGTGCGTCAACAGCCGGGAAAGCACCAGCGCGTCGTCAAAAGCATCGTGGGCGCGGGTCTGTGGGATGTTCCAATGCCGGGCAAGGGTTTCCAGTCGCAGGTTATCCAGGCCAAGATCGAGCCGGCGGGCGAGTTCCACCGTGCACATGACGTTGTCAACGGGCAATGCGATTCCCGCACGTTCAGCCTCGGCGATCAGAAACGAATAATCGAACGCGGCGTTGTGGGCAACCATGGTGCGGCCGTCCATCAACTCGGCGAGGTCACCCGCAATGTCGCCGAACGTCGGCTGGTCCTCCAGCATCTTTGATGTCAGCCCGTGTACGTGCGTCGGTCCGGGGTCGACACCGGGGTTGAGCAGGCTCACCACCGAGCGTTCGACGTTGCCGTCGTGATTCAGCGCCAGCGCCGCCACGCTGAGGACCCGGGCATGCCCGGGACGGAAGCCCGACGTTTCCACGTCGACGACTACCCAGCCGTCGTCGGACTCACCGGCCGGTCGGCCCCAGGAGTGACTCACAACCGCCAGAATTGCACGCCCCCCCGACAGCGACCGGCACATCGGATCCGTGTCGGGCCGGTTGTGGCCGAGTCGGCATAAACTCCCTCAAATGACTGAGCCGGGGATGACTGAACCGGGGATGACTGAACCGGGGATGGCCGACCCGGGGATGGCCGACCCGGGGATGACGCCGCGGGGACGTGCCGCGCTGGCCTTTGGCTCGACGGCGCGCTGGGCCTCCCGGATCACCGGCCGTGGTGCCGGAGCCATGATCGGCGGCTTGGTCGCGATGACCCTGGACCCCTCGATCCTGAGACAGCTGGGCGCTGGACGCCGCTGCGCGATCATCACCGGCACCAACGGCAAGTCCACCACCACCGGGATGGTGGCCGCCGCCCTGTCCGCCCTGGGGTCGGTGGCGACCAACGGCGAAGGCGCCAACATGGATGCCGGTCTGGTTGCGGCCCTTTCCGCCGATCGCGGTGCCACCCTGGCGGCTCTCGAGGTGGACGAGATGCACGTGCCGCATGTCTCCGACGCCGTCAATCCGGCCGTCATCGTGCTGCTGAACCTCTCCCGCGACCAACTTGACCGGGTGGGCGAGATCAACCACATCGAGCGCACCCTGCGCACCGGCCTGTCCCGTCATCCGGGCGCCGTCGTCGTGGCCAACTGCGACGACGTGCTGATGTCCTCGGCCGCTTATGACTGCCCCCACGTGGTGTGGGTGGCTGCCGGCGGCGGCTGGTCCGGCGATTCGGTGAGTTGTCCGCGCAGCGGTGAGATGATCGTGCGCGAAGGCCGGAATTGGCACTCCAGCGGAACGAATTTCCGGCGGCCCGCGCCACAGTGGTGGTTCGACGACGAAACGCTCTACGGCCCGAATGGCCTGGCACTGTCGATGCGACTCGCTCTACCCGGATCAGTCAACCGCGGCAACGCCGCACAGGCGGTCGCGGCAGCGGTCGCGATGGGTGCCGACCCGGCGGCGGCGGTCGCCGCGGTCTGCGGGGTCGAAGAGGTCGCCGGTCGCTACCGCACGGTGCGGATCGGCGACAAACACACCGCCCGACTGCTCTTGGCGAAGAATCCGGCGGGCTGGCAAGAAGCCCTGTCGATGGTTAACAAAACTGCTGCGGGAGTGGTCATCGCGGTAAACGGCCAGGTGCCCGACGGCGAGGATCTGTCGTGGCTGTGGGACGTGCGCTTCGAGCACTTCGGCGGGACTGCCGTCGTCGCGGCCGGGGAGCGTGGAACCGACCTCGCGGTCAGGCTCGGCTACGCAGGCGTGGAACACTCACTGGTTCACGACACCGTTGCGGCCGTCGAGTCCTGTTCGCCCGGGCACGTCGAAGTGGTCGCCAACTACACCGCGTTCCTTCAGTTGCAGCGGGCGCTGGGACGCGCGGGTGCCCGGTGACGGACGCGGTGCGCATCGGCCTGGTGCTGCCCGATGTGATGGGCACCTACGGCGACGGTGGCAATGCCGTGGTGCTCCGCCAGCGATTGCTGCTGCGCGGGATCGCCGCTGAGATCATCGAGATCACCCTTGGGGATCCGGTGCCGGAATCACTGGATCTCTACACCCTCGGCGGCGCCGAGGACTACGCCCAGCGTCTGGCCACCACGCATCTGCGGCGCCACCGGGGACTGCAACGCGCGGCGGACCGGGGCGCGCCGGTACTGGCGATCTGCGCGGCGATCCAGGTGCTGGGACATTGGTACGAGACCGCCGCCGGTGAACGAGTCGATGGGGTCGGCCTGCTGGACCTCACCACATCCCCGCAATCGGAGCGCACCATCGGCGAGGTGGTCTCCACCCCGTCGGTCGCGGGACTCACCGAGTCGTTGACCGGATTCGAGAACCATCGCGGAGGAACGGTTCTCGGGCCCGATGCCCGGCCGCTGGCAACAGTCATCAAGGGCGCCGGCAACCGCAAGGGGGACGGTGTCGACGGCGCGGTACAGGGCAGCGTGCTGGCGACCTATCTGCACGGGCCGTGTCTGGCCCGCAACCCCGAGTTGGCCGACCTGCTGTTGGCCCGGATCACCGGCCCGCTGCCGCCATTGGAGCTACCCGAAGTGGATCAGTTGCGCCGAGAGCGGCTGGCCGCACCGCGCCGCATGTGACAGCTCGTGTATGTTAGCTGAGCGCTATCTCGCCTTTGCTGGATCCCGGATTTCCGGCCCCGGTGAATGCCGCGCAGCCCAGTCGCCCACCACGAAACGAGTCATCCGTGATCGCCCTCAGCCGCTCCCTGACCGCCGCCGGAACCGCCCTGATGGGCGCGAGCCTGATCGCCACGTCGGCCTCGGCCCCCGTTGAGGTGGCAGTCCCGCAACTCAGCGACGCCGCGATCAGCCTTCAGGCCTCGGTGCTGGATATCTTCACCTTCCCGGCGGTCCAGCAGGCCATTGTCAACGAGGTGGAATACGCCGCACTGTGGGCGGCGGGACTTGCCCAGAGCGGGATCGGGGTCAGCCAGTCCCTCGCCGCCGTTCTACCGACCCTGATCACGGCTACCCAGCAGATCTTCGCCAGAGACCCCCTCGGTGCGCTCACCACCGTTGAGGACGCCGCCCTCGGCGCCGCCGAGGCGATCCTGGTTCCGCTCGTCGCATCCAGAATCGACATCGGCCAGATCCAGCTCGCAGTCGAGTCAGCATTGCTTCTGGCCCGCCCGGTGGCGGCAGTTGAACTCGGTGCGGGACTGTTCGCCGCCTTCGACGCGGTCACCCGCGCGGTGATCACGGCCGGGCAGAACTTCGTCAACGCCGTGCTGTCACTTAACCTCGGCAACATCGTCGCGGCCACGGTCGACGGCGTCCGGAACGTGGTGACCTCGTTCGGTACCGCCGGCCAGGATGCCGTCAACGGCATCGTGGCTGCTCAGACCACCCTGGCGCTGGCATTGGCGGAGCGGCCCGTGCCGATTCCGGTGGCGGCTGTCGCGCGCAGCGCTTCGGCGGCCGCTTCCTCAGTTCCCTCCGCTCGGGCGACGGGGGCGGCTGCGGCTGCCGAGACCGCTGCGGCAGCCGAGACCGCTGCGGCTGCGGAGGCCGCTACGGCCGCCGGGGTTAAGACCGCGGTTGTTGCTGAGGTAGTGGCTGCTGAACTCGGAGAGGCCGCGCGCGAATCGGCGGCACCGGGCGCTTCGACCGCCGACTCCGCTCCGCGGCGGGCGGCCGCACGGACGACGCGTTCTGATTCCGCCGCTGCCGCCGATGCCGGGTCCACGACACGGACCGGACCCACTCCGAAGCGGTCCGCGCGTGGGGCTGCCGCTTCGTAAATCTCGGATACCGGTTGCCGCCGACCGGCTTGTTTTAGCGCGACTACCGCGGGGCGACCGTTGGTCAGACCATCGCCCGACGGCCGGCGAGTGCACGGCCCAATGTCAGTTCGTCGGCGAACTCGAGATCGCCGCCCATCGGCAAACCCGATGCGATACGGCTGACGGTGAGACCCGGGATATCCCGCAGGATGCGCAGAAGATAGGTGGCGGTGGCTTCGCCTTCGGTGTTGGGGTCGGTCGCGATGATCACCTCGGTGATATCCACTCCGTCGACCCGCTCCCCAATCCGGTTGAGTAACTGGCGAATCCGTAACTGATCGGGACCGATCCCAGACAGTGGATCCAATGCGCCGCCCAAGACGTGATAGCGCCCGCGAAACTCCCTGGTGCGCTCGACGGCCTGGACGTCCTTGGGTTCCTCGACCACGCACACCTGCGTCCCGTCCCGTCGGGCGTCGGCGCAAATCCGGCAACGCTGCGCCTCGGAGACGTTTCCGCACATATCGCAGAACTGCACACCGTCGCGGACCCGCGCGAGCACGGCGGTGAGCCGATCGATGTCGGTCGGCTCCACGGAAAGCAGGTGGAAGGCGATCCGCTGAGCGCTCTTTGGCCCGATGCCCGGCAACTTGCCGAACTCGTCGATCAGGTCCTGAACAGGACCCTCAAACATGACGGGTCAAGTCAGGACTCCGGCAGCGGTCGGCCGCCCGCTGCGGCCAACGGACCCAGGATCGACTTCACCGTTTCCCGCATGGTCTCAGCGGCGTTGTCGAGGGCACCGATGATCAGGTCCTGCAGCGTTTCGACATCGCCGGGGTCCACGACACTCGGGTCGACGCGGACGGCAATGACCTTGCCCTGCCCGTTGAGTGTGACCTCGACCAACCCGCCGCCGGCCTGGCCCTGCACTTCGGTCTGAGCGATCTGTTGCTGGGCCGCGAGTAAGTGCTGCTGCATGTGCTGTGCCTGGGATAGGGCCGCCTGCAGTTCACCCAGGGCCTGCTGTGCTTGTTGGGCCTGTTGGGCCTGCTGGGCCTGCTGGCCAAACGCGCCCAGGTCACCGGGGTCACCGGGGGTAATTCCGGGTTGCATGACGGTCTCCTTGCATCTCGGTCTCGACTTCGTTGCGGCTTGGCGTTTCACCCCACCGGTGACTTCCCAGCCTAGTCGCCGAGGGTTTACCGTGACGCCCGTGCTAAAGATCGCCCTCGGTCGTGTCGTGGCTGCAACATCGATCGGCGCGTTGCTGGCAACAACGTCGCTGCCCGCACCCGATGCCGGCGCCGCACCGGCCGGCGGCGTCGCCGGCATGATCGTGTTCCTCGACCCGGGCCACAACGGCGCCAACGACGCCTCGATGACCCGGCAGGTCCCCACCGGACGCGGCGGTACGAAAGATTGTCAGACCAGTGGGACCGATACCGCCAGTGGCTACGCCGAACACACCTTCAATTGGGACACCGTCTTGCGGATCCGCGCGGCGCTAAGCCAGCTGGGAGTGCGCAC
>Ga0307380_10004964_pt1 | contig 17787 bp, 16 predicted proteins | sample UN3MG_FD_202239 | JGI IMG/M metagenome (GOLD analysis project Ga0307380, IMG submission 202239) | Soil microbial communities from Risofladan, Vaasa, Finland - UN-3 | ecosystem: Environmental > Terrestrial > Soil > Coastal area > Acid sulfate soil | place: Finland: Risofladan, Vaasa | collected...
AAAACTTAATGTCCTTTATAAACTTATCTTTAATAAATACTATATTGATGAGATATATGATTTTTTCATCATAAAACGAACTAAACAGTTTGCAACCATCCTTTGGCAGTGGTTTGACGTTCCCATAGTAGATGGGATGGTTAATGGAACAAGTAAATTTACAGTCTTCCAAGCCAAGCTCTCTTCACTTTTTGATGTAAATACGGTGGATGGGGCTGTCAACGGCATTTCCGTGATTGTTAAGAACTGGGCTAAGAATTTTAAGTTCTTCCAGACAGGCCTAGTCCAGAATTATGCTTTAGTAATGCTTTTTGCAGTTTTTGTTATCGTAAGCTTTTATCTCTTTTTCTAAATTTATAGGAAGAGGTCAATATAAATTTTTAATAAAAAAGGTAGCTTAAAAAACTTGAATAAAAAAGGAAGGAGAAGGATCGATGTTTAATTTGGAGATGGCTAACAATATTTTGGGTCTTCCCATCTTATCGCTAATCTGCTACATACCTATCTTAGGGGCATTAATCATTGTTTTCTTTTTTAACAAGGAAAAGACAGTCGCGATCAAGAATTTCGCTCTTTTCGTTACGTTTGTTGATCTTGCTGTTTCCCTTTTACTCCTCAAATATTTTGATCCCTCTTCTGCCCACATGCAGTTTGCAGAGAGGGTCCCTTGGATACCAACTGTAGGGATAGAGTATTTCTTTGCCATTGATGGGATCAGTATCCTTCTCATACTCCTTACAACAGTTTTAATGCCTATTTCTGTTCTCTGCTCTTATGCAGCAATAACAGAGAGACAAAAAGAATATTACGTATGTCTCCTCTTCCTGCAGACAGGAATGCTCGGAGCCTTCATGGCCCTTGATTGCTTCCTTTTCTATGTTTTCTGGGAGGTCATGCTGGTTCCCATGTACTTCTTAATCGGGATGTGGGGTCATGGAAGAAAGCTCTATTCTGCAATCAAGTTTTTTCTGTTTACCCTGTTTGGTGGTATTTTCATGCTGTTGGGTATCCTTTCCCTCTACTTCTTAAATCATGCGGCTACAGGAGAGTTTACATTCAATGCATTAAAATTTGTCCAACTCCAAGTTCCTAACAGCCCAATATTCATGGGGCTCTCTGTACAGGATCTCTTATTCCTGGCATTCTTCATAGGCTTTGCGATAAAGGTGCCTATGTTTCCGTTCCATACATGGCTTCCTGATGCCCATACAGACGCCCCAACTGCTGGTAGCGTCATCTTAGCAGGAGTCTTACTGAAGATGGGAACTTACGGTTTTGTGAGATTCAGTCTCCCTCTCTTTCCAGAGTCAAGTGCTACCCTCGTTCCCTTTATGGCTGTCTTAGCGATTATAGGAATCATCTACGGTGCACTTGTATCTTTGGGCCAGAAGGAACTGAAGAGGCTGATTGCCTACTCTAGTGTAAGCCATCTCGGTTTTGTTATGTTAGGGGTGTTTGCCCTCAATCCTCAGGGAATCATTGGTGGGATGATCCAGATGATAAGCCACGGTATCAGTACCGGAGCATTATTCCTTATTGCAGGAATCATCTATGAAAGAAGGCATACCTATACCATAGCTGATTTTGGGGGCCTGACGCACAAGATGCCGATATTTGCTACCCTATTTGCCATTTCTATGCTCTCTTCGCTCGGGCTTCCCGGCTTAAATGGTTTTGTGGGAGAGTTTCTCATATTGGTCGGTATATTTAAAGAAAGCTATGTCTATGCGGCCTTAGCTGCAGTTGGAATTATTTTAGGAGCAGCCTATCTGCTGTGGCTCTATCAGAGGGTGATGCTGGGCAATTTGGATAAGCCTGAAAATGAAAAAGTATGGGATTGTAATTTTAGAGAAGTAGCTTATATGATGCCCCTCATTGTACTCATGTTTTGGATCGGTTTGTATCCAAAGCCGTTCCTTAAACTCATGGAGCCAACCGTGATTAATCTGGTTGAAAACATTAGACCTGGTTATACAGATAAAGGGAGCAGTATAGCTGGGAAAAATATTATCTTACCAGACATAAAAAGCTTGCGTGCAAAGAGCCATACAAAAGGACTGTAATTTTAAATTGTCCTTTGTATAAGTTAATATGAAAATTCTTTACATTTAAGATATATGATTTAGCTGGATTTTAAGGAGAAGATTATGGAAGTTATTCTGCCTCAGCTGCCAAGCCTAAATCTGTTGATGCCAGAGATCATTCTGACATTTTTGGGCTGTCTCATATTTGTAGTCGACCCATTTGTTTCAAAAGAGAATAAGGCTTTTTTAGGTTGGCTTGGACTCGCGGGTCTTATCATTGCTATCTTTTACAGTCTTGGTTTATGGGGCAAGGATGAAATTATCTTCAGCGGGATGTATGCAGTTGATAATTTTTCAGTATTCTTTAAAATTCTCCTTTTGGTTGTTACCATACTGACAATTCTTATATCTCTAAGATATCTAAAAGTTGAAGAGATAAATATGGGAGAATACTATGGTTTGATTATTCTCACCACTCTGGGCATGATCATTATGTCTGCCGGTGCCGATTTAATCAGTATCTATCTTGGATTGGAGCTCATGTCTCTTTCCCTATATGTTCTTACAGGTTTTATAAGAAGAGACCCCAAATCTCAAGAAGCCGCTCTTAAATATTTTCTGTTAGGTGCTTTCACCTCTGGTATTATACTTTATGGGATAGCATTACTTTACGGCATTACAGGGACAACGAATCTCAATGGAATTTCTCAATACTTGACCAAAGAGGGAATGACTTTCAGTATTCCTCTCATATTATCGATGATTCTACTCATCACCGGCCTGGGCTTTAAGATCTCCTTTGTTCCCTTTCATATGTGGGTTCCCGATGTCTATGAAGGAGCACCCACCTCTATTACGGCCTATATGTCTGTAGGAACAAAGGCTGCAGGTTTTGCGGCTCTGTTGAGAATATTTATGATCGGTATCGTTATCCTAAAGCCCCACTGGATTATTCTCCTCTGGCTATTATCTGTCTTTACCATGACTGTGGGTAATATTATCGCGATCGCCCAGAAGAGTTTAAAGAGAATGCTTGCTTATTCCAGTATTGCCCATGCTGGTTATATACTCGTAGGATTTATAGCAGGAAATGAAATTGGGCTTGCCGCGGTTCTATTCTATTTGATCGCCTATGTGTTCATGAATATAGCTGCTTTTTCTATGATAATCCTCCTTTGTAGAGAGGGAAACAGGGGAGATCAGATATCAGATTTTATAGGAATATCTAAAACTAACCCCTACGTTGCATTCGCCTTCATAATAATTTTTATGTCCCTTGCTGGCATTCCTCCAACAGCAGGCTTTGTTGGTAAATTATATCTCTTTGCAGCAGCAATAGAGACACATTATATCTGGCTGGCTATTATTGGGCTTCTAAATACTATATTCGCCGTATATTATTACTTTAGAGTCGTGATGGGAATGTACATGAAAGAGCCTGAAGGAGAGATTATATTAGCCCCTTCATCACCAATGCTGAACTTTGCCCTTGCAGTAATGGTTATTGCTATTATTGCCATAGGGGTATATCCAGGACCATTTATTGATGCAGCCAAGGCATCAATCCTTCCTTTTCTTGAACCTGCCAGGCTATTAGCTTTATTATAGTTGGTTCAAGGTTTAGGAAAATTATTTCTATTTTTTCTCATATTTGCAGAATTATAGTTTTGCAGAAAAATATTGACTTTTCTTATAACCTCGTTTACTTTCCAATAAATTCGCTATTTTACATTTATTGATTTTTGAAAAAAAGGCTATTTTGACTGTTTTTTGGAGGGCAAATTAATGGATTTTAAAATAACAATTCTATCAGAAAATACCGTGACGCCACAGGTCGAGGCTCTTGGTGAACATGGATTCTCGGTTTTTATTGAAGGAGAAAGGGAAAACGTCCTCTTTGATACTGGGCAGGGGCTTGCGATCATCAATAACTCAATGGCCCTAAATAAGAACCTGAGGTCTATTGATAAAATTGTTTTAAGTCATGGTCATAAAGATCATTCTGGAGGGCTTGCAAAGGTTCTTCAGATAAAGGGGGATGTTGAAGTCATTGGCCATCCCAATGTGTTCAAGACGCGTTACAGATTGAAAAAGGATGGAAAGAAAAAATATGTGGGATTACCCTTTCATAGATCCTACCTTGAGGGATTGGGGGCAAGATTCAATTTGATAAAGGAGTTTACTGAAATTTCAAAGGATATTTATGTGACAGGAGAGGTGCCAAGAAAAAACCCCTTGGAAAAGGGGGATCCTGACCTCTATGCTGAGGTTGACGGGAAATTAGTCCCCGATCCCCTTGAGGATGATCTCTCATTAGTTTTGGATACAAAAAAGGGTATGGTCATTGTTTTAGGGTGCGCCCACTCTGGCGTAATCAATATCATCGAACATATTATTGGGAAGAAAGGAAATAATAGGATTAGGGGCATCATAGGGGGAACGCATCTCAAAGGGACTTCCTCAGAACAAATTGAATGGACAATCAAAGAACTGGAAAAGTATAGCATTGAAATGCTAGGTGTGTCTCATTGCACAGGCATGGATGCATCTCTTATCCTGTCTCAAAAATTTAAAGAGAAATTTCTTCCCTGTAATGTTGGGACAGTCATTGAATTTTAGATTTATATTTAAAATTGATATAGGCTCTTGAATTGGAATACAAGACCCATTTAAAAATAGTTATCGTTTTGATTTTCGCTACTGTCTCTATTGGTCTGGTTGGGTATATGGCTATAGAGGGACTGAGGTTTATCGATGCCCTTTATATGACAGTTATAACCCTTACCACTGTTGGTTTTAAGGAGGTGAAAGATCTATCAGACTTAGGGAGGCTTTTTACTATATTTTTAATCATCCTTGGTGTAGGAGTTATAGCCTACTCAGTAAGAATTATAATAGAATTATTTTTAGATAAGAAAATAGGGGAATTCTGGAGGGTAAAAAGAATGAAAGAAAAGATAGAAAAGCTTATCAATCACTACATTGTCTGTGGTTATGGGAGGATCGGAGCAGAGATATGCTCCGAGTTTGCAAAGGCAGGTGTTCCTTTTGTTGTGATAGAAAAAGATCCTGAAGCTATTGAGAAACTTCAAACAAAGGGGTTTTTGTATGTGGAAGGAGATGCAGAAGAAAATGAAATCCTTTTAGCCGCAGGGATTGAGAGGGCAAAGGCTCTATTGAGCGTTTTAACATCTGATGCAGATAATGTATTTGTTACTCTTTCAGCAAAAGCGCTGAATCCTAAAATTAAAGTAGCTGCCAGAGCTACTGATTATCAGGCTGAAGAGAAGTTAAAAAGGGCAGGGGCGGATAATGTTATTTCTCCGTATATCATTGGAGGAAGAAGATTAGCAGCAGTGGTTATAAAACCAACAGTGGTTGATTTCTTGGATACGGTTGTATCTGCTGGAAATGTGGAACTCCAGATGGAAGAAATACAGGTACAAGATGACTCAGAAATCCTTGGAAAATCTCTGTCTGATGCAGAGATAAGGCAGAAATCTGGCGCTATCATTGTTGCCATTGTGGATAATAAGGGAAATTTTAAGATTAATCCACCTCCAACTGAGAAAATATTATCTGGGGAGATTCTCATTGCATTGGGGACAAATAATCAACTGAAGAGATTAAAGGAAATGGTGGGCAAATAATGTATTGACAATAATTTAATAAATATGTTAAAGAAATAAAGAGATATGGATTTAATTCAAAATGAAAATTATTAGAATAATAAAATGTAAACATTGCAATAAAGAACAGAAGAGACTCTTAGCTAATGGTATGACAGATGAGGATCTTCTCTGGTATAGATGTGCATACTGCAATAAATTTGGTCTCTATATTTATGAGTCAGAGAGGTTATCCTTAGAGGTTATCCTTAAAAGAATTTATCTTAGAGTATTACAGGCATTACAAATTTAGATATTTTTCAAAATTTTAGATTTTGCTGAGAGGTGGTTCTTGATAAAAACCATCAGGCTTTATTTATCGCCTCCTAAAGAGAAGAATTAAGCTTTCTATTTATCATTCGTAAAGGAAAGGAGGTGAAGTAGATGAATTCAGTTTTTTTAGCCCTCTTTGCTTTAATCGGCTACTTTTTGGCTTATAGATTCTACTCAAAATTTATTAGCCAAAAGATTTATGCCTTAGATCCCAATTTCAAGACTCCTGCCCATGAATTTGAAGACAACAGGGATTTTGTGCCTACAAGGAAATCTGTCCTATTTGGGCACCATTTTGCCTCGATTGCGGGTGCGGCTCCTATTGTTGGCCCTGCGATTGCCGTGATCTGGGGGTGGCTTCCAGCACTTCTTTGGGTTGTGTTTGGTACCATCTTTATCGGTGCTGTCCACGACCTGAGTGCTTTAGTGCTCTCAGCGAGACATCAAGGAAGATCAATAGGGGACCTCACTGAGCAGATTGTGGGGCCAAGGGCAAGGACACTCTTTCTTCTGATCATATTTTTTACCTTGCTGATTATTATTGCTGTCTTTGCTCTGGTGATAGGTGTTCTGTTTATGAAGTATCCAATGACCGTATTCCCTATCTGGTTTGAGGTTCCCCTTGCTATGGTCATCGGCTATATGTTCTATCAAAAGAGGACAAATATCCATCTCCCCTCGATCATTGCCCTGATATTGATGTATATCTCAATATACCTTGGCACCTTTATTCCTATGAAGATGCCTCCTCTGCTGTTCGATTCTACGCTCCTGACATGGGTAGTTATCCTTTTGGTGTATGCCTATTTTGCCTCTACACTCCCTGTATGGCTTCTCTTGCAGCCAAGGGATTATATCAATACCCATGAATTGATATTCGGTCTGGGTATCCTCTATCTGGCTCTCTTTATCGGACATCCTACTGTTGTTGCCCCGGCTTTCAATCCAAGCCCAGCAGGAGCACCACCGATTATCCCACTTCTCTTTGTTACGATTGCCTGTGGAGCCGTATCAGGTTTTCACAGCCTTGTCGCTTCTGGAACCTCTTCGAAGCAGATTGATAAAGAAACAGATGCTAGGTTTATCGGATACGGGAGCATGGTTTTTGAGGGAGTTCTCTCAACAATGGCTATTATCGCCTGTACAGCTGGGTTTGCTACTTTAGCTGCATGGAAAGGCCATTATGCGAGCTGGGGAGCAGCAGCGGGTCTCGGTCCCAAGGTTTCAGCCTTTGTAGAAGGAGGGGCATCCTTTGTCCAGGTATTTCATATATCCAGAGAACTAGCCGTCGCTTTTGTCGCAGTAGTTCTTATCAGTTTTGCAGCAACTACTCTGGATACAGCCACACGAGTTCAGCGCTATGTGGTGCAGGAGCTTGCCAAAGACTACGATGTAAAGCTCTTTCAAAAGTATCATCCTGCTACCATGGTGGCAGTCATTTCTGCCTTTTTATTGGCCTATCCTAATGGTGGCAAGGGAGGCTTAATCCTTTGGCCGCTGTTTGGTACTCTAAACCAGCTTTTGGCAGGATTAGCCTTACTGGTAGCAACTCTCTATCTGGCTAAGAAGGCAAAACCGATTATCTACACCCTGATACCGATGATTTTTATGCTGATCGTGACGGGATGGGCAATGCTGTATAATATACAGCACTTTATAGCAAAAGGTAACTGGCTCCTTACCACGATTGGTTGTATTACTATTTTGCTGGAGATCTGGCTTATCTTAGAGGCTATCTACGCATTTAGAATATTTAAGAAAGAAGAACTTCCAGCGGTGGAAACAACTGAATAAAATTAATATCTTTTTGGCTGGGGTGGGCCTCCATCCCAGCCTATCTTTTTGAATATCTCTCTTGTCTTGTTATCCAATAAAATGCTATAATGCGTCCCCACCTTATCACGAGTGATTAAATCATTTTTAAATAAGAATCATGGAAATTCCATTACTCAATGATATCCTGATTGTCTTCGGACTCTCTATTGTAGTGATTTTTTTATGCCATCGGCTTCGTATACCGGCAATTTTGGGTTTTCTTCTGACAGGTGTATTAGTGGGACCTCATGGACTGTACTTGATAAAGGCAATTCATGAAGTTGAGATCCTCGCTGAAATTGGGGTGATTCTCCTTCTTTTTACCATTGGTATTGAGTTTTCACTGAAACAGTTCTTTCAGATCAAAAAAACGCTCTTGCTGGGCGGTTCCGTTCAGGTATTGCTTACCTTACTTGCAGGTTTAAGGATTGCCAAACTCAGCAGTCTATTTGGTGACTAACAGATATTTTTCATTCGGCTATCAACATGATTTTATATCAATAAAAGCAAGCGTTTTTTGCACCGAAATGGGGTTGACAAGGTTAGTGTTCTTTTATATACTTCGAAAAATTTATCGTGAAGGGGGGCTATCCTTATAGATAAATAACAATAGCCTTCCCAGAAGAATTTTTTTTGCGGAGAGGCTTTTGTTGTGTCTAAAAAGAGGTGCCGGGAAACTTTAACTTCAAATTTCTTTAACGCACCACCTCTGGTTCTGCACCCATAACCAAAGTATTTAAAAGGGGAAATGGCTTTTTGACCGAACCTTCTAAGAAAACCTTTAAGTCCCTATTACTCCAGCAATTAGATATAATTTACCAACAAAACCCGCTGCAGTTACTTGCTGGTGTGCTGATTCTATTGGCCATCCTGTTGCCCGTAGTTGTTGTAACTGTCATTGTCTGGGATTATACCAACAGCCCTGGATTTTGCGGGACACGCTGCCATACCATGCCACCAGAATACGCCGCCTATAAGGCTTCTCTTCACTCCAACGTAAGGTGCGTGGATTGTCATATTGGTAAAGCCTCTACATTGAAGACTATTCAAATGAAAGCCTCTCACGGAAGCCATCTTTACAGGCTTATTTTTGGTTATCAAAGACCCATCCTGGTAAAGAGTCTTCGACCGGCCGAAGAGAGTTGTGAGCGCTGTCATTGGCCAAAAGCCTTTCATAATGATACTGTGCGCGAGATAAAACACTATGCCTCTGATAAAAACAACACCGAATCAAGAATTTTCTTGATTACGAGAACCGGTGGAGGGGCAACGCGAGAAGGGAGAGGAAAGGGCATCCACTGGCATATTGAAAACGAGATTTTTTTCATAGCCAGAGATAAGCAAAAGCAGATCATTCCTTGGGTCAAAGTGGTTGATTTTAAAGGGAAAGTTACTGAATACATAGACGCCACAGCTGAAATCACACCAGAGGATATTAAAAAGGCTAAGAAGCATAAAATGGATTGCCTGGATTGCCATAACCGCTCTGCTCATCTCTTACGCTCACCGGATAGAGCTCTCGATAAGGCTTTATCTTTGAAGCGCATTGACCGACATATTCCTTTTATCAAGAAGAAAGGATTGGAAGTCCTAAGAGTCCCTTATACAACCATTGAGGAGGGAGTGAAGGCTATCTGGGCTTTGGAGGATTTCTACCGAAAAAATTATGCAGACTTTTACAATCAAAACCAGGGGCTGGTTCAAGTCGCCTTACAAGAATTTGAGAGAATCCTCAGGGAAACCGTGTTTCCTGATATGGCTGTTGTGTGGACAACCTATCCTGATAACATCGGTCACAAAGAGTTTGCAGGGTGCTTCCGCTGTCACAACGGCAAACACTTTAACTCGAAAGGAGAATCCATTCGTCTGCACTGTAACATCTGTCACTCTATCCCTCTTACTGTAGCGGAAGGAGAATGGGTGGAACCGGCGAAGCTTGGCGAAGTCTTGCTCACTGCAACTGAACCTCCTTCACATAAGGAAGCTAACTTTATGGCTGATCACCGCTTCCAGGCTGAGCCGAACACGTGTGGGGCTTGTCACGGGCCGGTGACGTTTGGTTACAAAAACCATAACTTCTGTAGCAACCAAGTGTGCCACGGCACAAAATGGCCGATGGTCAATTTGGACGCTAAGGTAAGCCACCCCATACAACGAATCGGGAAACACGCGCAGGTGTGGTGTCATGAATGCCACAAAGGGGAGAGGAAACCGGAGTATGTGTGCAGCAACTGCCACAAGCCGCCTAAAAAGACCCATTATGGACCGGATTGTTCTCAGTGCCACAGCCCAGTGGGTTGGAAGAAATCAGCAGCCTTTGTGAGTAAGAAAAAACCTTCACCGGTGCCTCACGAACTGAAGAATCGTGAAAATTGTCTAGTATGCCACGGCGATGATAAGTTCAAACCTTTTCCAGCTGACCATAAAGGACGATCTAACGAGAGCTGTCTGAACTGCCACAGATCCAAGTGAATTGGTTTTTATAAGAAAATCTAATCCTTTCGAGTATTATTCTTTTAGACTTTCCTCTTTTATAAGTTACAAAATTTTCAGTTTACTCTACAGGAAAGCCTGCTTTTACCCATGCCTCCCAGCCCCCAGCCAGGCTGACGACATTTTTGTATCCCATTTTCTGCAAGGTTTGGGTAGCGAGAGCGGAGCGTGCACCTGATTTGCAATATATAATAATATAGGCATTTTTGTCAGGAATCTTTTTATCAATTTTTAATTCTAAAACGCCTCTCTGTAAGAAGATCGCGCCTGGAATATGGCCCATTTTATACTCCTTTTCTGTTCTGACATCTAAAACAATAGCCTTCCCTGCATCGATATCTTTCTTGGCCTGTTCAACTGAGATTTCTTTTATTGTTTTTTTGGCTTCCTTAACAAAATCCATTCCTGTCATATCTGCCAGAGCAAAGGTAGAAAAAGAAAAGGCCAAAAGAGAAGCAAAAAGAACCAATAAACCTCTTTTGACGATTTTTTTCATATAACTTTTTCACCTCCTTTTTCATTATTAGCTTAGATATAGTTAATTATCAAAATCTATTTTTAGGCACGATGGGAAATAATAATAAGAAATTTCTTGGTGTCAAGGAAAATTTAGATAATTTCCTTAATATGAATTAACACAAAGATAGAATATTTTTATAGTTTTATGTCTGGTGATATTCCAAATAGTGGCCTTACTTTTTGTAAAGAGGAGGACATTGAAATAAACAATTTTATCATTCAGAAATTTTACACAGAAAAGATGCTTAAAAACCTTTAAAGGCAATTTTTTTAAATAAGACACTAAAAATCAATAATTTATATTAATCTTCACAATAAAATACATTCAAAATCTACTGGTGTTTCTCGTAAAGATTATGAGAAAAACAGGTAATTTTTCGAGTTTTTTAATTTCCATGGTTTTTCTATACTTATATAAATTACTTCAAAAGAGAAGCTTTAAGAGCGAATAAAAAGAACGCTCATCTTGAAAAATATTTTTTTAAAAAAACTTGCATTAACCTGACTTATTTAGTAAAGTAAGCAAACTTTTCAGCTATTTTTAATTTACAATTCAACTCTATCTATTTAATATAAAAGAAAGGGGGTGAATTAGTTGAAAAAGAGTCTGAAATTTCTTGGCATTGTTTCATTTATGATAGTGATAGGATTAGCCTTTGGGATTGATGCTTCTGCAGGAGAGTACGTTGGTTCTGATACATGCATGAGCTGTCATTTCAAGCAGTATAATGACTTTGTTGTCTCTGGTCATCCCTATAAATTGAGGAAGGCTCAAGATGCCAAGATAGCAGGACTACCTCTTCCTGAGGGGTATACGTGGGATGATATATCCTATGTGATTGGAGGAAAGAACTGGAAAGCAAGATATATGAATAAGGAGGGATATATTATTACCACAACAGGTCCAAATAAGGATAAACCGGGGAAAAACCAATATAATCTCTGGAATGATACTTGGTCTAACTATCATCCTGGAGAGAAGAAGAAGTACAACTGTGGTAAATGTCACACCACAGGTTACTCAAAAGAAGGGAAGCAAGATGGTCTTGAAGGTGTTGTTGGAACATGGGCATTCCCTAGTATCCAGTGTGAAAACTGCCATGGTCCTGGTGCAAAACATGTAAAGGGGCCCTCTAAGGCAAATATTGTTGTCAATAAGTCTTCTGCTCAGTGTGGAAAATGTCACATCAGGGGAAAGGCTGAGACAATTCCTGCCAAAGGTGGATTTATCAGACATCACGAGCAGTATAATGAACTGTTAGCAAGTCCTCATAAGTCAATGGCCTGTGTGACTTGCCATGACCCGCATAAGAAATCTGAGTTTTCCGTCAAGGTCGATTGTGTTCAGTGCCACAGCAAACAGAAGACGGAATATGCTGGATCTCCTATGCAGCTTCGAGGCGTAGAATGTATTGACTGCCATATGCCTATGGCTACAAAATCTGCTATTAAGCAGGCGAAGTACAAAGCAGATATTAAGACGCATGTCTTCAAGATTAATCTCGATCCAAATGCGAAGATGTTTACGGATGATGGCAAATATGCCAAGGGATATCTGACAGTGGAGTATGCCTGTTTGGTTTGTCATGGTGAGAAAGACAGAAACTGGGCATTGAAGACTGCCAAGAATGTCCATTCCTACGGAAGAAAGTAGGGAAATCTTTGGCTTTTGATTCTCTGAATTTTTGAACTAAAAAAGGTGGGGTAAAAAGATACCCCACCTTTTTTAGTTTTAAGCTCTCTCCATCAAAAACAATTGCCTTCATAATAAAGCTCTCTTTTTTGATAATCTATTTTTAAGCGGACACAGATCACAGCGAGGTGACTTATGACAATAAAAATGCCCGATATAATCCAGCAATGCATGGAACTCGTTAAAAAGAGCAACATCGGTTGGAAGACGCTGCATAAAAAATTCCTGTAATTCCTGATAGCTTGGGTTTTCATGGAACCATCCATGGCGATAAAGGATACGACGTGTATAGGTATCCACAACAAAAATCGGTTTTTGCAATGCATAGAGAAGAATTGAATCGGCTGTTTCCTCTCCAATGCCATAAATCGATAGTAGCTCATTATGTAAAACCTTTGTGTCTCTTTGAGACATCTTTTTTATTGAACCCTGATAGTGATTCAGAAAATATTTCACAAATTGCTTGGTCTTCTTTGCCTTTTGATTGAAATATCCAGAAGGACGGAGCAAGATTGCCAGTTCTTTCTCAGAGATCTTATCGAGTGTCTTTGCAGAGAGTAAATTGTTCTGTTTGAGATTGTTGATGGTTTTTTCTACATTTGCCCAGGCAGTGTTCTGCGTCAAAATTGCTCCAATAATAACCTCAAAAGGAGAATCTGCAGGCCACCAGTGGCGAGGCCCAACTTGTTTCAGCAATTGATGATATACATCCATCATTTTTTTTGGTGTTAAAGAGCGTTTAATCATTTGAAAAATTATCCCTGTAGATCTTAAACAACCAATAAAACAACTCTGTTTTTAAATTTATCCGTGTGAAAAATTAAATCTTTTTGGCAAATAAATCAAGGGGAAAATAGAAGAAAAGTTTACATATAAGAAAGACTGCTTTTAAGAGGGAAGAGGTTTATGAGGCGTAGATCAAGCCTAAGTTTCAATTTCTGAGGTTTGGAATTCGCCTTCGTTTTCAACCCAGGGAGGCAATACTTTACAGAGAATATAAAGGATGACAAGCGGTAATATTAATAAAAAGGCAGCCATCAATAAACCTTCTATTCCCAATAATTCTAGTTTATAAACTGTTAGACCTCGGAGGCTTTTTGAGAATAGCTGACCGCCAATGACAACATTCCACCGCGTACTGAAAATACCTATCTGCACGAGAATAGCAGCGACAAAATAGACCATCCTTCGCATTTCATCTGGGATCTTGAAAAATCTCGCCCAAGTTATTGTTATCATCGGTGCAAGGCTGCCAATAATAATCTGCGAAACTATCAAGCTGATAAACAGCCTGCCTTTTATTAACTCTGCCAAAATCTTAATAGATTCCTCTGACTCATAAAGCCTATGGATGAAGTCCAGCAGCTCCAGTGAAAAGTCAATAATCATAGCATAGAGAAGTAGTTCGGCCAGCTTATTAAGACAACCCATATTCATCTCTTTCCAGCGAAACATAGAGGTGACCATGTAAATTAAAAATACTAAAGCAATACCAGAAACCATCGCTGAAAAAAGAAAAACGATTGGCATCAGCACACTGCTCCACCAGGGATTCGCCTTGACCGCTCCGAAAATAAAGCCAACATAGCCATGGAGGAGGAATGCTGAAGGGATACCGATGATGGTGATAACTCTTCCAATTTTTTCGTCAAAATTTAAGGATGGCTCTGAAATATCTGCTGCGCCCAAGGTGAGAATCTTATAGAGATACTTACTCAATCCCTTTTTTTCTTTGGACCAGATTACGATTTCTTTTCGATAGTCAAACCATATCTCCAAGAGTAATACCACCATCAAATACCATGCATAAACAAACCCAAACATGGCCATTGCCGATTGTGTAGAGGGTGTTAAAAACATCTCGAAAGCACGTTCTGGACGCCCAAGATGAATGATAAGCGGAAGAGGTGCTACAAGGAGAAAAGCGAGCGCAGCCAAAAGAGATAATCTATATACAGGTTGCAATACCTTTACATTGAATACTCTTTCGAGAGAAGCAAGAATGAAAGCACCAGCTACTAACCCTGTTATATAAGGATAGACCACTATTAAGGTTCCCCAGTGGAGCTCAAACTCATTAGGATAAATAAATCCAGTTATATGCTGAAACTCAGGTATCATATTAGTCATGCTTATATCCAGCAAATTATCTCACCTCCATATCAGCACCAGAATAATAGACCTTAGGTTCAGTATTCAGATATTGTTTCATAACGATAATGTCATTAAAACGGACAAATCGTCTTAAAGGACTACTCTGTAATCCAACCTCACCAAAGATTCGAGTCTGAGTTGGGCAGACCTCAACACAGGCAGGAAGGGAGCCCTTTATAATACGGTGATAGCAGAATGTACATTTATCAGCTACTTTTTTAACAGGATGGAGGTAGCGGGCTCCGTAGGGGCAGGCTTGAATACAATAACGGCAACCGATACACCACTTCTCATCAACAAGGACCACTCCGTCTTGGCTGAGAAAAGTTGCGCCGACAGGGCATACCTGGACACACGGAGGTTTAGCGCACTGGTTACATATCTTGGGAACAAAGTATGTCTTTAATATATCGATATCACCTTTGAACTCAGGAAAGCCGTCAATACCGCCATTTGGGCTGTCTACATAGGTTTCCCCCTCTATGGGAACGATATATCTTTCAATCCAGGTTCGGAAATAAATCGGTTCTCTGGAGATATTATTTTCTTTTTTGCAGGCATCTACGCATCTTCCACAACCGATACATTTATGAATATCTATCCCCATTCCATACCAGTGCTTTGTTGGATCATACTGGCTATTTTCTCTACTGAAAAGGAGCTTTTCAGGCTGAAAAGAAAGGTAAAATATCCCGGCAAACGAAAGCGCTTTATAGCAGCTTTTCAAAAAATCTCTTCGATATAATTGAAAAGAATTCTTTTTCATCGCTTCGCCTCCGGATAATGAGGATAATGGCATTCCCAGCACAAGTAGCGTCCGCCGTGAGTACTGAGGTCGATACGACGGATTTCCTTGAGACTATCAGCATCTTTGGCGTGGCACTGCCCACAAAATGCTCTTTCTACTGGCTTTCCAGCTTTTTCGAGTTTTGGGTTAGTTAGGTGTTTCTCTGTAACCTTATGACATTGTTCACAGGAAAGGGATGCATGATGCGAGACCCTCTTTTGATTGACTATGGTTCGATGGCAGGCGCTGCATTCAGAAATAACTTGGGGCACGAGAGGGTTGTGCGGTTCATGGCATGCCATACATGCTTTTCCAGGATTATGGGTTTCTGCAATAATCTGGGGAAAGCCTGTAGGTCTTGAGGGATTGAAAGCGTGACAGAGCTGACAATGTTCGCGTTCCCTAGGGACAATCGGTTTATATTCACCAGGTGAACTGGTATGTTTTGCCGCAGGCCCATGGCATGTTTCGCACGATACTCCCTTATGGTTAGACTTTGTTAAGGAATTATAAATGTTACTATGGCAGTTTGTACATACCTGATATCCGGCATAATTGATCTTCTGAGAAGCAATTTCATCCAGCGCATTACCACGGTAGTGTCCATACTTTCCAAATGAATGGGGAACAAAAAATATTCGCCCTATGATAAAAGCTCCGATTACTATTGCAAAAATCACAGCCAAACTGATTATTTGACGAGGAATCTTGGGATTAAATTTAATATTTTTCCAATCAAAATTTTTCAAAAAATCTCCTCAAAAGGCAAAGATTATTCGACGAATATATTCAATATTATATTTCAAGTCAATTCTTCCCATCTTTTTCATTATTGTAGAAGATTTAAAGAGCAATAAAAAAAATAACAGCAAAGGTGTCTCATTCTTATTTAATTTTTTTTAAAAAGGTTTTTTCCAAGAGGTCTGCTAAGCCTTTAATATCATTTATATCAAAACAGGGAACACCCCTATCAAATCTTCTGTCACTGACAATCGCAATGAGATTATCTTCATCTGTGCAGAGGAGCTCTTTATGGACCTCAGATCGAAATACCTCAATCTTGGGCTTGTCCCCCTTTTTATAACCTTCTGTGAGAATAATATCTACATCCTTAATGATGGATGATCCTATTTTGTCCAAGGTATACTCTTTATCTACCACTTTTATAATGGCCAACTTATTAGGTGAAGAGATAACTACTTCATCAGCACCTGCCTTGGTATGCCTCCAGGTATCCTTTCCCTCTTTGTCAATTTCAAAGCCATGAATATGATGCTTTATTGTAGCAACCCTATAGCCTCTGTTCTTTAATTCTGGAATAAGTTTTTCCATCAATGTTGTCTTTCCGCTATCAGATTTCCCAACAATCGAAACAATTGGTATCATGCCTCATGTTCCTCATAAAGAGATTTTTCAACTGCTTCAGCTCTCAATATATCCTCTTCTGTGTTAAGATTTAAAAAGGCAATTTCTTTAGGATCATATGTGGCTATCTCTGAAATTCCTATCTCTTTAACTTTTACATGAGTAAAGAAATCCAAGATTCTCAAATTGTTCCCCTCAATTAGTTTCTCAATATAAGGAATGCAAACCTTTGAATATATCGCATGAAGAGGCTCAAAGCCTTTTTTGCTCCGTGGTATGACGATATCTGAATCCTTTGTAATTCCTATCATATATTTTATTAAAGACTCATTTAGAAAGGGCATATCACATGCAAAAATAAAATTATGTTTAGATGAAGATACTTTTAGCCCTGTATAAATACCACCCAAAGAATCTTTGCCCGGTATAATGTCTGAATATATCTTGCAACCAAGATAAGAATAGAGATCTGGAGTATCTGTAATAATGATAATATCCTTAAATATCCTTGATAGGGTAGAAAAGGCTCTATCAATGATAGTTATCCCACCTATTTTTATAAAAGATTTATCCTTTCCAATCCTTTTGTTCTTTCCCCCTGCTAGGATGATACCCGTCAATTCGATCTCTCCAAAATAAAAAAACATGCAAAAATTATCATGGTGATTGAGGATTGTCAACTGAGTTAATCTTGTAGAAGCACTTTTTGGTTATATAAATGACTTATCCACTAATCCTTCGGTGATGAGAGACAGGCATGAAAAAAGATTAGCCAGAGTGAAAAATGGATTTAGCTTTTAAATTCCCTATCAATTGCTCTCTTTATCTCTTCGATTGATTTCCCTTGTTCGTAAAGCTGGGCTGCCCTCAGGGCCTCCTTCTGACAGAGCAGTCAGCCTGCACCATGATTTTCAACAAAACAACTCAAAAGGCTTTTATGATAGAAAGGCGGCTCATCACAAGTGCAATAACAAAAGACCTCGTCCATTACACGGG
>Ga0307380_10004965_pt1 | contig 17781 bp, 10 predicted proteins | sample UN3MG_FD_202239 | JGI IMG/M metagenome (GOLD analysis project Ga0307380, IMG submission 202239) | Soil microbial communities from Risofladan, Vaasa, Finland - UN-3 | ecosystem: Environmental > Terrestrial > Soil > Coastal area > Acid sulfate soil | place: Finland: Risofladan, Vaasa | collected...
TGCCCATCGCCGCATGGCGTGGATCCGCTCGCGCACGCCCTCGGGTGGGAGACCGTTGGTGTGGAACATGACGTAATCCACCGCACGAAGCGCCCGGTCGCCCGGGCTGCCGCGGGGCTGAATGCCCCCCGACCAGCTCATGGAGACGGGAAGTTCTTTTCCGCCTGTCTGCTGGGCCAATCTCACGAGCTCATAGATGCCGTCGGGCTGGAGCAGAGGATGGCTGTAACCGGAAACGCTGGTTTCGTTGTTGATCTCGACCAGAATGTTTCTGTAGGGAAGTGATTTCAGGAAATTCATTCCGTTGACCACCGCCTGCCGGACGTAGCGGTCGTCCGGAACAATCCCGATGCGCTCGTCCTGGCCTTGATAGAAGAATCCGACGATGATGACCATTCCCAGTTTGTCCGCCGCTTCCATCACCCTTCGTAGCCGATCCGCATAGGCACGTTTAAGGTTTCCCTCCTCGTCAAAGCCGCTGTTGAGGTGGGGCTGGTGAGGCGTTCGCTCTCCGTAGTTGCCGTCTGTCGGCCCGCCGCCCTGAAGGTTCACCGTGAAGGCGAGCAGCCCCGCCCGGCGCCAGTCCGGCAACGCAGCGATGAATTCCCGGACGTTGCGCTCCGCGTCCCACTTCCCGTCCGGGTAATCAAAATGGACGAGCCCCATGCTGTGCGTGGGATAGGGATTCTCGCGGCTGCCGTGGGCAGGGTAATTGGCATCATCGAAGATGGCCTGGACGGCGCGGACGTTCAGCAAAGTCCCGGCGATGTTCGGGTCGGCATCCGGAAAACCCGCCGCCGGGGTGTAAGTCGGATGGCCGTTGATGGTGAATTGCGAGCCGCGGATGCCCACGCGCGTGCGTGCTGCGGAATCCTCGCCTGGGGCTGCAATCGCACCCAAGAGCACGATCACGATGGCTGCGGATATTCGCGATACGCTGTTCCTCATCCCTAACTCGCCTCGGTGCCCGCGTGTTCGATCCAAAGACCTGCTTCAAAAGCCACAAACGCGCTGCCGGCAATCGCGGCCGCTTAAACTTCTTTCTGACCACGCAAACCGGCGAACTTAACTTATACTTGAGAAACCGATTCCGATTCCAGGAAAACCCGCGGATGGACCCATTCGGCCATAACACCGGGCGACTTGGCTATACTGCGGAGAGCCGGCGCGGAAGGCGCTCGGGCGTCCCGGTTCCAGGGTGGCGACCTCGAAAGGCTAACGCTCGCCACCCCAGATAATGGCGATCTGGCTGCGCACGCCCAGCCGAGGTGTGGCATCCGTCAGGCCCAACGGCAGGCCGAATTTCAATTCCAGGTGGTCGTTGAGAGAATAAATCACCTCTTCAACGGCAAGTACGCCTTCACCGGCTACGTGGTAAACGGCTGGAACAACGTGGTCGACAACAACACAGGCAAGACGTACGGCGTGGGTTTCGGCTGGACTCCCCACTCGAAGTTCAGCTTGACGCAAAACTACATGGCCGGGCCGGAAACGGCAGGGTCGAACATGAACTGGCGGCAGCTCAGCGATACGGTGGTAAGCGTCTCGCCCACCGACCGGCTGTCTTTCATCCTAAACTACGACTACGGCCGCGGCGACCGGGTGGACGGCCTGCTCAACCCCGTGTCCTGGCAGGGATGGGCGGGGTTTGTGCGCTACAAGATGAGCGACCGCAATGCGGTTGCCATGCGCTACGAATGGTTTAACGACCCCGAGGGATTCACGACCGGCGCGGGCCAGCAGTTGAAAGAGTTCACGGGCACCTTCGAGCACCGGATCGCCAACCGTCTGATTACACGTTGGGAGTACCGTTACGATTACTCCAATCAGCCCTCGTACACCAAGGGCGATGCTCCCGTGGGCTCGCAGAGCACCGTGGCGGCAGGGCTGATCTACACATTCGACATGCGCGAGTAGCAGTGAGGTTGGGTCGGGCGGGATCGACCATGCCTGAGCAGAGGGGTAGGCCTCCGGCCCGGCCAAGCATTTCCTATGTGGGATTCCGGCCCGGGGAGATAATCCAACCCCCTCGACCAGCCCCGGGGCCGGACCCGCTCCCCGACAGTGATTCCCGCGGATTCCAAACTGCGCCAAGCCTCTCTGTTGCTCCCCAAAACATTATTTATAAGAGTGGCTTGACGCACCTGGGCACTTCCTGTATATTCCCCCCGTAGTTGCACAGAGCTTGCGGGTTCAGCGGAGGGCACGGCCCGCGATGCTTAAGCTTGAAAGTCTATATTCTTGCACCCATCGATCAGCGCCAGGCGAAGGGTAGAAAGCCGCAATTTGCGGAAAGAACGAAGTTGGTTCTTTCTGTAATTTGCTCCTGTCTGGAGAACGCCTGAGATGGGGACATTCCTGGACTGGTTGCCTTCGGCCCTCACACTTCCTGTTATCTTCACGGTCTTCATTGTCGCGCTGATCCTCCAGCGCCGGTTCCACGAGCGGTCCGAGCGCAAGCGAAGCGAAGCGGAACTCCTGCGCTTCTCGAATCTGCAACTTCTCACCAGCACTCTTTCCGAAGCCGCGGACCCCAAGCAGATGGTCGACCGGACCCTGGACGGGACTCTCCAGGCCCTTGGGGTGAGCGACGGCTGTATGATGATTCGCGTCGAAGGGCCCGATGGTGTGAGCTACTCCACGGCCAACGGCCTGCCTGACCGCGCGCTCGCCCGCCTTCAGGACGGTCCCCTGTATAACTATCTCATGGCCGCCGGCGAGCGCTGGGGCACTGTCATGGTCTTCGCCGATCTGCTCCGGCCGGACCTGATGGCGGCTTGGCACCGCGATCCGCTCTTTCAGGAGTTCCGTGAAGTCTTCACCTCGGAGGGTTTGCGGACGCTCCTCGTCGTCAGCCTGCAGACCAAAGAGAGATCTTACGGGGTGCTGATCGTGGGGAGCCGGCAGTTGAGGGCTTTCCGCCCCGGCGAGCTTCGGTTGATGCTCGCCATCGGAAATCAGGTTTCGGTGGCTCTCGAAAACCGCCTTCTGCAAAAGGCGGCGGAGCGCCACCATGAAGAATTGAAAATCCTGCACCATATCGGTGACGTGCTGGGCTCTGTGGTTGATCCGAAGACGCAGGTCCAGCTCCTGCAGCGAGAACTCAAAGGTTGGCTGGGCCCGGTGAAATTCTTCCTGGCTCTGCAGGAATCCCCGGGAGGCCCGCTGGAAGCCCTGGAGGCGCCCGAGAATGGCGACGCACCGGACGACACAAAGGGCAAACTCGTCGTCGACGGGCTTTCCGACCACGTCCTGCGCACCCAAGCTCCTCTGATGATCGCCCGGGGCTTTTTGGATGCGGCCCGGCAACTGGGGATCACCTCGATCGATCCCCGCATTCGGACCTGGTGCGGAGTGCCGATTCACTTCTCGGACGGCACCATGGGAGTCCTGGCGGTGGCCGACTTCGAGCGCGAAGATTCGCTGGATGACAGGGACTTCCAGTTGCTTCAAGTTTGCGCCGGCGAAGTGGCCGTGGCCATCGAGAACGCTCGCCTCTTCCAGAGGGAACAGCGCCGCGCCCGACACTTGGCCTTGCTGAATGATCTGGGGCGGAGGGCCGCCGCCGTCCTTGAGCCGAAGGAATTGCTCACCACCGCCTGCGCCGAGATCAAGGCCGCTTTTGGCTACGATCTGATCCGTATTCAGACGTTGGACCGCGAGAAGAACGAGTTGGTCGTGGAAGCTCAGGAAGGCTACAGGTCGATGATCCTCGGCCGGCGGTTTGAGCTGGGGGAGGGACTGCCCGGCGTCGCGGCCGAAAGCGGCGAGGCCGTACTTTCCAATGATGTGGAAAACGACGAGCGATATGCCCCCATCCATCAGGGTGTTCGCTCCGCCCTGAGCTTGCCATTGAAATACCGCGACGAAACGCTGGGTGTCCTGACCATCGAAAGCTTGAAGCCCCACAGTTTCTCGCAGCAGGACGTTCTCACCCTCGGAACTCTCGCGGACCAGGTGGGCGTGGCGCTTCACAACGCCCGGGCCTATCAGGAGGCCCAGGAGCAGGCCATCACCGACGGCCTGACGGGGCTGAAGACGCACCGGTATTTTATGGAAGCGCTGGAAGCGGAATGGCGGCGCGCCCCACGTTCGCGGCGCCCGTTTTCGCTCATCATGATGGATCTGGATGGGTTCAAATCCGTCAATGACCGTGCGGGCCACCTGGAGGGTGACAAGGTGCTGAACACCGTGGCCCAGGTGATCGGGGACCGTTCACGTCAGTCCAATCTCGTGGCGCGATACGGCGGAGATGAATTCGCGATTCTGCTTCCGGATTGCACCACCGACCAGGCGATGAGCCTCGCCGAGCGCTTGCGTATCAAACTCCAGTCGAACCCATATTTGGCAAGCCACGCGGTAACCGCCAGTTTCGGCATCGGAACTTTCCCTCATCACGGGGCCACGCCGGACGATATCCTGCGCGTCGCCGACTGCGGCATGTACCTGGCGAAACACGAAAACGGCAACAACGTTCGGGTGGCGATGGCCAACGGCGGCGCCGCATCCCTCCGCGAACAGCAACTGCTCCAGGCCTACCTGGGTGTGGCCGTCAAGCGGCTCTTCTCCACCGGTCCCGACGCTTTCAACCAGTACCTCGATCAATTTCGCCAAGTCACGCAGGACCCCATGAGGCCCTCGCTGCCACTCATGGAAACCGTCACCGCCCTCGCCTTCGCCATCGACGCCAAGGATCACTACACCCAGGGACATTCGCAGTCTGTGGCGCAACTCGCCTCGCAGATCGGGAAGAAGGTGGGATTGTCCGAAGATGAGTTGGAGGAGATTCGGCTGGCCGGAATCCTCCACGACATCGGCAAGATCGGCATCCCGGAAAGCCTCCTCAACAAGCCCGCGCGCCTGACGCCGGAAGAATTCGAAATCATGAAGAGCCATGCGCCGCTGGGAGCGAAAATCCTTGAGCCGCTCAAGGTCAAAGCCATCGAGCGGATCCGCGAGATGGTCCGCCACCACCACGAGCGCTGGGACGGCAAGGGTTACCCGGACGGATTGAAGGGCGAAGACATTCCCATCGGGGCGCGCATCCTGACCATCGCCGACTGCTTTGACACGATGATTTCCGACCGCGTTTACAAGAAGGCCCAGCCGGTGGAGGAAGTGCTCGAAGAACTCCGGCTGGCGCGCGGCGGCCACCTCGACGCCAAGCTGGTGGACGCCTTCTTCAACTCGCTCGCCGAAACCGGCGACCCGCGATCAGAAGCGCGCAAGACGGCCAACTGATCCTCGCCGCCTCTCTCCCGCAGCACACGAAACTCGAAATTCGAAAATCGAAAGTGGGAATTCGAAGATCGAAACTGGAACGTCGAAAATCGAAATTCGAAATCTGAGAATCGCTAACTTCCGCTGTCCTGTGTAATCCGTCAGCCGACGGATCCCCTTGTCCCCTGTCACCTGTAACCTATCCCCTGTAGATGGGTTCGTTCGCCCCTAAAATGGGTTCGTTCGGGGTCCGTTTTGACAAACGAACCCAAGCCCGGCCCTTTGTTTTCAATAACTTGGTGGCTTCGTTTTTGCATTTTAACATCCTTAGACTTGCCGGCCCGATTGGAGTTCTTGCGGCCGGGACCCTGGATTCTAATTTGCCCGGACGAGGCGGGGTCAACGGCGGGGCATGCCACGCCCTCACGGGCAATAGGCTAGAATAGTAGTCTATCAAAAGATGCCGATCATGTCAAGACGAAAGCCCCGGAGGACGGAATTCGCAGCCTTCGGGGCGCAAGGGTAAGGGGCGGCCCCGGTTGAGGAGTTCTGGAGTATCGAGAAGGTGGGCTCCGAGCCTTGGTCGGCTCGGAGCCCCTGTCGCCGGTGTGAGGCGGGCCGGTCCCGATCTTAGTTCCCGGATTTCACGTTTCCGTCCCCGTCGATCAGGCTGATCTCGCCGATATTCAACTCCCGGATGTCCGGCTCGATCTTCTCCCGGTCGCCGACGACCACCCAAACGAGATTCCCCGGGTGAACGACTTTCTTCGCGGCGTCGTTGACGTCATTCAGCCCCAGGGCCCGCACGCGCTGTGAGAAGGTGTTGAAATAGTCGTCGCTCAAACCGAAGCGGACGATCTCACCGATGGAGTCTCCCACCGCCGACATGGTTTCCCACCGGCCGGGCAGGGTCAGCGTTTCCGACGCCTTGGCGCGGGCGAGTTCGTCCTCGGTGACGGGGACTGACCCCAGGATGCCGTTCAACTCCTTCCCGATCTCGCTCATCGATTCCTTGGTCTTGTCGGTCTGCACGGAAGCGTACACGACAAAAGGACGCTGTCCGCGCGCGTCCCAGAGGAGGGTGAGCGCTCCGTACGACCAATGCTTGTCCTCCCGCAGGTTCATGTTGATGCGCGAGGTGAAGTCGGCGCCCAAAACCGTGTTCATGGTTTCGATGGCGATTTCCTGCGGGTTGGCCTTGGGCGGGGCCACATGGGCGGCGAGAATCACCGACTGGATGGCCCCCGGGCGGTCCATGATGTACACCTTGGGCTTTTCGGGCAGTGCCACGGTGCTGATGTTCTTGGAGGGAACGTCGCCCGGCTTCCAGTCCGCGAACAGTTTCTCCAGCTTGGGCTGAATCTCGGCGAGGGTTGTCGCGCCGACGACGACCAGGGTGGCGTGGTTGGGCTTGAACCACTCCTGGTGGAATTTCACCAGTTCCTCGCGGGTCATCTTCTTGACCGTTTCCTCGGTGCCCGAACCGGTAAGCGGGTTGCCGTAGGCATGTCCCTTCCCGTAGAGCAGGCCGGGGAAGACCCGCAAGGCCATGGTGATGGGCCGGGCCTTCTCCTGCTGAATCCGTGCCAGGCGCTGCTTGCGCAGCCGTTCCAGTTCTTCCGCAGGAAAGGAAGGGCGGAGGATCACGTCGACAAAGAGATCGAGCGATTGGTCGAGGGTTTCCTTCAAGGCCGAAAGGGAGACCGACGACATATCCAGGTTCGAGCCCGTCGAGAGTTCGGCGCCTAGCAGGGCGAGTTCCTCGGAGATCTGCAGGGCGTTGCGGGTTCTCGTTCCCTCATCCATCATGTCGAAAGTCATGCTCGCGGTTCCAGCCGCCGCGGACTGGTCGGCCGCGTAGCCGGCATCCACGAGCAGCTCGAAGTTGATCTGAGGAATCGACGGTCGTTCGGCGAGGATGATCTTCAGGCCATTGGAGAGCGTGGCGCGCTGAAACTTGGGGAAACGCGCCTCGGGAGGAGACCCTGCTGAGGGAACCCCTTTCGAGCGGTCCACGTCCGAGGGTGTGGTGGAATACTCGGGGAAGGGATTTACTTCCAGAATGTAAACGCCGTCGGAGAGCCAGCGCTGCGCGGCGCCCTGAAGGTCCTTGACCGTCGCGGTCTGGATGCGCTTCCGGGTTACTTTATACAAGTCCGGGCTGCCACCGAAGACCTGGTTGGCTATCAGGATGTCGGACTTACCGCCGAAACCCCCGATCCGCTCGATCCCACGGATGAACTGGGCGCGGTTCTGGGTCTTGACACGCTCGAGCTCTTTTTCGGTGGGACCCTCGTGCAAGAAGCGCTCCAATTCTTCATCCAGGGCTTTCTCCACGGCGGAGAGCTCGACTCCGGGTCGCGCGTCCGCTTGAATCAGCACCTGCCCCCCGATTTCGTTGGGATCGATAAGCGATACGACATTGGTGGCGATCTGGTCGTCGTAGACGAGCCGCTTGTAGAGGCGGGAGGTCTTGCCCTTCGCCAGAACGTCCGTCACCAGGTCCAGGTAGGTGTCGTCCGGTGAACCCCACTGGGGAACGTTCCAGACCTTGTAGATCCGCGACTGGGGAACCTGGTCCTGCATGATCTCTCGATGCTCGCCGCGCATGGGGGCGATCCACGCTTGCTGCTTGGTAACCGGCGGGCCGGAGGGAATATCGCCGAAGTATTTTTCCACCTTTTGACGAGCTGTCTCCGGATCGATGTCGCCGGCAATGGCGATGACGGCGTCAGCGGCGCCGTAATAGGCCTTGAACCATTCGCGCACGTCGTCGAGAGAGGCGGCGTTCAGGTCCTCCATCGAGCCGATGACCGACCAGGAGTAGGGATGCCCTTTGGGATAGGTGTTCTCGGCGATGGTGATGTAGGTTCGCCCGTAGGGCTGGTTTTCTCCTTGTCGCTTTTCGTTCTGTACGACGCCGCGTTGCTCGTCGAGTTTGGCTTGGTCAAGGGCGCCGAGCAGGTGGCCCATGCGATCGGACTCCATCCAGAGAACTATGTCGAGCGCCGTCGTGGGAACGTTCTGAAAGTAGTTGGTCCGGTCGTTGCTGGTGGTTCCGTTCATGTCGGTGGCGCCGATGCGCTCGAGCACCTGGAAGTAGTCATCGTTGAAGTGCTCGCTGCCGTTGAACATCAGGTGCTCGAAGAGGTGGGCGAAGCCCGTCTTGCCCGGTTTCTCGTTCTTGGAGCCGACGTGGTACCAGACGTTCACGGCCACGATGGGCGCCTTGTGGTCCTCGTGCACGATGAGTGTGAGTCCGTTCTTGAGAACGAACTTGGTGTAAGGGATGTCGATGGTCCCCGGCTCCTCGGCTCGCAGGAGAGGTCCACCTGCGAGAGCGAGGGCCGCGCAGAGCAAGCCCACTGTTCTTCCGATCCCGGTTCTTCCGGACTTCATAGAGTCTCCTTCCGCATGTTTGGCATGGCCACTGAGCTGAATTCTGAGCGGTGGATTTTACCTCGCGAAGGATAGTAGCGGGTGGATTTTTTCGGTGGCGGGGTGTTGTCAAGCGAACCGCGTGGGGCGGTAGGCGTCGATGGAACGGGACGGGGAGTTTCCGAGTAGCAGTTCGGAAATCAGTTGCGCGGTGACGGGAGCCAGAAGGATGCCGTTGCGGAAATGCCCGGTGGCAAAGGTGAGGTTCTCGGTTTCGCCCCGGCCGAGAATCGGCAAGTGGTCGGCGGTGTCGGGCCGCAGGCCCGCCCAGGCGCGGTGCAGGCGGAAATCCCTGATTGCCGGGAACAACCGCATGGCCCCCTCGAGAATCGAACGCAGACCCTCGCCGGTGACGGCCTTCTCGTAGCCCACGTATTCCGCCGTTGTTCCAACCAGTACTCGCTGGGGTGAACGGGGAACCAGGTAGTGAATTCCCGATCGCAGGACGAGTGGCAGCTCCGCCGGCGCGTCGAATTCCAACATCTGCCCGCGACAGGGTTCCATGGGGAGCACAATGCCGAGTAGCGTCACCAATTCTCGCGACCAGCACCCCGCGGCGAGGACAACCTGCCCGGCGGAAAACCTCGAGCCCGGCTCCGCGGTCGGGCCGTAACCGGCTTCCACGCTTTCCACGCGCCCGGAGCGGACATGCAGTTTGGTCACCGGCCGCCCTCCGCAAAGCGTCACACCGAGTTTCCGGCAAGCTGCAATGACGGCGGTGGTCAGACGCTGGTTGTCGACCCAGTGGTCTCCGGGAACGAACAGTCCGCCGCGAATCTCAGGAGAGACACCCGCGAGCCGGCGCGGGGCCTCGGCAGAGGAAAGGCGCTTCAGTTGATAGCCGGCCTGCTGCTGCGTGTGATGGACGTGCTCGAGTTCCTTTTCGCCCTCCTCATCGAGCGACACGAGCAGCGTGCCGTCGCGCCGATAACCCACGGATTGCCCGCTCAAGTCTTCGACCTCGGCGACGAACTGCGGATAGAGGTCACGGCTGGCGACGCACAATTCAAAGAAAGCGTCCGGCTCGACCGTCTCGCCGTGCGGTGCAAGCATCCCGGCGGCTGCGGCACTCGCCTCCCCCCCCGGTTCGCCACGGTCGAGGACGCACACGCGCAGGCCGGCCTGCGCCAGGCGAAGGGCGATTGAACATCCAATCAGCCCGCCGCCGATGACGAGCACGTCGGCCGTGTGTGAAGTACCTGCGCTCTTCCGCATAGCAGAGAATTCCGTCTTCGATGCAATCCTTCACTTTTGGTCAGACAAAGAAAACAGTCAAGCGATTTCTCTGATCAGGCGACCGTTATGCAGAAAATCGAATTGTGGCATAATGCCATTTTTGGATTTCATGACGAGCGACTTGCTGTGTGTCTCCGCCCGGGAAGCGGGCGGGAGTTCTGCGAGAACCAGGAGTGGTCCTTGGCCTGTCCCATTTGCCAGAAACGGCCGCCGCGACGCTATTGTCCCGCCAAAGTGAAGGACATCTGCGCGGTCTGCTGCGGCACGGAGCGCGAGGTGACCATCGACTGCCCCGCGGACTGTCCTTACCTCGTCGCCAGCCGCCACTACGACCGCGAACGGCGTGACGTCGACTGGTCACAGGTTCCCTTCGCCGATACGAAGATCCCCTCGTCGTTCGTGGCGGCCCACGAAAGACTGCTGCTGGCCATTTCCTACACCATTTGTCTGTATGCGCGCGATGAGCGTTTGACCGTCGACTCCGACGTCCTTGCGTCGCTCCAGGCGCTGGCGGAGACTTATAAGACTCTGGAGAGCGGCATTTACTACGAGAAGCCGCCGGAATTTCGCCTGCAACGCGAGCTTTACGACAAGCTTAAAGCGACGATTGATGAATACAAGAAGAGCGAAGCGCAGCAGATGAACTCGGCGAGCGTCCGAGACGGAGATGTCCGTGATGCGCTCATCTTCCTGACCCAGCTCGGCGCCACGCGCGCGAATGGCCGGGCCAAGGGCCGCGCGTATCTCGACTTTCTCCGCACCCAGTTCAAGTCGGAGGAATTGTCGAAGCCCGCGTCGAATATCGTGCTGCTGCCCTGAGAGGCGGGGATTAGGGAATCGGGGTTAGGGAAGAATGGCGGGAAGTTTGTGTTGACTTCGAACTCTGGACTCTCAACTCTTAACTGGGAACCGGCAACTGACGACTGACGACTGACAACTGCCCCCATGATCCAGGCGGACGAAGTTCGAACGGCGGCGGACATCGTCAAGATCGTCGGCGATTACGTCAAGCTGCGCAAGGCCGGCGCCAACTTCATGGGTCTCTGCCCGTTTCACCAGGAAAAGACCCCTTCCTTCGCCGTCCATCCCACCAAGCAGATATTCCACTGCTTCGGCTGCGGCGTGGGCGGCGATGTATTCAAGTTCGTGATGATGATCGAGAATCTCTCCTTTCCGGAGGCGCTGCGCCGGGTTGCGGAGAAAGCCGGCGTCCCGATTCGCGAGCAATACCGCGACGAGACCATGGACGCCAACGCGCGCGAGCGCACGACGCTCCAAAACATTCACGAGGCGGCGGCCAAATTCTTTGCCTCTCAACTCGGCGGCACGGCCGAGGGCCGGGCGGCGCGCGCCTATCTGGCCGACCGCGGCTTGAGCGACGAAATTGTGGGTCGTTTCCGAATCGGGTACGCTCCTTCCGACGGCCAGGCGCTGACCCGCCGGCTTCAGGAGGCGGGATTCGAGACTGAGATTCTCGTCAAGAGCGGCCTCGTCCTGCGGGACGCCGAGGGCAAACGCACCTATGACCGGTTCCGTCGCCGCATTATCTTTCCCATTGCTCGCGAGTCCGGGAAAGTGGTGGCCTTCGGCGGCCGCGCCCTGGGCGACGACCAGCCGAAGTATCTCAATTCCCCCGAGACGCCCATCTACACCAAGAGCCGCGTGCTCTACCACCTGGACCGCGCGGGCCCGGCCATCCGCAAGCTCGACTACGCCATCCTGGTGGAAGGCTACATGGATTGCATCGCGGTCGCTTTCGCGGGGGTTGAGAACGTTGTGGCTACTTGCGGCACCAGTCTTACGGAAGGCCAGACTCGACTGCTGGGGCGCTATTCGCGCCGTGTGGTCGTAAATTACGATCCGGATTCGGCGGGCGTGGCGGCCACGGAGCGCTCCCTCAATCTGCTGCTCGAACAGGGATTCGAGGCCAAGGTGCTGGCGCTTCCCGGAGGCCTTGACCCCGATTCGTTCATCCGTCGCCAAGGAGCCGACGCGTACCGTGAGCGGCTGGGGGGCGCGCCCACGTATCTCGATTACCTCACCGAGCGCGCCGCGGCCGAGCACGACCTCGAAAGGCCGGAAGGGAAAATCGCCGCCGCAAATGCCCTCATGCCGTACCTTGCCAAGGTTCCGAACTCCATGCTTCGCTCCGAACTCGCAAACCGCGTGGCAGAGCGCTTCCGGCTCGATGCGCGTCTTCTGCGCGAGGAACTTCATCGCGCGGCGGGTGAAGGGCGGAGGGAAATCCGCCTTCATGCCGACGCCGGGGCCCTGCGAGCGACGCCCGCGGAGAAGCAGCTACTGGGGCTGTGCCTGCAAAGCCAGGAGGCTGCTGAGGTAGTTCTGCCCGTGTTGGTGGAAAGCGGCGCCGCCCAGGGGTTAGTGGGGGAAGGAATCTTCACGCGCTTGTGGAAAGCTCACCAGACAGGGGAGCACTTTGACGTGACCAGCGGAGAGGTCATGCTTTCTGAGGCGGAACGCAAGCTGGTGTACGAAGCACTCTTCTCGCCGGGCGAGGCAGCGAATGCCACCGAGAAAAACGAAACGTCCTGCATAGAGGAGTTCCTGGGCAAGAGGGCGCGGGCCATGGGATGCGTGTGCCTTTGTCCGAAGTGCCAAGGGAAGCCATCTGGAGTTGCACTGACGACGGCAGAAACCGAAGAAAAGCTGCCGGTCTCTGAGGGCAAGGCGGTGGCAGCCGAAGTTGTAATGAGAGCTCTGCAATCGGTGCGAGCGCTGCAGCGAAGAACGGCGGAAAAAGAAAGGGAGCGGCTGCAAATGGAGATTATGACGGCGGAACGCGAAAAAGACCAGGCGCGCCTGGTGAAGCTTCTGGAGGCTAAAGCCAGATTAGCCAAGGAGTTAGCGCAACTCCGGGGAAAGTGAAAAAATCTCCTGGCCATTCAAACGTTTTGATGCGATACTACATCTAAATAATGGAGCCGGTTAAGGTTGACGGCCTTCCTAGATGATTGCTCCAGGTAAGCCGGAAGCGGCACCGCCGGATGAGGATGCGGTGTCGCTATTTCTGTTTTATCTGTTGTCAATTATAGCCTCGCGGAGGAACCACGCCTGTGGCCTTTGACGACAAGTTCGACCAGGTCAGCAAGCTGATCACGATGGGGAAGGAGAAGGGGTATCTTCTCTACGACGAGGTCAACGACCTTCTGCCTTCCGACGTGCATTCCGCCGAAGATCTCGATGACCTGCTCTCCATATTTGACAACGCGGGGATCGAGGTCTTGGAGTCTCCTAAACCCAAGTCGGCGGAGAAGATTGCCCTGGAAAAAAGCGACGAGATGAAGTCCGACGAAGGGTCGGAGGACGCCGAACTCGACCTTTCACCCGGGGCGCTCGACAAAACCAACGACCCGGTGCGCATGTACCTGCGGGAGATGGGGACGGTCCCCTTGCTCACCCGCGAAGGGGAAGTGGAAATCGCCAAGCGCATCGAGCGCGGGCAGCTCAACGTGCTGAAGGCGCTGTCGCGGTCGCCCATCGTCATTCAGGAGATGTTCGCCCTGCGCGAGGAGCTGGAGAGCGGGAATCGGTCCGTCAAAGAAGTGGTCGTCTTCAACGACGACGAGCTGACGGACGACAAGATCGCCGAGCGCTTGCGGGAGGTCATCGCCAGCATCGATGAGATCGAGCGGCTCAACAAGCGACTGGGGCAGCTGAAGACGAAGCGCGATTCGATCCCGCGGCGCAAACGCCCGCGCGATTACCGGCGGTACAGCTGGGCGGTGGCCCGGCAGCGGATCATTATCTCCAAGATGTTCCGCTCGCTTGAATTCACGCACGTGGAGCGCAAGCGGCTGAACGATGAGATTCGCCGCACGGTCGAAGAGGTGCGGTTGCTGGAAAGGGAAATCAGCAGGCTCGATCGACGGCTGGACAACGCCCGCAACAACGGCAGCAAGGAGCTGCGAAAGGAACTCCGCCAGCACCGCGCGCGCCTGGCAGAGATCGAAGCGCGGACGCAGTCCTCAATCGCGGGTCTCAAGCGCACGGTGCAGACGATCCTGAGCGGTGAAATGGAGGCCGAGGCGGCCAAGCGCGAGCTGATCGAGGCGAACCTCCGCCTGGTGGTTTCCATCGCCAAGAAGTACACCAACCGCGGGCTGCAGTTCCTCGACCTGATCCAGGAAGGGAACATCGGCCTGATGAAGGCGGTGGACAAGTTCGAGTACCGCCGCGGCTACAAGTTCTCCACGTATGCGACCTGGTGGATTCGCCAGGCCATCACCCGCGCCATCGCCGACCAGGCGCGAACCATCCGCATTCCCGTGCACATGATCGAGACCATCAACAAGCTCATCCGCACGTCGCGCCAGCTGGTGCAGGAGTACGGCCGCGAACCGACCTCGGAAGAAATCGCCAAGCGCATGGACATCCCCGTGATCAAGGTGCGGAAGGTGATGAAGATCGCGCAGGAGCCCATCTCGCTCGAAACCCCCATCGGCGAGGAGGAGGACTCGCATCTGGGCGACTTCATCGAAGACCGCGGCGTCATCTCCCCCGCCGAAGCCGTCATCAACATCAACTTGAAGGAACAGACCGAATCGGTGTTGAAGACCCTCACCCCGCGCGAGGAGAAAGTCATCAAGATGCGCTTCGGACTGGACGACGGCAGCGAGCACACCCTCGAGGAAGTGGGGCAGAGCTTCGCCGTGACCCGCGAGCGCATCCGCCAGATCGAGGCCAAGGCGCTGCGCAAACTCCGCCACCCCTCGCGCAGCCGCAAGCTGCGGGCATTCCTGGACGCCACGGTGCGCGAATAAGCTTCGCCGCCGGCGGGACACGATTCAAGATCATTTGACAGAGCCTGCGGCGACGGTCAGCGCCGCAGGCTATTTTCTTTCCAATTCCGCGGCAACCACTTCAGGGGATTCGTTCTCCGCATGTGGCGCACGTTTCAGCTCCGCCGTGGTGGGAGTTTCCTTGGGCGCGAGCTTGGGCGCAAGCCACAGTCTCCGAAATACCAGCATTCCCACACCGGTCAGAATCGAAATCACCCAGAAACCTGTGACGAGGTCGGGGATCCAGTGGCCGTGGGGGCCGAAGAGGCGGCCGGAATGGAGGTCGGTGATGACAATATCCAGGCGCGTGGCGTCTCCGTCCTGAGGCCGGTAGCTGGAGGGAAGGTAGCGCCGCGAGACGTAGCGCTCGCCAAGGTCCCAGTCGCCGGCGTGGTTGATCATCACGCCCGTGAAGGCGAGGAGCAGGAAATAGAGCGCGAAGAATAATCCGATGGAGATATGAAGCCGCCGTTTCCAGCGGAAGAATCTGCGACGGATTTTCATGGGACCTCCTTCACCTCCGCGGCGTGCGCTGCCGATGCGGCATGCCGCGCCGGCGCCCGGTTCAAAAATACGCGAATGTCAGGGAAGCGTTTGAGAAGATTCTCTTGTCTCCGCTCGTCCAAGATGAAGAACGGCTTGGTCAGGGCATCGGATTCCATGCCCGCTGGCGCAAGAACGCTCACCGTGGCGACGTCTGCTGTTACCGGCTCGCCGAGCCGGGGATTGAAGATGTGGGAGTAGCGGCGGCCGGAGATTTCGACATAATGCTCGGAATGCCCGGAACTTGAAACCGCCGCGTCGCGGACGAGGAAGCGTCTCGCCCGTCGGCAGCATGATACTCCAGCCCGCCGGTTGATCGGGAGGAGTCCCGAGCGCGTACAGCGTGCTTCCGCCCGTGCTGATTCGCGCCCTGCGGATCCCCTGCCCGCGCAGCGCCTCAATGGCCTTGTCCACGGCGTATCCCTTGGCAATCCCTCCCAGGTCGATTTCAATGCCCGGGCGCATGAACTGCACGGTGCGAGTTCGAGGATTCAACCGGATTTTGCGGTAACCAACCGTGGCGCGAACTGGCGGGCGCTCTCTTCGGGAGGCGAAGGATGGCTCATCGTCGGATTCACCGTCCCCCATGCCGCCTTCGGCGAAGGCCGGGAGAAAACCCCAGGTGCGCAGGAGCGGTGCAACCGTGATGTCGAATGCCCCGTCGCTGGCCTCCGAGACCCGCCGGGCAAAATCCAGCACTTCGAACAGTTCTTTTGAAACCTCCACGGGGTTTCCCGCACCGGCGTTGCGGTTCAGACGGCTCAGTTCGCTCTCGGGAAGGTAACTCGACATGCGGCGCTCGACATGGCGCATAGCGTCGAAGGCGGCGTTCGCCGCCCGCTCGGCCCGCTCGCGGTTCGGGGCGTAGAGTTCCACAGCGCAGACGGTTCCCATCAAGTAGCGAGCTTGAATGTAATGAACATTCGCCCCGACATCCGCTGCATCTCTGACACGCCTCCTGGTGTTGATTAATTCCTTCGGGGCGCGAGGGGGCTTGGTCCCGAGGGAGACCTCACGCCCGGCTCCCGAGCCGTAGAAGTGATGAAAGAGCGCAATCGCCTTGCGCACGCCCCGCGCGATCGCCTTGGAGCTGAGCGTGGCCCCCGAGCAGTTAAGGATGTCGCCGTTCACTTGAATGGGATCGCTCGCCGACTTTCCCCTGAACTGCTTGAGGAATCGTTTGTCGCGGACTTCTCCCCCCGGCTTTCGCGAAAGACCAGCAGAATGACCTCGGTCACCTTCCCGTCAGGGTCGAGGCCCACTGTGAAGGTAATCGGCTCGCTTTTCCCGATTTCGTCCAAGGGGAGAGCGTAACCCACCGTCTGACCGCCGGAGCGCGCCACGTGAAATCGGTAGGTGGTCTCGGGGAAACGTAGGCGGGTTTTTTCCATAAGCGCCGCGCGCGCCTGCTCGTCGAGCATTTTTGCTTCCTCCGTCCATTCGGCCTGCGGTGAGATAATCTTCAGCGCCTCCGCCTCGCTCATGAAAACTTGAGCGAAGGCGGGCCTCGCACCACATAACGCAAGGAGCGAGAAGGAAAGAACCCACGCTGAATAACTGATAGCCTTCCGCCGCACTATTCTTCCTTTTCGATTCTCAATCGGTTCCGATCCCCAAGAATCTCTCGAACTGAATCTGCAAGATGATTCCGCCGCGCGGAATGTCCTGGCTGAGTCCGCGAGGCAAAGAGACCCCGATTTCGAACAACTTCTTGGTCCGGGTGAGAATCCCGTATCGGATTCCCGGCGCGAACAGCGACTGAACACTGGAAACCTTGGCGAGGCCGGCCGCCCTGCTTTCCAGGCCTTCTTCGCGGCCCAACCCGTACTCCAGGAATAGGTGGATATCGTGGTGCGACGTGCCGTGGGGTCGCTCGAAAGGCCGCAAACCCAAGGCCGTAGCCCAGAAAACGTTTTGAAGATTGAACGCGCGCCCTTTGGCGCCGCCCGCGCCGTTTACCGAAGGGAAGAAAGAGTAATTCAACGACGAGTACAGAAAAATCGACCCGCCCCAGTCCTTGGCCGCGGCGAGGTCCCACGCGTAACCGGTCTTCTCGAATCCCGTGCCACGAAGAAGGTTCCCGGTTGGAATGATGATCTGCGGCCCCATGGCGAGCGTCAGGGGGGCGAAGGATTCGTCAAGCAGCCTGTACCGCGCGCCGAGGACCGTATCCGACAGGGCGAAATCCGATCCGACCGTTGTTCCCTCGAGGCGGTTTCTCTCGCCGTCGGCCGCGAAGATGAAGTCGAGCTCCCAGCGGTCCGTCAGTCCCCACTCGGTGCGGAGGAGCGTCCCAAGTTCAACGTGGGAGAGAGCGGAGCCCCCCAGACTCGACCGCCGTCGCCCCCACTGCCCGGGAAAGATGAACTGGATGGATTGCTTCTTCTGCGTGTAAGGCCCGCCGGCGATGAAGGCGAAATCGGGCTCCTCGGGCTCGTCATCGACGGCCGCGGCCGGAACGGCCTGGGGCGCAATCTGCTCCCCAGCCGCTCCTGATTGCCCGCGCGCCATACAGCAATGCTCTGTCGCAAGCATCGACAGGCAA
>Ga0307380_10004966_pt1 | contig 17781 bp, 14 predicted proteins | sample UN3MG_FD_202239 | JGI IMG/M metagenome (GOLD analysis project Ga0307380, IMG submission 202239) | Soil microbial communities from Risofladan, Vaasa, Finland - UN-3 | ecosystem: Environmental > Terrestrial > Soil > Coastal area > Acid sulfate soil | place: Finland: Risofladan, Vaasa | collected...
CTTCTGTCATTGCGAGGCACGAAGTGCCGCGGCAATCTCGGTGGCAGGCTAAGGAATGGAGATTGCTTCGCTCCGCTCGCAATGACATAAAGGAAAGGGCTCGCAATGACGAATAGAAATTTGCACTCACGAATTAAGAGGAGTGTTGTGATCTTGGAGTGGTTTGCTGTCCAAACTCTTTATTTTGGCTCGATTTTGCCGATAAGTTTTTCTACTTCTTCAGTATCCTGGCAGTAGGCTAGCACAGTTGCCCAGTCAATTCCCCCTTTGCGGTAAAGGCTCACCAGTGCATCATCCAGGGTCTGCATTCCTAGCTGACCGTGAGTGCGGATGGTGTTGGGTAGGAGATGGGTCTTGCCCTCGCGAATCAGGTTTTTTACTGGTGGATTGGCCAGCATGATTTCTACTGCTGCTGTCCTGCCGCCATTGGTTCGTGGCACCAGGGCCTGGCACAACACACCCAGGAGCACCGAAGCTATCCGTGCCTGAGTCATAGCTCGTTCATGAGGTGGGAAAAGGTCAACAACCCTTTCTATCGATTGGGCAGCGCTGGGGGCATGGCCAGTGGACAAAATCAGGTGCCCTGTCTCAGCTACGGTTAGCACTGCGTCGGCAGTCTCCAGGTCCCTCATTTCTCCCACCAGGATAACATCAGGGTCTTGCCTCAGCACATATTTCAGAGCACTGGCAAAGGAGTGGGTATCTCTGACTAGCTCCCGCTGGGACATGGCGCACTTATTATTTGGGTGGATATACTCTACCGGGTCTTCAATAGTGATTATGTAGCGGTGCTCCGTCTCATTCAAGTGCTGAATCATGGCGGCTAGTGTCGTAGATTTACCCGATCCGGTAGGCCCGGTAACAATAATCAGTCCCCTGGGTCGGGTAATCAAGTCTTTACATATCCGGGGCAAGCCTAATTCGTCTACAGTTGGTATGGTTGGCGGGAGCAGTCGAAAAGCCAGGCTAATAGACCCTTGTTGCTGGCAGGCGTTGCATCTCAAGTGCCCGCCGCCGGGCATGGAGTAGGCAAAGTCCAGCTCTAAATCACGGCTGAAAATCTCCCTCTGCTGCGGTGTAGTCACCTGAAGAAAGGCCTGGCTTATGTCTTCAGCGGTGAGTTTTGGGGCATCATCCATCGGTTGCAGCGCCCCATCAATACGCAACAGTGGCTTACAAGAAGCTATCAGGTGTAAATCTGAAGCTCTCTGACTCTCAGCCTGGCGAAGCAAATTTTGGGTTTCCATTTTCAACCTCACATGTTTATTTTTGAACCCAGCTCAGATGTAGTGTGGTCTTTTAAGGCCGCGGGGATGGCTGAAGTGGCAGGGCTAAAGCCCTGCACTACATTGCCTCGCACTACATGCTTGCAAGCTATTTCAGCGTCACGGTGAAATTCCATTCATTATATTCTACTTCGTGCATATCTGATACTGTCACCTCGTAGAACCTACCTGTGTCTCTTAGGCTACGGCAATAACTCAAAATCGTTGCTTCATCAGGGGCAATGCCATTTATAACCACGTTTTCGCTATAACTGATTGAGTTCAAGTCAATGATACCTGGCAGCAGGCTAGTTACCTTGCTTAGGTCGCTGTTCACCTTTGCTCGCTGCGCTTCAAATCTATCCAGCGGTTGCTGAAAGACCTCCTGTGCGGCTTTAGCTTCTTCAAGCTTCGCCTGCAGTTTCTCAAGTGCTGCTTTGCTTCCCTGCCTGGCCTGAACCTGAAGCTGGGCGTTATTGACCTGAGCCTGCAAGGCTGAAGTTTCCATAGCTGACTGCGAGCTTAATATGGCTAGGGGGGCAAGCACAGCAATGGCAACAACGATAAACGCCCAGGAAACCACCTCAATAATTGGGCGAGGCCTGGGTAGGTAAATTTCAGGCAGGACATTTATATTCACCCGCACCTGGCTTTTGCCGACCTTCACCTGCTTAAGAGCTAAGCCGATATTTGTTGTATATTCACTAGCATCAAAGTCTTCAGGATAAGATAATAATTCAGGTAGCGGTTTGACTGGGTAACCCAATGTCTCTGCCAGTGTCTCCCTTAGCTCGCCGCTGATAAAAGTAGGTATATTGGCAGTGATAGGATTTTCCTTATGGCTTGAGTTATAAAAGGTCGTAGTCCTGTCCAACTCTGCCTTTACCACTGTTGCTTTGTTAGGCGCTGATGTATCTACAGAAGGGAAGGGAAGGCTGCGTAATAGCTCGGGAATACCGCCTATAATAACTACGATGTCAAAACTAGCTGGCTGGATATTGATGATTATAGCATCCTTCTCATCGGCAACCCGGGCTAAAGCTAGAGGCCTGATATCCATAATGCGAGACTGAAGTCCCGCCTGGTGCAATGTCTCCAGCACGGCATCGATGGTATTGCGAGGCAAGCCAACTAGGCAAGTGATGGTCTCTATATCGGACACAGGTATTGCCTGCCATGATGTATAAAGTTCGCTTAAAGGCACTGGCATCACCCTATCCATCTCCCGCTTGGCTGCCTCTGCCAGCATTCTCCCTGGCAATCGAGGTATACTAGCCACACGATATATGGAATGGATGCCGCTGATGCTAGCTATGACCTGCTTTTCTGTCACACCGTGAGCTGTTAGGAGCTCCTTAATCCGCTGGCTAACCGTTACCTTATCCACAACGACGCCGTCCTCAACCATGCCTGGCTCCAATGGCAAGCTAGCTGCTTTCTCTACTCGTCTCCCTTTAACCACCGTCATCCGGATACAGGTATCTTCAATATCTAAGGTAATCATTTCTCTTATTCACTGCCTTCATAGCAAAAGACATCGATTTTGAGACTGGCTGTGTCTTCCTCTCCCTCCTCTTCAGCTATCGTAAAGTCTACCTCCGTTACCTCGCATGTCGGGAGGTTGTCATCCAGAGCCAGGATAAAATTCTGGAACATAGGCACCTGCCCTTGGAGTTTAATGTTAAGGGTCACCACTGGGTATTCGATTTCATTCCCATCTACAGTTATAGTCTCCTTGGAAATTGACACTTTTGTCTCTGTCACACTTATGTTATTAAACTCAGCCAGCTCCAGCAGCCTGTCGATGGTTTCAGTGCTCTGGTCTGGACTGGGGAAAATGGCCTTAGCTGCCTCTGTCTTGGCTTCAGCCTGTTTTATCTCGGCCTCCAGGGTTTCTTTCTTTGTTGTTGGCGTCTGCAGTATTTTCTCAAGCAGTGAAAGCTCATGCCTTAGCTCAGCTTGTCTTGCTGGCTGCTGCTGATGGACTACCCACAGAGGGATGAAGAGAATCAAAAAAATGCCGACCAGCAGCATCAACTGGCTTGCCCCGCCTAGCTTGGGCAGCTTATCCAGCAAAGTTGTCTTTTTCCTTTTTTGTGGCTCAGGTCTAATCATCTATGATATCCCCTCGGGCTATCGCAGCGAGGCTGAAGCCAGGCTTAGAATTAGATTAAGATTTAGGCTCAGAGGGAAGAAAGCAGGGGGCAACCCTTCAGAGCTTGTCATTATGATATCCCTTTGCCTTCTGTCATCCTGAGCGAAGCGAAGAATTTCATACAGCTCAGGGTGAGCTTTCTGAAGGACCTGCGCACTTCTTTCCTCGCATATATATTTCTTCCCAGGGTCATTAAGCTATACATTCAGAGTATTACCTTGCTTATTGTAGAAAATCCTTATTTTTTCATACTGTTTTTAGTGTAGCACTTTTTGCCAAGCAAAAACCAGCGTAACACCCCCTTTTGTTTCTTTTGCCTCTCCCGTGACGGGAGTCCATTCCTTCTCCCCTGATGAGAACCCCCTAGTGGCAAAGGTTAGGCGAGGGAGAACTCTGGACAGGGCTAAGGAACCTGATTCTGCATCTTGCTATTCAATAGTATAGGTATCAATTGTCATCACGCCTTCGCTGCTATCGTCATCATCACCAGCGCCGGGCAAATTTAGTCCGTCATCAGGCAGGTCTTCTGGTAACTCAAGAGTGGCACCTGGCTTTAGCTCAACTTCAGCATACCCAGCTACAGCCCCGTAAAGATCGCCATTGGGTTTTATTGTAGCTGTACCTTCGATAGACATTACGAATACGAAACCGGCAGGGTACCCGGAGGCGTAACAGACAAAAGCATACTGGTCTGTTGTCTGTGGTGTAAAACCAGTGCCCGCAGGATTAGGAAATGTAAAGGTTGAATAAGTAGCAGATTTGTAGTTATTAACCGAGGCCTGTTCGTATATACCTATAATGTTGGCATCGGAATTCGCTGCAAGCCAGTAATCAGTGCCTGCTGTTATATCCGTTGCCGGGAAGTTAATACTGTTCCAGCCTGTAACCGCAGGCTGGGAATCATTAATGGCATTCAGTAAAGTATTGGGCGCTCCCTCAGCACCATCAGCAGTATACATGGCAACCTTTATATTTCCTGAGCCCGAGCATTCAACATTAAAAGTGGTTACGGTACCATCACTTTCTGCCGTGAATTGAGACAAAACAAATGTGTTGCCAGGAGCAGAGGCATCAATAGCCAAATCATCGACGCCAATTAGTTTAGCTGCTGACGATGTATTTGGCTTAAACTCAACGTCTCCTACAGCAATGATGCATCCTGAACCAGAGATGGTACACTCGGGTTTCAAAATAATACTGCCCTCAGCGAAGATAGTCTGCCCATTAAGGTTTATTGTGGAGCCTGGATTGACTTCCAGGTTACCTCCGACATAGACAGTTCCATCAAGCCTTGCCACTCCGCTTCCCCAAATGGTCAAGTCTCCGGGCGCATACAATGGCCCAATGGAGTAAGGGCTAGCCTCGGTGCCAGATGAGATGTCGATGGTATGCGGATTAGAAACAGGAGTTAAATCCTTCACATCCTCCCAGTAAAACGCGGAAAGTTGCTCAGCCGTAGGCCAATACTGTCCTTCTTCTAGGGGGCATGTGATGGAGTCCGGGGGGATGACTTCACTACCTGGCTTGAGTGTTACCTCAGTAGGGCTGGTAATAGCACTGTCGGAGAGCCAGGACAAATCAAGAAGGGAGATATGACATTCAATTGTGGTCCCCTCGGCTGTAGATGTAATTTTGTAGACGTTTCCACCTTCGTTGCTTATAGTAACATTTAGCGTCTTGTCATTTATTGTCTCAGGGAAATCCACCGCTTGTGGGTCTGCGCCTTCATCGGGCAGTGTAAAGCTGTCGTCATATTGTATGTGCCAGAGGACTTTTTCTACGCCGGCATCGGCAGCGTAAAGCTCCGAAGTTTTCCTATCGACCATTATATTGGCCTTGAGGTTGGTGCTCATAAGGGGGACGGAGGTACCTATTAGAAGGCCTCCCAGGACCAGCAAAACCAGCGCCATAGGTAAGGCTTGCCCCGCCTCGTTCCGCAGTATTTTCCTCAACAACTTCATTTTTCACCTCCTCGAGCCTGGCTATTAAGGGTTGGGTTCGGGCCTTGGGCTAATTTCATAAACTCTTGTCACTTCAGCGTTACCGCGTTCAGCCTTGATGGTGAGCGTGCATTTATTATCACTGTCGGGGCTGGTAAATGTGGTATCTGTTCCCACTCCCACAATATATTGGGCAATCAAAATTCCTGGAGTACTACCGTTAAGCTGGCGCCTTAGCTCATTGCCATTAAACACATAGTTAACGTCATAGTCATCGCCATCCCAATCGATTGCCAGGAAGACTCCGGCCTCGGTAGGAGATACTTCTTTTGCCATCTGGACATCGCGGGAAATCCAGTAGCCGGCGTTTTGCACCTGGCGTAAGACAGTAATCTGGTCATTACTCTGCGAGCTGATTTTCATGATTGTCACTACAGTCATTGACATCACGCCCATGATGGCACCCAGTATGCCAATCGTAACCAGTACCTCAATCAGGGTAAAGCCCTTTTGATTTCTCTTCAGCTTCATGTTTCTACGCTGCAACCTCTCATTATTCTACTGCAACCCCCCTGGTCCCTTTTCCCTCTCCCTTAACGGGAGAGGGTTAGCTCATGTAGTGCGACCCTTTAGGGTTGCCCCAAGCGGGGCTAAAGCCCCGCACTACATGTTTAAGTTTTGTGGCGTGCTTTCATCTGTTCACCTTATAGCCCACCAGAGTGAATACTGTATCTCCATTATGTGTAACGGTAACGGTTATCTTCTGAAGTTCACCGAGATGGATATCCACTGGGTCATCCACAGCGATATCATAGACCTGGTCGCGCAAGTCAGTAGGGACATCTATTTTCAAGTAATTTCCAATATCGCTATAGTCCTGCGCTTTAATATACTCCATCTGTGATTTAGCCAGGCTTTCGGCAGCTACTCTCTCCTGGCTGACCATAACTGATTTAGATGAAACAGTTAGGCCACTCAGGAAAACGCCTGCCACCAAGCCGAAAATAGCCAAGGCTACCAGGGTCTCAACCAGGGTGAACCCTCGCTCACAACCCCGAGTCAAGCTGAAGCCTGACACTGCTATTCGAGTTCGAGTTTTATTCATCTCTTTAAAGATACTCCTGTATTTCTAACCCTCTCTTGCCAGGGGATGGAGGACTGCTTGCTAGCCTCCCACCAGGCTGAGGCTGGAGTACATAGGTATGAATATTGACAGGGCAATGAAGCCAACCCCCAACCCCAAAGCTATTGTCATCACCGGCTCTATCATGCTAAGCATGGTTTGTGTCCGGTTATCTGCTTCGATTTCGTAGTTTTCAGCCACTGTTATCAGTGTCCCATCCAGATTGCCAGTCTCTTCACCAATCTTGGTCATCTCTACCATTAGCGGTAGGAAGACCCGCCTTTTTCTCATTGGCCCAGCCAGACCTTCTCCCTTGAGCATATCCTGCTCGACCTCGCCCAAAGCCTTAGCTACTACTCGATTGCTGCTAGCTTGGGCAACCAGGGTCATAATTTCAGGTAATGGCAGGCCAGACCGGAATAGCAGGGATATGTTGCGGCAGCAATGTGCCAGCTCAGTTACCAGGCTGAGACGCCCAAGCACAGGTAATTTCAGCATTAGCATATCCCGGATGTAATGCCCGGTTGGTGATTTGCTGTATATATAACCAACTGCACCTAGACCCATGAGCGTCAACAGCAAATATAAGCCGTAATTAGTGATGAAATCAATGAGAGCCAGCAGTGCCTTGGTGGTTATTGGTAGCTCACCACCAAGGGAGGTAAACATGCCAATTATGGGTGGTAGGGCAACAGTAACCAGGATAACTACGACCACAAGGGCTAAACTGAAGACGATGAGGGGATAAGTGAGTGCCCTTTTTAATTTAGTTATAGTGCCAGACTCGCGCTCAGCGTAATCGGCAAGGCTTCTGAGCACCCCTTCGAGCGCTCCAGTTTGCTCACCAACGCCAACCATCTTTTGGTAAATCTTAGAGAAGACCTGGGGATGCTTGGCCAAAGCTATTGATAAAGAATTGCCGCCACGAAGGTCAGCCATTACCTCGATGAGCACCTTTTTCAATTGTTTGTCGCCTGCCTGGCCTTGAAGCAGCTCCAAGCTCTGGACGATGCCAACGCCTGACTCCAGAAGCAATGCTAACTGTCGCGAGAAGGTGATTATCTCCGCCGGCTTGACCTTTGCCTGTAAAAGCTTATCGAAATCAGGCAAGAACCGGGTAACTGGCTTAAGGCTGATTACGCTATAGCCGACATTAGCCAGGATATCGATGGCTGCCTCCTCACTGGTAGCTGAAAGCCTTCCCTTGGCTATTTCCTTATCCTTAGTATAGCCGACATAAGTGTAATCCATTGTAACCTTACCTCCTTCCCACTTCGCTCCTGTGCGATGACATTCCTCGCATTAAATGTTGTATCTTGCTTACATAGACCATGGTCTTAATCTGCTGAATAGGCATTACGTAACACTTCGTAAGGTGTGGTAATGCCGGATTTGGCTTTGAGCATGCCATCCTTGGCCAGAATTATCATGCCTTCCTCGATTGCCTTAGCCCGAATTTCAGCAGCCGCAGCTCCAGTAACCAGCAACTGCCTGATTTCATCGCTTACTGACAAGATTTCAAAAATCCCGGTTCTGCCCAGATAGCCGGTATAGGCGCAGGCTTTGCAGCCGGCACCGTAAACAAACTCACTGCGTTCCTCACCTGTTTCTCGACGGTAAGCTATTTGTTCTATCAAGGGTGCTGTGGTGCTATGAGCACAATGGGGGCAAACGCGCCGCACCATTCGCTGGGCAACGATACAGATAAGCCCTGAGCATATCAAGAAGGGCTCAACTCCAAGGTCAATGAGTCGAAACAAAACGCCTACAGTATCATTGGCATGAACCGAAGACAGCATCAGGTGTCCGGTGAGAGCTGACTGAATAGCTATTTGGGCCGTCTCGCTATCTCTGATTTCACCTACTAGAATAATATCCGGGTCGAGGCGGACTATAGACCGTAGCCCGCTGGCAAAAGTTAGACCAGCCCGGGGATTGACTTGTATCTGGTTTATGTCTTCAAAACGATATTCCACTGGGTCCTCAATGGTGATGATATTACGACTTACCCTGTCCAGTGAATTGACCGAGGCATAGAGAGTAGTAGTTTTGCCAGCACCGGTAGGTCCGCTGATTAAAACCATGCCGTAGGGGGCCATAAGCATCTGTTCAAATTTATCCTGGTTCTCGGGAAGGAAACCGAGCTGTGTTAGAGATAGGGCTGCCAGAGATTTGTCCAAAAGGCGGAGCACTGTCATCTCGCCGTGAACGGTGTAAATTGTAGCTACGCGGATGTCGATGTCTCTCCCCTTGGTTTCAACTGAGAACTGGCCATCTTGGGGACGGCGGTGGTCAGCAATATTCATATCAGACAAGATTTTAATTCGAGAAATAAGTGGGGCATGAACGCCCAGAGGCAAAGAGATTACATCGTGCAAAATGCCGTCGATGCGATAGCGGACACGGAGTCTATCTGTCTCAGGCTCAATATGAATGTCAGAAGCTCGGGATTTTACAGCCTCTTCAATAACCAGATTTAAGGCTCGAGCTACTGGTGAATCGTCAGCCATTTCTACAGCGAGTGCTTCCGAAGCTTCTGCCCCTGGTGCAGTTTCTACAGAGCCAAACTGCTCGACAATCTCGCTGAAAGCCCTGTAGTTAAAATCAATAGCCTCCTGGATATCTACTACTGCCGCTGGCACTTGTTCAATCCTCTTCTTGGTCCTAGCAGCCAGGTCTTCGATAGCCAGAATATCGTCTGGGGCAGCCATAGCCACACGTAGGGTATTATCTTTAACCGATAGCGGAAGAGCATTATACTTCCGGGCTAAGCTTTCAGGAATTAGCTGCAGTGCTTCTGGCGATGGAATCTGACGCAGCACATTAAGCCGAGGCATGCCAGGACGCGATTCGTTGTCCTCAGCCTGTGATTCTGTCGGTATATCTTTCAATTCTTTAACCATAATCAACCTGTGGGCTGGTGGGGTTAAGGCCTGGGGCTACGCCAGCTTGGTTGGGTCATCAACCTCAATAACTTTGATTCTTTGTTGCTGAGCAAACCGATTCGCCTCCGGCTTAAGTCCAGGTGAGGCAAGCATGACTTTATCATGAATACCTATGTCATAAGCCTTAGTATCGAACGAAGACACTGTATCAAGGCTGATTCTATCCTTAGCTATTATGATACCAATACCTATAGTATGTGTAACAAAGCCATCGCCTTTGTAAGCCATGATATCTAAAGTATGCTCAGCTTTAGACCTACCTCGCACCTTGGCCTTTTCCTCAACCTTATAGTGAAGGTTTTTCAGATACTCTAAAAACTTGGCTTTAGTCTCAAACTTGAATGGCTCCTTCTTCACCTGCCGACGCGCAGCAGGTATAGCTGAGTCCAGGAAAGTTTCTAAATCTTTGTTCTCGAAGGTCTTAATTCGTTGCCGCTTGGCGAATTGCTTTGCCTCGGGGCTAAGCCTGGGTATGACCAACAAAACCTTATCATGGATTCCTAGGTCGTAAGCCTTATCATCAAATTTGAAAATCTCTTCTAATCCTATCTCCTCACCGTGGCTGTCAATAACAATACCAATGCCGATAGTGTAAACTATAAAGCCATCATCTAGGCGAGCCATGATGTCTAATGTATGCTCAGCTCCTGACTTGGTCGTAATGCCAATTTTAGCTTTCTCAGTTACCTCATAACCCTGGTTCTTTAAGAACTCGATGAACCGAACTTTGAGCCCTAGCTCAAAGTCTAGCAAAGGCCTTTTCTCATCGTTAATTCGGTAAGAGTAAAGGATTGCCTCTTTGGCTTCACCATCGGCGAAGAAAAGTGAGCATTTGAGACATTGCCACTTGAGCGCAGCTTTGCTAGATACTTCACCACAGCTATGACATTTATGGTTAACTCCTAAACTTCGATAATCGGTACCTAAAAATCTGAACTCTTTCTTGCATTTGGAACATATGTATTTTCCAGCGGCCATATATTCATCTTCCAGGCCGATGTTACCACAGGAGAAGTGCTCCAAGACTCGTCCCTTAGCGATGTTCCTTGAGCCACATTTAGGGCAGCGCAGGCTAGGTCTCAAGTTCGGAGACCGACAATAAGGGCAAAATAAAAGCTTGTCATGGAAATGTTTCTCAAGAATATCTTCATTGGTCAAAAGCTCCAGTATGGGCATGACTTCCTGAGTTGCCATTCCTAACAAGCTTTCTATCAGAGGGTAGGTGAAACAGAGCTCAGTGGTGAGGTCAAGAGTTGGCTTAACTTCGCCAACGTTCCCCGCCAGCATCCCCCCCATTAGCTTTATGACATTGCTATCTTGTTTGATTGTGTGGACTAGTTCAGCCATTTCAATCATTTCTCTGCTCCATTTAGCTTGGATTGAGAACAGCTTAAACCAAACGTAAGCAGGTTGCAATATAATTTCCCAACTTTACATAGCTGTTTAGTCTTGTTTCAGGCAGTACATTAGTCCTAGATGACCAGGTTCTTGGTAGGCATGTTCTTGTTCAAATAAAATAGGTGGATAGACCTCCAGGTCTGTCTATATCTTGATTGACATAAAATAAAGCATGTAGTGCGAGGTTTTAACCTCGCCAGGGTGGAGGCAGCGAGGAATCAAATCAGGCGACCTCAAAAGGGTGCATTGCCTTGTTATAAGCTACCTATGAGTAGTTGGCTTCCATGTAAAAGGACACTCAATTTACGTTTTCCATGCTATAATTAGGAAGCCCAATGAGAAAGGCAGAGAGCGCCACCAGCCTAAGCATACTGCTGGTCTTGGCGTTGTTACTGAGTTTGTTGCCTCCAGGTGGCATTAAACCAGCTTTAGCCCATCAGGGAAAGCTGATGTGGTCTATTGTCGATACCCCAAGCGGTGATGATAATGTCATAGTTAGCCCATCGGAAATCAGCGCAATTGCCATCGGTTCTGATGGCAGGATATTTTATGCTGTGGATACTGCTAGTAACGAAGTTTACAGGTCAGTTGACGGTGGTGTTACCTGGGAAGATGATTTAACCGCTTACCTGACTGCCGCTGGCGCTAGGTTACCCGCTTGGAATATAGTCGTAGCTCCAGACGATGTGAATTTTGTTGTTGCTGTTACCGATGGCGATGGGGTTCCGAATGGGCCAAAACAGGTGTTTATCTCCGAGGATGGCGGTGATACATGGGAGGATACCAATTTCTCTGCCCCTAGCGACAATACTAGCTGCGTCGATATCTCTGTGAAATATGGTAACTATCGTGATATTGCCATCGGCACCCGGAATGGAGCTGGCGGTGGGAATGTTTGGGTGATAAAGACACCGGGCTTTGGGAGCTGGGCAAACCAAGGCTTGAGTGGTGATGCGGTAGCGCTGAAATTCTCGCCCACCTATGATGGTGATCTTGCTATAGTGGCTATTTCAGCTACTGCTGCTGGCACCAGCCTCAATCTTGGCATTCGTGATATAGTTGCCAACACTACTACATGGAATAGTCCGGTTAACTATCCGGTGCCCATCGTTGACACAAACTACGTGGGCAGCTCGCCCAAGGCCGATGAAATCATATCCGCTGATTTGGAACTGCCGTCTGACTTTTCAGCAGCCGACCCTGGCAACCTGCGCCGCTATTATGTTAGCACTGATGTTGACCCTGCTGTAGCCGCTCAATTCGGAGTTTACCGTATTGATGACACCGAGGTTTATCGGATAACTCCTCCCACGACCGGCAAGATTTCCGCAACCGGTAGGATTTCCAGCCTTGCTTATTATGGCACTTATGATAATGGCAAGCTTCTGGCGGGCGAAGTCGAAGCTGACGACTCTTTAGGTATAGTTGATGTCTGGCGATGTTCAAACCCTATTGCAAACACTCCCAGCTGGCAAAAGTCAGACGCTGTTAAATCGCCGACGGGTGGAGGCAACTCAGGCTACGCCAATGCCCAGCTAGCCTGGGACTCCGAGGGTGAGGAGGCTTACTGTGCCACAAGCTCGGCTAACCCTACGACTGGAGGTACGGGTCCCTGGGCTACGATGACTAACTGGCCGCACGCCTGGCTAAATACTGTTGCTCTGGATGAGTCTGCATTCTCGGTTAGCCTGGACGGTGGCGACATCTGGAACCAGTTGAGCTTGATAGATACTGAAATCAGCTTTCTCTCTGATGTGGCTGTTCTGGAAGTCTCTGAGGATTCTGATGATGATAATGTGCTCTATTTGGCTTCTGTAAATGATAATGCTACTGTTACTCAGAACTTCGACAGTATCTGGCGAAGCACTAGCGACCCACTGGGTAAAACCTGGGAGCGGATATTATGCACTGCTACTACCAACGACGATATAATCCTCCGCGTCAAGCCGAGAACTTATGAGGAGGAAGACATTAGTGAAGTCATCGTTTTCGCCGACCGTTTTACCGATGATGTCTGTTACTCCCCGGATGAAGGTCAGTCTTGGCAGGCTCTTTCTCCTGGCGTTGATGTAGCTGTGACGGATTTAGCTCTGGCCAGCGACGATGTTATATATATCCTGGACGATATGTATGTCCGTCGATATGAAGACTGGCATTTTGACGGTCCAAAAGTCGAAACCGATCTCAATTCAGGCCATACCATAGCCACCCCGCTAAAAAATCCTGAGGGAGAAGATGGGGAAGAGGAGGACTGGGTAATAGTGGGTGATGAGAGGGGCAAAATGGCTTATGCTGATTTTTCCCAGGCGGTTGTACATTTTGAACCACCTGTACTAGAGCGGATTGCAGTACCTGTAATCGGCTACATGCACGTCATCGCGGATGACAAGTTCGAGCAGAACAAGATAATCTATGCTGCTAGCCATGACCTCGCCGGCGCAAGCGGCAAAATCTACCGCTGGCGCATCGGTGAGAGTACCGACTGGGACGAGCTGGAACCGCCCAATAGCGCTTTCTATGGGCTGGCTCAACGAAACGATGTCCTGTATGGGGCATGGAATACTGCTGCTCCCCCTGATACTCCCCCTGGTGTTGACCGCACCCTTTACCCCCGAGCTACCGTGCCTCCAGCCACAAACTTAGAATGGGATGACCTGACCGAGGGGCTGCCTATCGGCATTGCCTTCACCCGTGAGCCTAGCTCGCTGAAAATCTCCACAAATGCAGACGGCACTCTCTGGGCAATTGATGACAAACCCTATGGCTGGGCAAATGAAGAAGGCCGCCTCTGGGCATATACTGATACAGTGGCTAAAGTTGGTCCGTGGACGACCTCCCCACCCAGCGATGATAGTATTCCCATTGACCCGGTGAGTGGTCGCGCCAACGAGGTAAACTTCAAGTGGCGGCAGCTCAGTTATGTTGGGGCATACGAGCTACAGCTAGCTAAAGATGATGAGTTCAGCTTGAGGGTGCTAGGTAGTGACAATATCACTCCCGCTGACCCTTTAGCACCGGCGTGTTACTTCCCGGCCGGTGGTCTGGTGCCCACGCCTGCGTCTGAAATAGCTAGCTGGGGCAACCTTGAATGTGGTCATGCCTACTACTGGAGAGTCAGGGGCAGGCGGGCTACTACGGGCGAGGAAATTCGTAGCCCGTGGTCAGCTACCATGTATTTCACGGTTGAGGCTGGCTTGCCAGTGGTGACTGAACATCTTGGACCTATCTTGCTCAAGCCAGCTAATGGTGCCAGGTGTGTTTCTCCATCTCCAGCTTTCTCCTGGTCACCTATGTTTGGGTCCACCAGGTATGAAGTCGTTCTGGCTAAGGATGCTGCCCTAACGCAGGTAATAGCCAGAGCTATTGTGCCATCGACTGCTTATGAATATGACGGTAAGCTCGATTGGAATACTGCTTACTTCTGGCAGGTGAGAGCGATTGAGCCTATAGTCGGCGAGCCAAGTCCAGTAGCTAGCTTCACGGTAGTAGTTAGAGAGGTGCTGGCTGCACCTTCTGCGCCTTCGCCACCATCATCGCCTCCGTTCTGGATATGGGCAGCCATTGCTATATATGTAGCTCTGGTTGTCGCTATCATTGGATTGCTTAAAGCGAGGCCTGCCGATGAAGAGTCAGAAGTTTCCATTATTAACAAACAGCCTTATCGTTAACAGACCAAGGAATGCCTTTATAAGCAGGGTCAAGGGTAGGGTACTGAATATCCTGAGAAATAAGTCTTCTTTGCACTTCTTATAGCTCTCCCATCCCTGGTGGGTGGCTAGAAGGTGGGGAAGCTTACCGTTGCCTTGACTCTTTCCTTTTGAGATATATAGGGTGCCACTAATCATATGAACGAGTACCAAAACTTGGGTAGTGGTCTAGTTTGGACATAATGTTAGGTAATAAGGGAAAACTTGACAGTGCAATTGTAATAAGAATATCATAGTTATAATTAACTTATGAATATAATATAGAGGATGATTTTTCAATGTCGAGACAGAGGCAACGTTTCAGTTGTTTGTTCTCGAGAATGTTGGGAAATACACATTTTAGCCGACCACCCCGAAATGGAGGGATGTGAAACATATGTTAAAGCGGCTATCGAAAATCCATATCAGGTCTATCAGGATTCAAAGGACATCAACAAGAAAATCATATATAAACCTTTTATTTTGCCCAAACCTTATAACCAGCAGTATCTCAGGGTTGCAATCGAGTACAAATTTAAGAAATTTAGAGGATTAAGAGGATATGTTTTGTCTGCATTCCCTTGCATTAATATCAAAAAGGGGGATATTTTAATATGGACAGCACTGTAATGAAAGTTGATAACCCTCAAGTTAACTTTAATACCATAAATGACTTAAAGGGATTGATGCCGGTATATCACCAAGAGTACGATACCTTTTATCTTAGGGGAGAAAAACCTCGCCCTGCCACCTCTTATGATTTAAACGGGACAGCATGGCTTAGGGTTGATGTTGAAAGCGGGGATATTGTGGGATTGCAAATAGATGATTTTGAATCTGTATTCCTTAAGAAATATCCAGAATTAGCAAAGGCATGGAAAGAAGTGAAACCCCTGTGTGTTCGACCCAAATCAAGGAAGTGCCCGGTAGATGCCGAGGAATCCTTTCTTTTAATCATAATTAATTTTCTCTTAACCCTATTTAGGGATAATCCACAACAAGAGAGTTTTATCTTTTTACCAGCATGATATTAAATAAAATAGCCCGAACAGACCATATTTAAAGTATGTCTAAGCAGTCAGGCAAAAAGAAAACCCCTAAAGATATTAATCAATTAGCTGCCTATATTGTTGAACAGACTACTAAAGAATCACCTAGTCCATCAAGTCAGAAGCCTCGACAAGGTCAAAAAAGCTGAGTTGTAATGGCGATTTCTTGAATACCCAGGCGAATTTTCGTTTAAAATCATCCATGTCTCGGCATGTCTTCATTACACCCAAAACCTGATTGAGTTGTGCGGCCATTCTTTCCCTACCATACTCTTTCAATAGTTGGTGTAGATTCTGCCCATGCTGCGGATTGGGTATCCTGTTTTTCAATTCTTTGGCTATATCCTTGTCTACAGCAGCATAAACAAAAGCCATTACATATTTACCCCACCTCAATGGTCTAGAACGAGGGGAATAGTGTATATTTTCAAGCCTAGCAAGTTCATACCAAAATTCGGGGGGAAACATCAAAGCCCATTCCTGTAAGTCATCAGCGATAAAAGCCTGTAACTTTAATTGATATTCATGTTTTCTCTTGAATTTATCATATCCCGTAGCCTCATCAATTAGAGCAATAATGCCTACTTTTGCGCATGCACGTAAAACAATTTCTGCACGTCTTACCAGATTCTCATGATATTTTGAGACAATTTTGTCATCTCGTGCTTTTAGATAGGCATCGCAAATTTCGACTAATAATGTACCTTCATACCCAACGGCTTTTTGCCCCGTACCTTGTAGCTTAAACTCGACAGTCTATTTTATTCGGGTCCAAGTAACGGCTGAGTATACTTGATTGTAAGTATCTATCTATACCGCCCTTGGCATGTCCTGTCATCAGTCTAACGACTTCACGTTGGATTATAACTCTTTTGCCATTGCTTAATACGTAACAAGGGAATGAAACGTCTCCAATATCAAGAGTCCCACTGAACATTGAAAATATATCAGCCGAATGTGGTATAGCTAATGTTGCATTGTTCGGGTCCAGTGAATCCGATACTTGCCCAATTTCATCTACTGATACTCCTTTCGCCTTTGCCCATCTAGTCCTCACTGCATTTCTAGCGATCTCTTTGCGCTGTTCTGGGGTAAGTACAGATGCCCTGGCCTTACCACCCTTGGAAGCACCTAGCTTAGATAATGCCCTCGCGTTTCTGTTTACCTTTTTAGTTCCATCTATCATGCTTATAGTATACATGCTCTAGCATGTAATGTCAATACTTGCTCGTGCATAAACAAAATATTTTCTGGAATGGCCTAAAAACCTATTGACAATACTAGCACGAGCAAGTATACTAGGTGTATGAATAAGTTAAGCACGTATCAGCAAACTAGGGTTATATCAGCCCTAGTTGAAGGCAACTCTATTCGTGCCACATGCCGAATGACGGGTGCGGCAAGGGTTACAGTAACACGGTTACTTGTTGAAGTAGGTAAAGCCTGTTATCTCTATCAATATAGGAATCTAAAGAACCTACAGAGCCGTAGAATCCAGTGTGACGAGATATGGTCATTCTGCTATGCCAAACAAGATAACTTGCCGGAGAAAAAGCGAGGCAAACTAGGATATGGTGACGTTTGGACTTATGTAGCCATTGATGCGGACACTAAGCTAGTACCTTGCTGGCTAGTAGGCCAAAGAACTGCTAACTATGCTTATCAGTTTATGAACGATTTGGCCAAGCGGTTAACCAACAGGGTTCAATTGACCACAGATGGTCACAGAAAGTACTTAGATGCCGTAGATGATGTGTTTGGTAACAATATAGACTACGCCATGCTTGTTAAGCTCTACGGAAGCGAAGCAGAGGGCGAAAAACGTTATAGCCCAGCTAAATGTAATGGAACTGAAACACGTGTTGTAAAGGGTAATCCAGACCCCGCACAAATATCAACCAGCTTTGTTGAGAGGCAGAATCTAACCATGCGCATGAATATGAGGCGATTTACTAGATTAACCAATGCCTTCTCAAAGAAAGTTGATAATCTTAAACATGCGGTAGCTCTGCACTTCATGTACTATAACTTTGCAAGGGTTCATAAGACACTAGGCGTTACTCCGGCTATGGCTGCGGGTATAGCTGACCACGTGTGGACGGTAGAAGAAATAGTCTCGCTAGAAAAATTTCAAAAATCCTCTATTTCAAATTGACCCACTACCAAAACTTGACAAAGCATAGAGAATGTGTTATATTTAAGATGCTCCAAGTAATCAGG
>Ga0307380_10004972_pt1 | contig 17765 bp, 26 predicted proteins | sample UN3MG_FD_202239 | JGI IMG/M metagenome (GOLD analysis project Ga0307380, IMG submission 202239) | Soil microbial communities from Risofladan, Vaasa, Finland - UN-3 | ecosystem: Environmental > Terrestrial > Soil > Coastal area > Acid sulfate soil | place: Finland: Risofladan, Vaasa | collected...
TCACAGTCAAGCACAACCATCAGGCCGTCTATCGCGTCATCTACTCCGACGGTTAAAAAATATCGTTCAAGGGCTATATGTTGCTGTTGACCTTTTACGTCGTCTTCGATATTCATATTACAACCATGTTTTTCTAAATTGTAATAATACATCTTAGTTTGTGGCGATTTGCGTTTGATTTCCTTAACAATGTCAACCGATAAATTATCATAATAAATTATCGGCTGGGCGTCGCTGCCATAAACCTCGTCTATACTGTTCAATAGCACAAACAGATAATCGGCAAAATCATCGCTATATACACAAGTTAAAAATCGTAGTGGTTTCATTTTGCCTTTTTCTTCTTACTCCCGGCAAGCCGTCGGATCGTTTTTTTAATAGTTAATGTTCATCCGTCTTCAAGAACAATGTAATCGCTTTCTGTCCCATGACCACAACAGCTAGACGTGGTAATTATTCCATTATCATTTAATGCTTGAACAATATTTGATATACAATTATCTATGTGTCCGGTTTTTGTTTTTTGTGGTAATTTTCCGCATCGTTTACAAACACGTTCATCTTGTACTATCTCATTATTATCTATATACCGCCATTGTTTGCCGTCATAAATAGCTGGCCATCCGCGAAAATTACTATATAGACTCACTTTACCTTCTTCTTCCTGCCCCCGGTAAACTGTCTAGCCGTATTGCATTGTTTCTTTTTCTTGTCCGCCTTCGTTTGCCGTCGTCGCTCCGCCCGACTGTTTTCCTGTCGCTCGGCGTATTCGCGTGATTCTGGCTTGTGGTTAGCAAGAGTATTTTCTAATACTTTTTTCATGGCGATACCGGTCTGTTCGAGGTTGAATAATCGTTGAGCCTTATGTCTTATAGTGTAACTATCCTGGCAGTTCTTACCTTCCTGTATCGCTTGCCAACATTGGGCTATTTGGTCGGCATAAGCCTCAATGTTTCTTGGGTCCACACCGAAATGAGTATAGGCACAACCGCCCCCCGCTACTATCGGAGTGCCACAAGCCATAGCCTCGCGGATAACGCGGGTAGCGATTACATGAGGTGTTACTACAATATCAGCCGCCCGATACGTCTCGGCCATTTTTGTAATCGGACCCTTGCGGTCGCCGATACCGCCTCTATCGTACAGCCATTTAATCATATTTGTAATTGCATCGTGTTTGCGGATACCGTAAATATGAACCTTAGCGGTCGGACAATATTTCTCTCTAAACAATAACGCGGCATGTATAACGTTATAAGGCGTGGTGTCTTCACGCCATTGATCGACAACTACGATGTTGGGCGACCCGGAATTTTCGCCAAAGTCTCGTTTCGGACCTTCCGGGCAGAACGCTTCCAGGTCGCACATCGCAGGTACGTAATTTAACTTCGAATTGTCAATGAGCTGCGACCAGTGGAATATATGTTCGTCCCAAAACGAGACGAACGCATCCCACGCATCACGTTCGGTATATACGGTGCGATATACATCGTTTCTAGTATAGACGCCTAATAAAAACGAGTTTTCCGGGCGGCCATGTAAGCACATGACCTTCGGCTGTTTACCGGAGTACATATACTTTTGTGGCACTAGAACATGCCGAACCAATATATCAGCTTCGTCCGCCCATTCCATTTTTTCGGTAGTCAGCCAGTCGTCTTTATGAATTCGTGCGCGGGTGAATTCGATTCCCGGTGAACTATCAACCGAAATCAGCCGGGCGTCTATCCCCTGCATTCGCTCGGCTTTTATCAAATCCTTTACCGTGCCGTATTGCCCGGATAAATTAGGGGCAAACCGGCTGAAGTGTGCTACTTTCATAATCTCTCTTTCCATTAGGCTGACCGTTTCGCCGCTTCTTTTCCGCTAAAATGTTTTTCACAAAGATGGATTACTAAAAAATAATAACATGCACTTAAAAATCCAAACATGTATGCGATAATTACAGTTGCCATGATCTCTCTTTCCTGATAACGATGATTTTCTTGAATAAAAAAAGGCCGACGCCGCCATGAACGGAGTCTAATACTCCGCCTACGCATGACAGGTGAGTTAAAAAATAGCAGCGACAAAACTCGAACCTGTGACCTCGTGGTTATGGGCCACGCGAGCTAGCCAACTGCTCTACGCTGCGATATAAATCGGCAGGCCCGACCCCTCGACGGGCCGTACCGATATATTGTCCTAATGGTACTAGGGTTTTTTACAACAAAGTTGTTGCCAACAGAATCGTTGGACTAATCAAGAATCGCAGTAGGAGGGACTTCCTTCTGATAACGATTGTCTTTAACGAAGATGAACGTCAAGCTACACATCACCGAAGCTGCCGGATCGCTAACCGTGATGTAAAAACAATCACGACTAACTCCGTCGTCGGCGGCGTTGTAAACATCCGCAGCGTCAACCTCGATAGTCGTCATCCCGCCACAAATACTATCCGCGTCAGAATCGTTAGGATTCCAAGCGTCGGATGCGGCCATATCGGATAACTGTAAATCGGAAGTGTTGGTTGTCATCGTTTGGGCGGTATCCCAGGTGTCCCCGGCTAAATCAGAAATCGTAGCCATTGCCACTTGAGCCTTACGCCACTTAAACGAATCCATCGCAACGGCATTAGCACCGGCAACCGTAGAACATGCGTAAAGATTAATTGTGGCGTCGGCTATTGCCGATGTAACGCCAAAGTTAAATGAACACAGTACGTGGTCGTAATTCTTGAGGCTAATCGCCCGACTCTGCGTAGTGCTGTTAGCCAATGAACCCGAACTGTTACCAGCCGCCAGATCAAAAGGCGGCCATCCTTGAACAATATGAATAGGTCCTAATTGTCTCATAGTATATTACCGCCTTTCTATTGGGTGGACAGAATAATAAACGGACTAAGTTCGTTAGTATTATCTGTACCACCGGTCGGATGTTTCGGGGTTAAAGGTTCGCTCCAGTGGGGTTGCCCGTCATAACGCAATACGGCCCTGAAGGCTACTTCGTCGTAATCAAATTTAAGATGGATCGACTTGTCCATCGCCGGACTATTTCGCCCGGCCTTGCCGCCGATAAGATACTGACTGAAATCAGCTAGTATAATATCACCGGCAACTCTCGGAGCTTGGCAATGCTCAGTAATAATTACCGGGCGGCCAAAAATCGTGCCGTAAGGGGATACCGCGGCATTAGCGGGATCGCCGCCAACGTAAACCGGGGTATGGCTCGTAGTGATATCCGAACAATCGGAATCTTTACAACTCACACAAGCGGTCATTAAGTCTGGCAGAGTCGAAGGTGCGACCAGCCAGACGGCTTGCTGATGGCCTCCGGCATACATCGAACTCCACATATTTACTAAATCAAGATAGCTAATGCCGCAACCAGAACGGGTACGGGTAATCAGACATCCAGAATTCATTATACCGAGCGGCATATTGGCTCCGGTGCCATTGATGAAATCATTGTCCTCTTGAAAAGCGATAGCTTGACCAAATAAATCATTGATCATGGGTTCGATAGAAATGGGAGAATCTTCCAAAAGTTCATCCGAAACGTAAGTCAGCAATACTGTTTTATGCAGCGTCAACTGAATGCGTTCAAATTTAGGCTTGGAAGGATTCTTGGGCCCGGCTTCGGCGGGACGCTTGATTTGTAACGCACCAAACAATCCATCGCCTGCCGGACGGTGATCGTAATCGACTAATCCGGGCATTTGAATAGAGTTGGTATTCATCGGAATAAATCTGGCTAGTGGTCGAACGACAGATTTTTCTAATGATCGTTGCAATAGTGAGGCTGAGAATTCGGTCGGAACCAAATACCCACCCTGTTCAGGATCGACTTCCGCCATATGGCCGGTAGTTTTTTCCTGCCAAGAATCTTTTGACTTATCGGCAGTCATTTTTTGCCAGATACGCATTTTCTTATGAATTGCGGTATTACCGCCAGGGTTTTGCCCTACATCATATACGCTCTTGGCAAATTCTGCCATGCAGGAAAATCCACCTTTGGGATCGTCCTCGGCGAGGTCTTGGACCTCAAATTTCGGACCTTTTGGAATAAAGTCCTTCATCGCTATGACAACTGCTTTGGTGACGAATTCTATATCATCTTTACGTTTTTGATTCTCGTCTTCTGGTTCCTCGACAACTTCGGGAATCACAATTTCAAGAACGCCCTCGTCGATATAAGGTTGAATCTCCTTTTGGGAATGATTCAATTGAAACACCTTATTTTTCGGATATAGCTTATCGCCATTTTGCCAGCCATCATCGCTTAAAACACGAATAGTTAAACTCATGTTATGCTCCTATGGGAGAGACAAATTAATCAGCCTTGCTTGTTCGGCCTCATAAATAGCGGCGTCCATCTCATCGTCCGATCTCGTAATGAGCGGCGACGAAATTGGATGGCTGGCGACTATCTCCAGAGCAGCAACTTGAAGGAGTGGGGCTTAACGCGCCCCGGACGAGCGTTACACTTTTCCCAAGGCGTTTCGCTCGTAAGAATCTTTAGCGTCCGCAATGATCTGTTGCGGATCGACAGTAGGTTTCATATTAAACTCTTTTATCTCTGTGATCTTAAAAACTTTTGGTTCGGTTACTGATAAAACATCTTTGGTTTCAAAGCTTCCAATCTCGAATACAACCGAATCGAATTGCTTTGGTTCGACGATAAACTCCGGCGGCTCCTTACCGAAGTCGTCTCGATAATGTTTGGCTAAATGATTATAAACACCCCGTCTGTTATCATTTGGTATTTTAGCGGTGAACAGTTGTAGTTTACTCATGGCTTCGACCAACCCATCCCAAACTAACGGATGGCTTGCTATCTTACGATGATGAATCAGTTTATAAGATTTAGGCGATTCTTTATCGTCGTTATCTATCCAGGCCGCCATAATTGCTAACTGCTCAACGTTAGCCTCTCGTGTTTCTTCGGACAAACTCCAACCGGCATTAACACCATCGACCGGTGTTTGGAAATACGGGATTGCCTTTTTGGAAACATCGGGTATCGGTGTATTGGGAGGCGAATAAAGACTTAATTCTTTTTGCATATCCACCGACATCTCTATCGTGCCTTTAGATACCGCCTCGATAGTGGCGTTCGGGTTGGCAGGCACATTGACGATGGAGAACTCTAAGAGTACAACCTTATCGTGTATCCACCTAACACCTTTTAAGTTGGCGTCGGCTTTAATTTCTTCGTCGGTTGGTTCGTGACCGGCAATTGGAATAAACCCGATTGATATAGTGTTTAATATTTCCTGTTGCATTAAGGTCAACACCTCCTCGGCCCGCGGTGTACCTTTAGCCATTAAACCTTTAGCTATTAAAGCGGTTTCACGTGTTACAGGATCGGTAAATCTTTTAATCCATCTTGCCCGACCGATTGCAGGTTGGATATAATCATGTGCCCACAATATCACCATATTTTTATTGTATTGGCGCAAATCAATACCTTCAGTGCTCACAATCTCATTATCGCGATCACGAATATTAGTAGTAATTTTGGCTATAAATTCCCTGTCGTTAAGTTTAATATCAGTAATATTGACGGAATCTTTACCGACATATGACTTGCGGGTAAAGCCCTCTAGCATTGACGGATTAGTATAACCTTCGACGCTAATCTTTTGCTCGATTAACTTAACAATTTCTAATTCTTTTGTACTATATGTTATAGCCATAATTACTCCAATTAAACAACTATTTTGTAGTCTATCGAAACTAAACTTATCTTTCTTGGCATTAAAGTTTAGTTAGTATATATATTCATTTGACATATAAAGTTATTCTGTCACCGGCAACCAGCTACATCGACAACTAGGATGCAACGGCTGAGACGGCTTCGAATCAATCGGAAACACTTGGCCGCTATAAGACATACATATTTCACAGGCATCACCCGCCGCATTCCATTCTAGTTTTGCAATGCCCGCTTGTTTGTACGTATTAACCGAGCCTTCGCTTATAGCTTCAGCGGTTTCAGTTCTAGCAATCATGTTAGACCGCTGACGTAACTTATCTTTATATAATGCCTCGATCTGTTTGCGTTTTGGAACGAGCTTAGTCGGCTTGCCTGTTATTTTATCGGGATACCCGTCCTTAAACCTTTTCATCTCTTCCCATTGCCGTTTGTTCAATCCGATATTGTCGCGTATCTCTGAAGCAATTTTAACATGCGTATTACCTTGATTTAATCCTTCGGTAATTATCCCCCGAACTACCGCCTCGGTATTCCTGGTGATAGCAGTAACGCGAGAAACGGCATGTTGTTTAGCCCACTCTATCGCAGACGTCGGCCCAATGATCGGTAACGAAACAGCATTTGATATGTGTGCCGCGGCAAATTTACCACCGGCATTTAACGACCGTATAATCTGTGGACTTAACGTAGCAACCCCCGACTCTTCAACAGCATGCCAGGCCATAACGGTAGATGATTCGTAGGCGTTTATACTGCCTATAGTAAACTGGTTAATAAACGGCATAACAATAACTGTTGTGGCCGCGAACCAAGCCAACGCCGCCCGTTCCATATCGGCTTCAATCTTGTTTAGTTCATCAAGGTCGGTAGTCACCGTTAGTGTTTTATTGTGATTATTACATTCATGATGAAGACTTATAGCCTTTGCCATAATAACAGCAGCTCGAGCTTTTTCGGTATCGGCATCCGATTCGTTTTCAGCATCGGAACCATCGCCGCCAAACGCGGGCGGTAGTACAGGTTTAGGCGGATTAATGATTTGGTCTAACGTCTTTAATCCGCTTGGCACTAATATCGTGTCGCCGCCAGGTACAGGTTCCAGTCCGTCCATTTCCCGCACTTCGTCGATAGTTAAGTTTCCTAGTTTTTGCCGCTCAGTCTGTTTCCTTAATTGAAACAACTTATCTTGTGGAACCGGATCGTCGGGAGCTACAAATAGTTTATCATCGTATGACGGCATGATGTTTTGATTAATCATATCCGCTTCATCAATAACTAACGGTTTAATCGTGTCCTGCATATAAGTATAATTAGCCGCCTCCGCGTGTGCCCGCGTGCTGTTCTCTGTCACCTTAGATACCGGCACACCAAATATACCGAATATTTTTTGTAGTGTTTGATTCATCCCCTTTTCATAATTAATATCAGTAGGCTTCCAGGCCAACGGCAACGGTTTCAGCCCGCTATGTAAAATGGCAAACTTACCCGCGTTAGCAAATCCGACATGTAATCGCATCAACTCTTTACGTTGCCGTTCGATAGATGTATCGTTGACAAATTCGTCCGTGCCTAATACGAAAGGAATAATCGCCCCGTTGTCTAAAATCGCCCGTTCGTATTCGTCAAAATTGGCATTTAACGTCACCGCTAAATACGCCGCCTCCATCGGACCTAACCCATAATACATCGACTTGACGGAGGGGAATTTAAAATGAACTACATTTGATGGATCAAATTCTTCTTGATTATTCGGCTCTAAACCATAAGTATAGCTTTTAATAAACTTTTCTTGGTCTGAAATAATCTTGACACATTGCGACGGCATAACCCAAATGGATTGCGGGACGCCGTTTAGGTCTTTAGCGACCAACCAATAAGCGTTGCCGGTTACTTGCTTATACAACTGGGTTAATGCTCGAAGACTAAATCCGTTCAAGAATTGATTGACTTCGCGCGACAAATTAAGCCACGGGTGATCCAATACTTCTTCAACATCAACCGCCTTATTCATATACGGTATTAATTCGGGCGTGTTAAAAAATCGCTCTTTAGTCGCCTTGGATACCGAGCGGGTAGGCACGTTACGTCTAATTTTACAACTGCCACGAGGAGTGCCCCGAAACAGACGCAACGGATTAGCCGCCACCGCATTAGCGTTGCGGTTAGCACAGGCATACGCCCAGCCACTATACTCTTTGATTAACGCCAGATAATCTACCGGCGTAGATATTCCGCGCTCAAACGACGAATACTTAGGCAATGACGCCCGGATAAATCGACGTATATCGGGTGGCAACTTTTCGAGTTCGCCTGCGAATTTACGATTATCTAACCATCGAGAAATGATGGGTATTTTCATGTTATGTCCACATTGAATGTGTGTTTATTGATATGATTGCCCCCGGAAAATTGATATTAATATTCTTGGTATTTACGCTAGGAGAATAAATAGTCTATTTTTTCGGGCGGGCTTTTGGCTTGGGTAGCGGATTAGGTGGCCCTTTGGTATAAAACTTCGCAATAATCGGTGCGTATTTCTCTAATAAAACATCCATTTTTTCTGCTGATTTTCGCAACAGACAGGCGATGTCTTTGTTTGCGTTTTCAAGTGTGACTATGCGACCATGAATATCGGTAACTACCTTGGAACCGTCTTTGTCGATCCGCAATAAAATTGTAGCTAATGCTTTCTCGTTTCGTTCAAGTTCTCTAATGCGACGGTACGCGGCATCAGCAATAAACCGTATGTGTTTTAAACAATCATCTCTGGTATGCCTGAACGTCCGAATCTCTTTAAAAATACCAGTCACATGTGAACTGCCACATAAACGACAAGTATCACTATCGTGATTTATCGGTGTTCTTTTTTTCCAAAACATCTTGTTCCTTTCCTAATATCCGTATTTATTTTTGCACATTTCGTTTCAGTCTTTTAGTCGTACCATCGGAGTTGAGTTTAAATGCACTGTAAACCACCTTCTCTAAAGCGGCAATACGTTCGGCCTGTGTCGGCGACTTCGATGGTTCGATTTTAGGTTCAACTTTTGCTTCAATTACCGGCTTCGACTTTTGAATTGGCGGTTCAACTTCCGGCTTCGGTTCAACCGGCATTCGTTTTTGTGTTTCAGCTTCCAAGACTTTGGTTAGATAGGTTTTGTTTGTTAGCATAAGTTATCCTTTAATAATTAAATTGTATTTTGCTTGAATATCATTCGTTATATTCGACAGCACCGACATCCTTTTATTTAGAGCCGGAATTAATGCCTTAAAATCAGAGGCGGGCAATATAGTATTTACGTCGGTCATTACATTATCTATCCCGGTAGCGGCATGGCTATTTAAGTCGATTTCGATTGTATCGTTATCACCGATCTTTTCCATTATTTCTATCAGGCGCTTGATTCGTTTGTGCTCTACCTTGCATTTGCCATACAAAGATATGTCATTGGCCAAATCATCCATGTTTACGTTTGTCATATCCTAATCCTCAATTTCATCTTCTATTCGATCAAGAGCCGAAAGTATCCCGTCACACTTATCTATCTCTCTCGAAATGGCTTTACCAAGATCACGCAATCTCCACAGTGACCATATAAATATTCCGGCAACCAGTGGTAAATATATATAAAACATGGCCCACTCGTAATCATTCATCCTTCACCGCTTCCCAACAGTCCTCGGTAAAATAATCGTAATCCTTATCCATTAAATCAGTACTCATCAGCTCGATATGCCGCCGCTGCTCGTCTAATTTCGCCTGTTGTATTTTATTGTTAATTACTTTATCGCGTTCGATTTCTTGCCAACGTAGAAACGCGGCGAACCGTTCCTTTGTTGGAAACATCTTAGCGAATAATTTACCGGCTTGGGCTAGGTTCATTTAGCAATCTTCTTGGCGGCGTCTAATATAGCCTTGTTTTGCATAATCTGTAATGTTATATCTAAAATCGCTAAATCTCTATCCCTCCCATCCAAAATACCCATCTCGTCGGCCATAGCTTTAGCGTGTTTTATCGCACCTGTTTGGAATGGTGTTAATTTCCCTTTTATCATCTCAAATCCTTTCCGTTAGATTCAACCAATTATACCTAAAGCAAATCTGCATCCAGGACAAACATAATCGCCATCACATTGACATTGATAGAATAATTCTGGCCTGCCTTTGGGGTCATCCTTTAATTGACAGGTTGCCGGAATACTAGAGGTATCCGCATGCTTATTGTTTTTGTCGTAACAACAAAACCTTCTTTTGTCTTGTTCGTTGTCAGGATGACCGACAAGGCGAAACTCGCAATCCATTTCATCACACTTTATCAATCTAAGTTTATAATCACTCATCGCCAATCCTTTCCGTTAAGTCCATACGCCAGATTCATCTTAGATTTTTGGCCCGCACTTACCACAATAGTATTTTGTGGTATCATTCGTAAATATCTCGCCTCTGGGATATGGAGCATCAAAGCATTGCATAATCAACGTTGCGATTCTCCATTTATCGGGGATTCTATCGCCCTCATGGCCCGGCTTGAAAACCACTGTTTCGCCACAATCATCACAAGTAAACTTTTTGGTTATTTCTATTCCCATAATCCTGCCATCTCCGTTTCCACTTCTAAATCCTTAATACTCAATATTTTTTTTCCTTCATCCACCATCGAATCTAAATCAGATATAGTCAACGCCCCGCCCGGTATCGCATCGTCGTTGATTTTCGGAGGTTCCATTTTATCGCTAAACAATATCATCGGCGAATCTAGTTCGGTGCTGTAAATGATATATCGCAAAGCATCCACGGTGTGATCGTCTTTTTTAGCAGGCTCGTCATTGGGATCACGTAAATCAGTTCCTTCTGGGTAATGGTAGGCTGCCAACTCTCTGATAAGATTGACACAATTATCGTGGATATATAATCTTGGTTTTCCATCTGCCTGAACCTTCAGTGCCCGCTGGACCGCTTCTATCCCGTTTCTGACAGCTTTTTTAGCCGGGGTGGTCTGGATGCCGTACTCCCACAGTTCAGCCCGATCCTGGGCATCGTGGTCGGCATAGGTGGCGTTATAAACATCAGCCCCACCAACCATCTTAATCCGGTTAGCATGTGTAGCCAGAGTGGTTTGCGCCCGGTAGTACTCATTATAAGCGTGCCACCGGTTGTCACAGTCACGCGCCAACCATAAGGTAGTAAACGGGTTGTTAAAGCCAAAGTCTATTCCTCGATATCGCTCCCATGATGTGGGAATATCGAATCGTGGTATAACGTGGGTCTGTTTGCTAAATGTCTTGTAAACTGCCCCCATGAACGACGCGAAGTGGCCTTTAATTCTAGTCTCTTGTACTTCTTCCGGCCATTCCGCAATGAGTGCATCAATAACAGAATCAGCAACGTAGCCGCCACGAGAGATACGATTATCATTGAGATTAGCATAAAATACCTCATACCCATCAGGTAGCGTATTAAACTTATCTTCCAGCCACGCCTGCGGTCGAATCGGCGTCATCGACCAGGCAAGAAACGAATCAGGCTTTTCTAACCGAGCCTGCATCTCTAACCAAATCGCATGAGCGTCGTGACCACACTGCTCGTCGGGATATATCGCGTCAATCGCCCTGCCTTCAAACGCTTTTCTTCCTTGATCGAACGACTTGAATTCGATCTTGTTGCCATTAATAAGGGGGATTTTTTTGGGTATACTATCTTGCTTGTTATGCCAGATTATCGGGTGGGCGATTTGATTATCGGGCAAATAGTTTTTTATCTTCTCCTGCCACAACAACTCCCCCACCAGTGGCCAAGTATCGGCACACGCCCAGATAGTGGCGTTCGGCGGCGTTGTGCGGGTTTGATGTACGCCCAGGGCGTAGGTGGTCAAATCGTAGCCGATGTTGGATTCGGACTTGCCTGACCGGTTGCCGCCTGATATGAACCGATACTTTGCTGCCGACTGGTGGAATAATTCAGGTGCGGGTAGAGGTTTGTAGACGCAAATCGCCTTGCCCAGTTGTTTAATGGATTGGATTAGGCGGGGGTTAGTCATCTAAAGATTCGATTTGTGTTTTATTGCACTTCTCGCATTTGCGTCGCTGAAACCTTTTAGTGTATCTTATAATCTTGCCGCTAGCGTCACAAACGCCTACCGTGCTCATAATTTTTTCAAATGTTTCCCATTTCCCCCATTTATGAAACCAGCATCGCATGTTATTCCTTTCCGTTAAATCTTTATATAAACCTCTGTAAACGGGTCGCCATTATCATGGGTATATGTTCGAGATATTATATTGGGCTGAAAGTCAAATTTGAGTACATCGACATACTTATAGTCAATATCAGGTTTAATCGTTCCCACACACTTTGGCTTGTCGCCGTCAACCTGCATCATAATGCGTAACGATCCATGAGACACCACAAGGCTGCCAAAAACCCCACAGCTAGTCTTGTTATCCTCGATCCACACATTAACCCGATTGTCGGCCTGCGGTTCGTCTTTGCCTGCCATCAGTTTTATCTTGCTCATATCGTCCTTTCCTTCATGTTACCGATCCTTCCATATTCCATCATCGTCCAGACTTACGCCGTCGTCGTCACACCAAAACACCTCAACCAACTCTCCCCAATCTCTGTTAGGCCTTAACAATCGGTGTAATTTTTTACGGTCGAATCGAGCCTGCCCTAACGGGTCTGTCGTCATAGTCTTGGTATTCATCTCGTGGACAAAACGCTTAATGGCTATTGGTATATGCCACGATTCGCGACCACTTGGGATTTGTATCTTTTTCCAGAATTGTCCGTTTACAAAAAACGGAAACTCTTCGTATTTGTCATTAAGCATCGCGTGTTATTCTTTTCTTACCACGCCTCATCGAAGGCCGGGTTATCCTTTTTGTATCTCGCCGCAATATTCTTGATGGCTATTAGCCTATCAATTAAATCGTCGATCGACGGCAATCAGCCGTATCGTTCATCCGTTATTATTTCCGTAAAAATCGCCGGTGCCTATAATTTTAACGCCTGCCTGTCAATCCAGGTTTTAAGCGGATTCGCATGTATGGCAATCACGCCAAAGACCTATGCCCGCACGTCGAGACCTCCATGAGCCGCGATCACCGGCCACTCTGTTATGGGCTTCCCTCGTGTCATACCGACGGTTATTCGCTATTCTTCCTAATCGCCTCCCGGAATATTTCCATCGCCTCGGCGTTGGTTATCTCGGCCGTCTGCTGCACGATGTGATCAGGAACCTTGCCCTCGGACCGGTCAATCGTATCACGCAGGCGATTGTATTCGCCCTTGCCCATTTTCTCCACGTGCTTCAAAGCGATGATCTGGGCCATGATTAACTTGTTGGTGTCTAACGCCTTAAGTTGTTCCGGCGTCATCGCTACGTATTCGCAGATATACCGCCACAGGTTCATCTTGGCTTTAGGGGCACCGGCGGGGTTGCCGGACTCGCCGGGCTTCCATTGATACGGTTCGCCTTCTTTCGCCAAGTTTGGATTGCCGGATTTTTTGCCGGGTCTAGATGGTCGAACCCCTGATTCCTGTTTAGCAGCATTTGTGACCACTTTTTTAGATCGCTTTTTGTGACACTTCTTAGCCACACTATGCAACCCCCCTGTCGCCTACATATTCGACAGTGACGGCCGCTCGCCCCTTAGATGTTTGTAACCCTGGAATCGTATGAGGTGCGTTACCTACCTTCTGCACACCAACCACTTTCCACAATGGAGACTTAGACCAATGTGACACAAGCCCAGGATGCGACGCTTTATCTCGCACGCGATAACCTTTTTGTTTATAATAATCGGCCATTTTATCTAATACCGCCGCTCCAATACCCACGCCCTGATAGTCTGGCAATACTACTAATCTGGACCCTCTAATCATGCCCTTATATCCTATAACAGGCAAATAGGACCGAAACGCCACTGGTTTATCCTCCCACAATACAATAAAACTTTGTGCCGCAACGTGCATTTTGCTCGTTAAATAGTGATATTTAGCAAACATTCCCCACGTTTTATGATGGGTACGGTATATTTCCAGTTTAATGTCCGGTCGCCGAAGACACCTCCGCGTAAAGGCGTTATTACTTAAATCATATATCCAATCAGGTCGCAGCCATTCGGCTATATCATAATGACAAGATAGCATTATATATTGCCTACCATTGTCGCTTCGATTGACCGCTTTATGTACTGCCGATGATCCCACTTTAGCAACGGTTCTGTCGACTACGCTGGTAAATTCGTCGATCACACATAACGACGGACCTTCTAATAATATTCGTGCTAACTCGGACCTAAACTTCTCGCCGTTTGATAATACCCTAAAAGGCCTTGACCAGTTGGGCGTCGAGCCAAACCCGACAGCAGTTAATGACCCACACACTTCTTTAATCGAAAACTTCTTATCGAAACCATCGACAACGGCCTTGTTTTCCGGCCATTCAAATCCAGTATGATAAGCCGACTCGCCAAATAATTGCTTGCCTATAGTTGTTTTGCCTGAACCGGATGGACCTAAAATAAGACCAATTCGCCAATCAGTATTTTCAATAGGAATATTTACATCCCATGATTCTTTTGATTTCTCGCCAAAACTAACATCATACAGCGCCGCTACTTGCTGCACTCTGAACGTCGATTCAATATCAGTTTCAACTACAATATTAGCAGACGGCATTTCAATCCTTCTTTAGTCAACCGTTCATATAATTCTCGTTGTTCGTTTTCGCTTTCCACTTCACAAACAACTTGCCAAACGGCATTTATCTCAACTTCTTTTATTTCCTTTTCATCCAGACCCCCCATCAGTCCCCCGATCTCGGCCATATCAAACCCGGATAATTCAAGGTTCAAATCGCCAGTATCCAAATCTTGAAACAGGTCACCCAGTGCGGGCCAATCCCATTCGGTCAACTCCGCCGTCTTATTATCGGCAATCACATACATCTTAGCATCGTTGCCGGATAACGGTAATCGTATAACAGGTATCGACTTAACGCCCGCTTTTATCGCAGCCTTCAGCCTGGCATGGCCTGCAAGTATAATCCCATCAGCGTCCAGTAATATCGGGTTCGTCCAGCCAAACGCTTCGATAGACTTTACCAGCTTATCGACAGCCTCGTCCGGGTGTTTGCGTGGGTTGCCCTTAAACGGCTTTAGTTTGCCGACAGGCACGTATTCGATTTGTAGTTTATCCTTTTTCACAATCCCGCCTTACTCCTTCACCACAAAACTCGCCTTTGTGTGTATGGGGGAAGGCGTTATCACCGCTACTGGTGGGCCTGCCAATACAACAATCGCCCGAATCGTAACGCCAATCGCCCTCTTCAAACGTCCACTTCTTATATTGATCGTTCCATTCATCCCAATAAATACAGTCCTTGCAATAACACACCGTAGGCGATACCGGCGGGGGTGGAGGCGGTGGGGGAGGAAGCGGCATTGCAACCATTATATCACCTTTCCGGGACTAATTAGTACTCGTCTATTTCAAGCTTCATATTACTGAATTTTGACGCACCAAGAACATTGGGGAACATGGTCAAATAGTTTATATTTATCAAGCTTAAAAATCTTAAAACGTCCTCTCGGTCCTTGTTTGGAATTTTTATTTTAAGCAAGATACGGCTCTTACTGTCGCCCGGACAAGCCCTTTTAACTAACGATTCTATGTCTTGACCGTCAATAACTACAGTGAATATACCTTGTTGGGCTAAAAAACTGGGAAGCCGAAAAGATAGTGGGTCAAAATATTGGAAACACTCGGTCCGATCTTCGAGTGCTTGATAATCAAGTGCATAAATAACCCGGTGGGGAGACTGAAGACTGTTGTCTAGGTTCTCCAATAAACTATTTAACAAGCCCCTTGTTTCGCTTTGCGTTTTCTTATCACGCGACAAGCATATCGTTTTCTCGTATAAATCTTTATTGATTTTGTTTTCTAAAACGCTTGGAAGTCTGATTTCTTTTTCATTAAAAGCCATAAAAGCGGCGATAAACGGAGACTTAGACCAAGTGATTAAGGGTGTTTTTAATTCGCTGTCTTGTCCGATTGCCCAAAAATGATTTTTGTTTAAGTGTCCCTCTTTTGTGTTTCTTTTAATCTCCTCGACACTGGGATCGTCGAAACATCCTCGGAAGGCATAGGCCGATGATCGGCGATGATCTTTCATGTTGTCTTTGCGGTTTTTATCCACCATCCGGTCAAACTCTGATTCTAATTTCTGTAAACTATCATCACAGCGTTGCCCTCTCCAGATAAAGTCCTTATAACACAAGGGTTGCGGGTTGTTTTTCTTTTCAATGTCTTCTGTTTTTCTAAAACAAAAATATTCATTCAAAAAAGACTGATAATCATCCCATGAATTCAGCGTCTTTTCGGCTACTCCGTTTTTGAATTCGAGAATCTTTGTTTTATTATGTTTTCTAGACATCTCTTTACCTTTCTGATTTGTCATATCACCTTTCCTTGCCTACACATACAGCCACTTGTTGATGCTTTTGCCGCAAGCTTCATCTCCTCTTGTACGAGGAAAATTCATACCATTAACATGCGAAAACGGAGGATTAATGACACAAAACCCGGTCTTGTCTGCATCACCTTCACCCACAGAATCGCCGTGTAGTTTTTGTTCTAGCGAGTTCCATTTTCTCCAATAAGCACAATTTTTGCAGTTACACATCATATCACCTTGCCCGGCTTAACATGGGCCACTATTTCGCTCATACCGACGATTCTAGCAGGCCACGCCCCATTTATCTGCTTTTGATAGTGTTGGCCTTGTACGGGTCCGGGCAACCACCTTGCCGGGACGCATACGGCGTTTTCATCCACGCCCCAGGCTTCGATGTCGGTTTTGCTTGCCGGGATCGCTATTATGGGAAACTATCCTCGCTGTAATCGTCGTAAGACGGCGGCCCATTGTCGCCGTAATCGCCGTCCATTCTCTCGCTATCGGTTTTATCTAGTATCGCATTGAATCCGCCACTGTCGTCATTACCAGCGACGCCGCCCAATATACTAAGGGTTTTCCCTGCCTTGTGTTGATTACGCCTTGCTATATCAATAGCCCTTGCAATAACCGCTTTCTCGTAATGATTTTTCATGTGACCAAAGTCGTTAAATATTTGATTGCCGTCTTTTTGTATAGCATCCAAGAAAACATCGTGCACGGCACACTCTGCGTCTTCGCGTCGCTTAAGTTTAGTGCTTGCAAGGTTTATTAATTCAGTATGATGATTGTTGTAAAACTTTTCTATATTCATATTACACATTGCATTATAATCTAACCTCTATATATATATCGAATGGGAATCCAAAAAAACAACCCCTTGCCTGTTTAACTATATAACAGACAAGGGGTTACGTGGGAATAAAAAAACAACCTAACTACCGCAATATATCTTGTGCCTGACACATTGCCCTCTTGCGTAGCCTCCTTGCGGCCTCTGCCGTTATCCCCATCTTTAAGCCGATTCGCTTATACGACCACCCTCTCGCTTTAAGTAGTATTACCTTTTTTTGCTTTGACGTTAATTGTTCTAATACAAATTCCAATTCTGTTATATTGATCGGCTTGTTGTTATCGTCCATGATTATCACCTTTCTCACTTTCGCCGAAATAAACATACCGGGCATGGCCCTGTGATATAATTAAAACGCGGTGGAATACTACCGGCCCGTCGATTAAAGGAATGCGAATTTTATCGGATTGAAGCTGTGTGTTGCCCCAATATCTGCCATCATATATTAATATGCCACCGTCATGGCCGTAATCGCCTTTATCATCCATGATTATTCCTTTATTTAATATTATCCTCAAGTAGTTTTTCCGTTATTCGATTCCTGCCTTTCAACCATCTGGGCGACGGCTAATTCCATCTGTAACAATTGAACCAATCCCTCGCCACCGTCACCGTATTGATTGTATTGATGAAATTTAGATTTAATCAAACTAATATGATTTAACGCACTAATCGGACCATCGGTTAAAATTTTATGGTCTAAAAATTTAAGGTAGGCAAGTTCTTTATCGGCAACCTTTTTCGCTCGGCCCTTATTTTCT
>Ga0307380_10004973_pt1 | contig 17765 bp, 10 predicted proteins | sample UN3MG_FD_202239 | JGI IMG/M metagenome (GOLD analysis project Ga0307380, IMG submission 202239) | Soil microbial communities from Risofladan, Vaasa, Finland - UN-3 | ecosystem: Environmental > Terrestrial > Soil > Coastal area > Acid sulfate soil | place: Finland: Risofladan, Vaasa | collected...
AAACAGCCCTAAAACTGTCTGCGTGTTGCCCACATCTATGACCAGGAGCATACTTCTCCCTCTGCTATTGCCGTTGTGAAGCCGCGAGCCTGCTCGATGACCAATGCGCACTGCGCATTGACACCCCTGCACCGGCCGGCGACAACCTGGTTTGCTGACTTGACCTCCACGTGCCTCCCCACCAGAAGCCCCCGTCGGTTGTAACTTTCGACCATCGCTGCAAAATCGCCACACTTCAACCTCTGATACCATACGACGAAGGAGCCCAGCACCCCTGTAAGCAGCTCGGTCGGGCTGGCGGCGCCGAGCTCCGAAAGCCAGACCGCGCTTCCTTGCAGGTGGTCTGGGACGCCAGAATCGGGCCTTTCAACGTTTACGCCGATGCCCACCAGCGCGAGCCTCACGCGTTGATCGGACAGCTCCGTCTCGGTCAGCACGCCGGCTACTTTCTTCCCTGAAAGGTAGATGTCGTTGGGCCACTTGAGCTGGGGGCTTGCTCCGATGGCTAGCTCAATCGCGTCTGCAACGGCCAGACCAGCAGCGACCGCAAGCAGATGCGATTGCCCCGCCGGAATCTCTGGGCGAAGGACCAATGTGAAATAAAGCCCGCCCTCGGGAGAAAACCAAGGACTCGAAAACCTCCCTCGACCGGCACTCTGCCTCCCGGCGACGACGACAGTCCCCTCCGCCGCGCCCGACTTGGCAAGCTCCCTCGCCACGTCGCTCGTCGATAAGACCTCCTCGAACCACTTGAGCGAGAAGTTCAAAGGCCTCGAGACCGAACGAGCGCCATCGTGACAATCGGTGCTGTGCCTGTGCGCGCTCATCAGAGCTTCAGTCGGGTTATTGCATCATGAACAATGTTGTAGCGGCGGGCCGTCTCTGAGACGATCTCTTCGGGGAGCTCTTTCGCCGGCGGGTTTCTGTCCCAACCGCTTTCGATCAGGTATTGGCGGACGAACTCCTTGTCGTAGGGATCGCTCCTGTTACCTTTAGAGTAGTCCGACTTAAGCCAAAACCGCGAGGAGTCAGGTGTCAGCATCTCGTCCATCACGCAGACCTCGCCTCGGCGGTTGTATCCGAACTCAAACTTCGTGTCGGCGAGAATGAGCCCTGCCTGACGAGCCGCCCGCTGCCCGAACTGATAGAGCTCCTGCGACATTTTGCGCACTAGCTCCGCATCTTCCTTGCCGATATCAGCCTCCAGCGCCTCGAACCCAACCGGCGCGTCGTGGCCCGATTCTGCCTTGGTTGTCGGCGTGAAAAGAGGTTTAGCGATCTTGTCGCCAAACTTGAGGCCTTGCGGAAGCTCAACCTCACCTACACTGCCGCTCTTCTCATACTCCCTAAACGCTGAACCGCAAAGATGCCCCCGAACTATGCACTCAAACGGTATGGGCTTCATTCGTTCGACCATCATCGTCCGACCAGCGAGCACCTCGAGCGCGTCGTCTTCGAGGTCGATGAAATCCTGCGGCCTGGTCGAGACAAAATGGTTTGGGCAGACGTCCTTGGTCTCCCGAAACCAGAACTTCGAGATATTGGTTAAGACCTTCCCTTTTGATGGGATGTCGGTCGGCAGCACGACGTCAAATGCCGAAATGCGGTCTGTGGCGACGATCAGGAGGATATTCTCAGTGAAACGGAATAGCTCACGGACCTTGCCGCTCCTGACGTGTTGAAGTTCACTAACAGATTGCACGCTGCTCAAGATTCGCTCTGCATCCATTTGTTCGCTCCTTTCCTCACCCCATTACCTCGGCAGCAAGCTCCCGTCTTGCCCAACGAGGTCCTGACATTTCATCGTTATTATAGAATATGATGTGCCCTTCTTCGCGGAATCTGCCGCAGTCTCAAAATACCACCCGCTAGCATAGAACAGAAGCGTCTTCGTAGCAGCAGGCCCAAGGTCCGACAGCAGCGCTCGAACCGAGAGAACTACTCCGTCCTGACCAACGCAGAACTCGAGCTTGACCTCGCATCTCGCATCTGACGCAGAGAAGAGTGCGCCAAACGGCAATTTCGGCGCGAAGACGAGCTCAGGACACCCACATGCGTGATAGCCTGCGGCGATCGCAACGCCCGGAAGCGACTTGCCCATGTTGGACTCAAGGATGAGCAGGTCCTTGAAGGTGATGAGGCCGTCCCCGTCGAGGTCGCACCGCGAGTCCCAGTCCGGGTCTGATGAGTTTGCGCCAATTGCCTTCTCCATGAGGGACTTATCTCTTGTGTCAACTTGGCCCGAACCGTCGATATCCCCCAAAAGCTCCCGACCTTTGCCTGAATCGCCTGCCTTTTCGCCAATCGATGGCACGACAAGAAAAATCAGACACAACCACAGAAAGAACACGCAGCTCAAAGGCGTCAAACGGCGCCTCGTTTTCACTATGCTCATAATCGAAGATATCTCCCTATTCTCTGCCCTACCGGCCTGCCACATCACGGCCATGCTCCGATCAGGCCAGTTAGAGACCTTCCGAGATGATAGCATCCTGGGCTATCGCTCACCTGGGAGCTTGACCCAATTGCGTATTGTTGCCGCAGTCGCGTGACACGTCAACAGCTTATGGCCCCATGAGGGCACAGGAGTCTTCGTATTCTTTGATTAAGGAGTGTTGCCTTGTTGGCTCCGGGGCTGGGTCGTCGTCAAGAAAAAAACTCGTGCTTCGTAACCTTTGCTACTCTGCGAAGCGCTGCGTAGCACGAGCGCAGAGTAACAGTGGAATTAGGGTTGACGTGATGCTGCGTTTCGAATCCCCGAGGGGGGCCACAATAATAGCCGTAGGTGGAACCTGCGGAACCCGTTCACGCCGGTATCCTCGCCACCCCGAAGGGGTCGAACTGGTCTGATCGTGGAGACCGTGTGCAGCCCTTTCAGGGCTGATGATGTTTCATTCTGCCCTCGGTCCGTAGGCTGGGCCCGCGGCCGGCGCCTACGGCTATTCAGGTTGATCCCCTTTCGGGGATTCGTTTTGGGATGCGACCATCTGCTTACTGTGTGACACAGCGATTAGATCCGCTCTCGTTCACACAGGCATCCCTTCTTCCTAACGTTCTTCCTTGACCGACTACCTCGGCGCAATTCACACACGATACTTGTTCCTCTTTTATGAAGCTATACGTTCTCTTGCCCTTTCTCAAGCGCCTGGACCGCCAGTTTCAATAATTCCTGGCGACGATCAAGACTCACCTCAAGCTCAGTATCTCCAACCTGACCTTCACGACGCCCGCCTCGAGCATGTCGAGCTGTTTGGCGGCGCCAAGCGATAGGTCGATTATCCTTTTTTTCTTGTCTATGAATGGCCCCCGGTCGTTTATGCGGACGACGACGCTCCGCCCGTTCTCGAGGTTAGTGACCCTGACAATTGTGTCGAACGGTAGCGTCCTGTGCGCCGCTGTCATGGCAAACATGTCGTAGGTCTCGCCGCTCGCAGTCCGGCGCCCGTGAAACTTGCCGCCATACCATGAGGCGCAGCCATACTGGACGCCTTTCTTGATCTTTGTTGAGTGGTGAAAGCAGCATCCGAGAGCCAGAACTAGAGCCAGCGCAACGGCCAAACTACCGCAGAGCCTGCTCTTTCGGCTTGGCATACAGAGCCTCCTACGCGTTGTTCATAGCGATGAGTTGTTCTAGGCTTTTGCACATTACTATGAGTGATCCTGCATTTATGTTCAACTTTCGGACGGAACGCAGCCGCCCATGCCGGGCTTGTAAGTCACCGTGAAAGTATTTCTGCTGAGTTGGGATGTGGCTCGATGGGTCGGCCTGGTCTTGGCGCGAGTCGCTTTAGGTCGTCGCCAGTTTGAGTAGCTCCGCAGAATGCAGAGGAAAAGGGGGCGACCATTGGGCAGGCCGCCCCGTGATCAAACGCCAATTGACGTGCCCCGAAGCCGACCGAAGCTGGCCGTGCCGTGCGGGAAACCGAAGTCTCGTGCCTCACGCGGGCTATGTCTTGGCGTCAAACTGAACGCAAAGTTGTCCTCCGTCCTTGGGTCTGGGCCCATAGTCGGCAAGCTCTTTCTTGAGCACATCGATAGTCTGCACGAAACGCGGGTCGCTCTTGAGCATGAAGACAACGCGGCCGCAAGAGTGCATCGCGGCCGCATGGCTCATCCCAGAGAAGCTCCTACCTATGCTTGGATACGACTCCCTGAGCAGCTCACGGCAGAGAAACATCGCCACCTGCCTCGCTCGGACAATGTTCCTGGCTCTGCTGCGGGAGAGAAGGTCATCAGTCCTAAGCCCATAATACAGGGCGACCTTGTTCTGAATAACTTCGGTCGAGAGCTTTTCTTGGGAGTTCAGTTTCCCGTATCCGTTAAGAGCCGCCTTTGCCGATTCGAGCGTAAGGTCGAGGTGCTTCCACTCGGTATAGGCCTTCACTCGTGTCAGCAAGCTCTCTAGCTGGCGCACATTGGAAGGTGCTCTGCTGGCCATGTAGTAGGCGATCTCTTCAGGCAGATCGAAACTCACCTTCTCAGCCTTCTTCAGAAGAATCCTCACTCTGACCTCGAGGTCAGGCGGTGCAAGGTCAACGACCAGCCCCGATCCGAGCCTTGAGAGCAGCTTGTCTTGAACAAATTGAAGGCCTTCGGGATGCCGATCGCAGGAAACAACTATCTGACGACCGAGATCGTAGAGCGCGTTGAAGGTATGCAGTAGCGACTCCTGCGTCGTCTTCTTGGCCTGAATGAACTGTATATCATCGATCAGGAAGACATCCTGATTGCGGTATCTGGCCCTGAAACCGGGCATCTGTCTGCTGCCAATCGAGTCGACCAGGTCGTTAGTGAAATCCTCGGCCGTCTCGTAAAGGACCGACAGAGCTTGATGATTATGGCGGATGTAGTGTGTTATCGCGGACAGCAAATGCGTCTTGCCAACCCCGTCCTGGCCATATATGAACAACGGATTATATGCTTTTGAAGGGCTCTGAGCCACCTTGACGCAGGCCGCGTGAGCAAACTCGTTGCACTCGCCCAAGACATAATTGTCAAACGTGAAATCGCCATTGGTATGAGGAAGTGCCGGCCCCTGCCTCAAGCTGTGAGCAACGGGCGCTTTGTGCAAAGACCTCTGCACAGCCGGCGCCTTCTCCTCAACGTCGTGCACCCCGTTGAGGCTTATCTGGACCTCGACATCGCGACTGCATATATCCCCTGCGGCCACCCTTATCAAAGAGAGATAGTTCTCGTTGACCCAATTCCGATGCGAGTCGTTCAGAACCGTGAGGCGCAGCACGCCCTTCCTGTATCCCTCGTAGTGCATGCTCTTGATCCATGTCTCAAAGCTGTGCCGGTTGATCGTCCGCTTTACGCGCCGAAGGACGCGGACCCACACGTTGTTCACTTGCGCAAGACCTCCAACCTGGGAAACGATCGCTGAGATGTAAGACCAGAAACTAAAAGCATGACTTCAACCAAAGAAGATGCCCCGCACCCCCCGTGTGTGAGCGGCTAGGGCTTGTGTAGGCTAGAGCTGCGCCCCCAAAGCCAGTCTATGCCATGACTAGCAATATGTGGTTTATCAACGATATGGGCAAAAACGCGAAAGAAGTCCAAACGAAAACTTGTAGCAATTCTTGCTGCTTTCATCACATCTTAAGATTAGTCTTCTATCCGGAATGTTCAAGAAATCTCCCGGCAGATTCTCAAGCGCTGCTCTATTGGATTGTGGTAGATTTGACCGGCTTGCAACATGTATTGGTATTAGTGATGAGTCCATCAAGATTTTGTAAATAGGCATGTTATTTACAGCCGTAAGCTTGCTGTCATCGTGAAGCTGAAAAAATGGGTCTGGATAGCTGAGGCGCTAGCGCTGGCGATTGTCGTTGGGCTTGTCGCTTTCCGTTCTTCGTTTGGATTCTCGTCCATGATAACGCTCGACGGGGCTTCATACCCGCGCCGTGACCTGTATGGCCCGCCCGCATTTGTGTGGACGCGAGACCTCTCTGGAAACCTCAGCCATCTCTTCCAATCGGAATACTCCCACCTCCTCAAGGTCACCTTCTCCGTTGACGGACGTCTTGTTGCGCCGTTGATTCGCCATGGCCCCCCGGAGGTGAGATGCAAGCTCTTTGAACTCCCCCAAAAGCCTGAACATGTCAACCTCACGCACCAAGCGAGTCCGGCCTCGTTGTTTTGGGCGGCCGCTGTCTGCCAGAAGAAATACTCCAAGCGAACCATTGTCACTCAGACAAAGGACCTACTGGGCAACGTATTCAAAGGGACTAAGACACCTCTTGCTCATATAGCGGGCCAGATGTTCGCGGCCACACAGAACGGACTCTGCCGGATAACCGCGGCACTTGGCTGCGGGCCGAATCCGAAAGGTGGGAAGCTCATGTTTCACCTCTTTGCAGCGGATGACCGTGATACCGATCTTTTCACTGAAGAGATCGATGTTAACAGTATCGGCCAGGAACAGAGAGTAAGCTTCGAGTTCGAGCCTATCAAGGACTCCAAGTTCAGGTCCTTCGGGTTCTATTTCACGTCTCCAGATTGCGATCCTGGCAGCGCCCCAAGGGTCTTGGCCGCCCGTAACAACATCGAGCCCAACGGCGAAGCCTGGATCAACTACCGATCGCAACCTTTTGATCTGGTGTTCAAGGCTCAATACTGCGGGGCGCAGGACGAGCCGCTGCCGATTCCGTTTGGGATCACCTTGACGCAGCTTGTGGACGTTGACCTCAGGGATTATGACCCAATAAGGGTGGGCGAGCCCGTCTATCTGGGCGGCGACAAGAGGCAATACTCGGCAGCATATACCTTTCCCGCCATCGCAGACTCCTCGACCAAATACTACCTTATGCTCGTGCAGATCAACGGTATCTCCGTCCCATGCGGACGCTTCCTGTGCAAGCATTCTGCCGGCACGCTCCTGGAGACAATGCGCCACGTCGTCCAGACTCTCATGATCGATAAGCCGCCGTGTGTCAAGAGGCAGCACATCGTCATTCTGGCCTGCGTTCTGTTCTTTCTGCTGGTTGTTTTCGTCAACTGGATCGGGCTACCATATTTCTGCGCTGAAGTCCCTCGCTCGGGGAATATCGCCAACCCGCCAAGCACGCTCCACGACTCCTCTGTTGACAGGACGCAAGCGCGCGAGCAACCTCGAAACTCAGAGGAGGTAACCAATTGAACATAGGCCTTTGCGGTTTCCCGAAGGTCGGTAAGACCAGCGTCTTTGAGGCGGTAACGGGGCTGCTGTCCGACGCACACGCCCATTCCACCAACCTGGCTGCCGTCCCTGTCCCTGATCAGCGACTCGACAGGCTTTTTGCGGACTTCCCAAAGTCCAGAGAAGTCCAGGCCAAGATCGAGTATTTCGACCCGTATCTGCACGAACCAAGCCCTGAGGACGCCATCGGGCCAAGCCTGAACGCCGTCAAGGGCGCCTCGGTGCTCGGGCTTGTCGTTCGTGGATTCGAGAATCCGAACGTGCCATACATCTTCCAGACCATAGACCTGAAGCGCGCCGTCGCCGTGTCCGTCGAGAGAATGTTTGAGGCAGACATCGTTGTCTGCGAGCGACGCGTCGAGAAAATCGACGTCATTTATCTAAAGGCCAAGTCCGACGACCTCGAGAGGGAGCGAGCGATTATCGTCAAGTGCCTCGACCACCTGAGAGGCGCCTCGCCGCTGTCCCGGCTCGAGCTTTCCCCAGAGGAGCGGGCCGCCATTCAGAGCATCGAGTTCTTGACGGCCAAGCCACTTCTGATCGTTCTGAACGTTGACGAGAAGGATGCCTCGACCGAAAGGCTAAAGAAAATTGCAGCCGACTTCAAGCCTCTGGCGCCTCAATACGCCAGCGTAGTCGCGCTGTGCGCCAGATTGGAGCGGGAGCTGCTCGAGCTGGAGGAGGAAGACCGTGCGATGTTCATGCAGGACGCCGGGCTGGCCGACCTGGCCAAGGAGCGCATCATTCGGGCGTCATACGACGCCACTGAGACGATCTGTTTCTTCACAATCGGCAACGATGAGGTCCGGGCGTGGCCGCTTAGGGCAGGCACGACGGCCATCAAAGCCGCTGGCACAGTCCACACGGATATGGCCCGTGGGTTCATACGGGCGGAGGTCATCGCCTTCGATGACTACGTGAAGGCTGACTCTATGCGCGAGGTCAAGGCGCAGAAGTTGAACCGCCTCGAGGGCAAGGACTACGTCGTCGCGGATGGCGACATCATTGAGTTTAGGTTTCACGTTTGATGCTGTGTGGTTGAGGCGCACCGTGTTCGACGACTGGCCTGAAAAAACGCATGATTCAGTTGGGATTTGAGACCACAATATCGTCCGTCGCGATGTTGCTGCTGAGAATGTCGAACCGGCCCTCGAGCGTGAAACCGATCAGCACGGCGTATTCTCCAGGTTGGTTCGGCGCAGGACCTATGTCGATGTAGCCCATGTAGAGCGGCGATCTTCGCCTGGCCCAGAGACCTGCGATGACTGGCTTGATCTCGCCGGAAGGGCCGGGCAAAAAGAGCAATTCGCCTGACTGCTTGTTCTGATATGCGATATAGAGGTCGGCTAAGATACCCACCCAGGACGCGTTCCTGACGAGGGCGTTGACCCCGACCGGTGTGCCCGGCAGGTAGGAGTCTTTTGTGCACTCGAAGTCCAGTCCAATGCCGTCCCAATCATTGCGCATCATAACGACCATCTCGTTGGTGATAACGTAGAGGTTCTCGAAATGGTCGAACACCATGTCCTGCACGCGACCAGTCAAGAAAGGGCATGTGTAGTGCGTCCACTGACTCCGATCGAACCTGGCTATTTGGCCGTTTCCGATAACACACCAGGGATTCCCAAACCGGTCGATCGCAATCCGCAGAACGGGGCCGTTCGGGATAGGCGCTCCCTCATCAATGATGTTGTGGAGGCCTCCGTCGGTATGGTGGTATAGGTCTCCATCGTCACCAAGCGCCCAGGCCAGCCTCTCGCTGTAAGGTTCGACCTGCCGGAGCCAGACGTCGTCGTTAATGGGGAATGACTCAATCCGAAGCAGCTGCCAGCCGGCGCCGTTTTCTTGGTAGTATAGACCGTCCGAGCAGCTTGCCCAACGGTGTGTGCCCCTCCAAGCATCTATCTCATATACGGCTCGTCCGGTTGGTCTATCGAGCCAATCGCCTCCTCCTAGCCGCCAGTTCGTGCGCTGGAGTCCATCTTCTGGACCTGACGAGAGAACCCACGTGTCGTCCTCAAAGCACGTCGTAAACTGCCAGTCGGAGTACGAATAGCGCATTTCGATTTCGTGATACTCCTCATCGCGCACGTAACCCAGGTTCCAGCTCTCACCGAGAAGCACGATGTTGTCCGGGCCTGCGCAGACGCTCCAAATCCCTTCCGGAACTGGGACCTTCGACCAACTTGTCCCGTCCCAGCGCCTCATCTCGGGGTCAACTGTGTATCCGGTGTTGCAGACGTAGAGGCGATTGCGCCCGTCGATGGCGGAGCACCGATCGCTGCAGGACAACCTGGTAACACCAGTGTCAGAGACAAGCTCCCAAACCTCGTCGCCCGGAACGGGGAATGTGTAGTATTCTGCGGTTGCGGTAACGCAGAACAGCAGCGGAATAATGACTGCAACAATTGACCTGACGAATCTCATGGCGCCTCCTTCTAAATAGGCATTGATGTCTCGAGGATGACTGCAGTGGACATGATTCGTGATTAACCAACGTTTTAGTCACGGGCGCCAGTTTGTGACGAAGTTGATGTTCTCCATGTCAGCGCTGCACAAGAACTCCATCGTTTGTGGCTTGGTGAGGGCTACGGCGAACCAGAATCTGGCCTGTCGGTTGATCGGCGGGCTGTCGGTCGGCAGCGTCAGCTCCGCGAAGCTCTCCAGCGTCCATCGCGTCCCGTATGGAATGTGAAAATCCGTCAGGCCGGGGGATACCCCGGGCTGCCAAGTAGGCCAGGAGTAAATGTTTCCATCGATATCCCACATCACCAGATAGAAATCGACGTCTGTGCTGCGCCCCATGTTTTCACCCGCGACTGTAAGCGACAGAGAGTCGCCGGGGTAGAACCAGCTCTGGGCGAGAAAAAGATCGATGTACATAGAACCATAATCTGCGATGGCGGTCAGGCCCCAGCCACTAATATACAACACGCCCTCTCCGCCTATCACCGGTTCTGAGGCTCCGCCTATCTCCGTGCGCCAGTTCTCTGTTCCATCTGGCTGAAACGAGAAAAGCGTATCACTGGTTCCCCCAGCAATGGCTCCTACGTATATGGTGCCGTTCGCGCCTATCGCGATGTTATTCCCTGGCGAGCCAGGAATTTCGAGTGACCATTTCAGATCCCCGGCCGAAGTGAGCGCGAAAAACAGACTCTCGTAGGGTGGATTTGGCGTGGACACGTACCAGGGCTTGTCTGCCAGAAGATAGATGGTGCCCTCCTCCGATGTGCCCAGGCAGGGATCGCCGGCGACCGCCTCATCGTAGGGAACGAAGCTCATTCCGGTGCTGAAGCTCCAGTTGAGTTCGCCGTTTGGGCCGTAGCAGTAAAGAATGCCCTGAGAGAGGGAATAGAAAATGACCGAGGAGTCGGAGGCAGCTAGAAGATCGCTAACCTCGAATCCCGAGACTGCCTGTTCCCATAGCAGGTTGCCCTTGGAATCAAGAGCCAGAAGCCGTCCATCCTCCAAAGACCAATAGTCCTCGAGCACATACACATTCCCATTCGGCGCCACAGCGGGTTCACGAACCTTCCGGCCGTCCGTATAATACTCCCACTTGACATCGCCTTCCGTGCTCAAGGCGCAGAATGATGACACTGTGCACGCGTAGATAGTCCCGTCTGGCCCAACCGTGATGTTTTGGACGCCAGGACCTCGCCATTTGAGCTCCCCCCGCGATGAGAATGCGTGCAAAGCGCCGCAAGGCACATACACTGTCCCGTCGTTGCCCAAGGCAACTGACGAAGGAAGGTTGCAGTCTTGAGACCACTTGAGCGCCCCGGAATTGTCGAGAGCAAAAAGCCCGTTCGGGAAAGCGACAGCGTAAATGGCGCCATCCTCCGCGACTACAACCGGCCCGGACAAAAGTTGGTCCGACAAGGTCCTCCAGGCGATGTTCGCGCGACTTGGCCCGTTGAACTTACTCTGACACGTGTGCCGGCAGTCGTGCATCATCATCTGCCAGATCGGCTCGCCCGCCAATGATACGGCGCTCGCCAGGGCCGCTATCACAATTCCGGTGATTATCACTGTTCTTCGCATTGCTCAAACCTCCCCTGTATTACGGCTTAGCACCTAAAACTGTGATCAAGTATTCGCCAATGCTGAGAATATCGGTCTGTAGCTTAAATGTCAACGCGAGCCGGGACCTGATATTGCCCTGGCGAATGAGGCGCGGCGCCGATGTCAGCAAGGCTATGGAACTCGCCACCCTCGTGGAGAAACAGGCGGGCGGCTCCGCCTCGATGGCAATGGGAGTCGAGAAGCGCCCGGCGAACGGTGTCATCGCCTCTACGCCAGCCTTAGGGGGTGTGTGGCAAGCAGCCCCACACCCCCTACATCACATTTGAATAGCGCCGGACGCTATCTACTCAAAGACCCACGTTGCTGAGGCGATATCGCCCTCAATCTGCATATCGTAGTTGTATGGATTTAGCACAGCGGCATAGAACACATACTGGCCCTTGGGCAGCGCATTGCTGAACGGAACCCGCAGAATCTCGATTGGGCCTATTGCGGCAGCCTCTGCAACTCTGATGAACACAGGCTGCGGTTCCATCGAGAACCCAGGATAGAACAGGAACGTCCCGTCAGGCAGAACGACCGCCCCTAAGAGATCGACCGCGAGCGCTGGGCCTGGATTCTGTATGCCAAACGAAATCGCCAGTTCCTCGCCGGCGTGAACGCTGAACTTGTCCGCAGAAACCGACAGCTCCGGGCCCCTATAGCCGGCAACGCCTGTGCCTGTGACCTCGATCCGCCCTGCCAACCAATCTGGGTCATTGGAACTCACCCCTATACCCTCATTGTAGAAACCCGACTCCGTTGGGCTGAACGTAACCGTCATTTCAACGGAGCTGCCCGGCAACACCCAAAACGGATACCAGGACACATCCTGACCGTCCCCAAACGGCTCAGGGGTGACCATGCGGTAGATGTAAAGAACTACTGCCCCGTCGTTCCGAGCAGTGATGGTCATCTCTTTCGTCGAGCCCACCGGCACTTCACCAAAGTCGAGAATCCGGGGACTCACGTTGAGAACCGGATAATCATCGTCACCGATACTTCCTACACCGCTGAGTGTAATCGTCAGCTGTGGAGAGCCCGGGTCGTTGCTGTTTACATGCACTTCCCCTGTCTCATCGCCCTCGCCGGCCGGATGGAAAGTTACGCTGATCCGCTCGCTTCCGCCAGGCGCGATGACAATCGGGAACGATCCATTATAGAAGGCGCCAAAGACGGTGGGCGTCGAACTCTCTACATCAAGGGACGAGACCTCGAGATCAGCAGTTCCCACGTTTGAGATCTCAACGCTTAAGTCCGCAACACCTCCAAGATGGACAACGCCGAACCTAATGTCGTCGTGGCTCAACCTAATATCCGGCCCGCCTGCGCCTGAGACGCCCTCTCCTGTCGTGGCAACTCTATAACTAGGGTTCTCGGGATCGTTGGATAGAATGGCAAATCTGCCCGGATAGGAGCCAGGGGTGGGGGGGGTGAACCTCCGGACCATCTCGGTAGATTCGCCGGGCTGTAGAACGTGAGGGTACCATGAGGGCGCTTGCCCATCAGTGTATGCCGTCTGCGAGCCCACAGTCTCCATCCCGGTAATAATCAGGTCCGCGCCACCCACGTTAGAGACGGTAACGCTCCTTTCAGCAGTTGTGCGCACCGTGACCCTGCCGAAATCCAGCCTATCCGGAGTGACATGGATACTGGGTCCACCCCCGGTAACGCCGGTGCCAGTGCAGGCGACTGTCGTGGCGCCTGGACTGGTCAGGTCCGTGTAGAAATCGTTGTGGCGGATAACGAAGAAAGTACTGTAATCACTCGCCGCGGTCGGCTTGAAGTTGATCCTGATCGTCATCGTCCCGCCGTTTGGTGGCACCACATGCGGATAGTAGCTCGCTCCTCGCGCGTCGCTGAATACGGACACCATCTGCTGATTCTGCACGCTATAGATGACCAGATCAGCTCCGCCAATGTTGGTTACAGTGAAGTTGCCCGCTTTCGTCTCACCAAGTGTTACCGTGCCAAAGCCGAGATCTTGAGGCGCAACCCGAATGCTGGGGTTTTGCATTGACGCAGCGCCCTGTCCAGTCAACGTGACCTCAACTAGAGGCTCATCCGGATCGTTGCTCGTGATAGCCAGGGTCGCATTAAACTGGCCCAGGCCAGGAGGCGAGAACGAGACATCGATCAGCTGGCTTGCCCCTGCGGCAATTGTCATCGCGCCCGCCGTGCTCGTGAAGGCTGGAATCATGGTATCGATCAATATATCAGAGATGTTCAGAGGCAAAAGGCCAACGTTCGACACCTCGATATACGCAGTTACAGTTCGGCCTAGAGCCGGAGGCAGTGTTCCGAAGTCGATCGACATCGGCGAGACGCTGATATCCGGCTCGTTGAGCGCATAAATCGTCTGGCAATCCGGCTCGAGCGGTCCTCTTTCAACGTTCCCAGCGTTGTCAACGCCGATCGTGTAGAAGTAGTAACTGCCCTGGCCGTCTTTCGGCATAAACGTTATCTGCCCCCTCGGACTCGTGCGGGTTATACGACTGCTCTCGAACTCGCCGTTCTCAAACTTATACCAGAGCGTCACACGAGCAAGGCCGCTCGTGATCTCATAAACGTTATAGTCGATCAGTATCTTCGGCTCATAGACTGTTCCGGGCGAAGTGCAGAACGACGCAGGAGGCGTTACGTCATAGATGACGCTGCAATCCGGCTCATCCTTGAGCGCCTCGACGTTACCGGCCCTGTCGTCTGCCCTCGTCTGGAGGTCATAGAAGCCCTCGCCGTCCTTCGCCCAAAGGCTAAACGTGCCCTCAGCAAGGTCCATCCTGACGCCCGAATCCTGCCAATCGCCGAACTCAACGCCAGCATATCTCTTGAACCGATACCACAGACAGGTGCCCCTGACGCCGCTGCCATCTATGGAAAAGGAAATGTCGGGGTCTTCGGCGTCGAACGCTATCGAAAGCGGCGACTTGTTTGCGTAGGTGCTGCTAGTGCACGTCGAGACCGGCGCGGTGGCATCGTAAAGAACAGAACACTCCATATCCTTGGCTGCCTCAACGTTTCCGCCGGAGTCGGTCGCGAGCGTGAAGAACGAGTAAATACCCTCGCCGTGCATAAGCTCGAAGTCAAAAGCGCCGGTGCCTGCCGTCATCGAAAGGCCGCTGTCCTCCGGAACGCCGAAGTTGAAGCTGAACCACAGGCTCACCGTTACGGAACCAAGCCCCTCATCACCAGCCAGGAAGGTAACGGTAACCTCCGTCGCGTTCGTCACGCTTGGGCAACTGCACTGAGAGAACGGCGCTTGCGTGTCGAGTATCGTTACCGTGTCCGGCATGTCGGGAATCCGCTCCCGATGCCCGGCCTCATCCACGCCGACTGTGTAAAACGCGTACTCGCCATCGCCCAAAATCGCGTCAAACGAAAACGCTCCGCTCGACTCATACCCCACGAGGCCCGTGTCCGTGAACTTCGCTCCGTTGTAGCTGCTGAAGAGCTTCGTCCTGTTCACGCCCGAGACTGCGTCCTGCGCCTCGTAGGCTATACTGATCACCGCGGACGAGGCGATCTCACCGGACGAGCAGCTGGAAACTGGCGCCTCTCTATCGAGAAGAACGACCGCGTCAGCTGTGTCAGGAACATCCTCTATATTGCCAAGGTAATCCTCGGCCGTCGTGTAGAAGCCATAGGCGCCGTCCCCATCGTAGAGCCTGACTTCAAACACGCCTTGGTCATTCCCATGACGAGAAAGTCCAGTATATTCCCAATCACCATCGTTGAACCTCTCGAAGAGCTTGACCTCCTTGACGCCGTTGTTCAGCTCCAAGACGTGGAAACCAACCTGAATCTCGTTGAAGGTCGCAATGGCCGGCGCCGAACAGTGCGATTCTGGAGCCTTGACGTCGAAGTATATCGAAAGCACATCCGGAAGCCCCGCAGGAGGCTCCACGTTCTCGGCCGCGTCAACGGCGACCGTGTAGAACTCATACGTTCCATCACCCAAGAGCGGGACGAACGTGAACATCCCGGAGCTGCCCGAGCCCTTCTTGGGGTGCATCGCCCAGTCTCCAAAGGCCAGGCGATACCAGAGTTGAACCTCGACAATGAGGTTGCTGTCAACAACATCATAGTTCAATAGAATCTCGGTATCCGTCAGGCTGTTGAGCGTGCAGGTCGATTCTGGGGCTGTTGCATCATAGACCACCGAGGCCTTTGCCGTGCTCGGGCCCAGCTCCACGTTCCCTGCATTGTCCTCGGAAACTGTTGTGAAATCGTATTTGACCTCTCCAGTTGCTGAGGTGTCGAACTCAAACGTGCCCTCAGCCCCGGTGGATGAAAGCCCGCTATCAATCCAGTCGCCCGAGCCGATACGGTAGTAAAGAACCGTCTCGTTCAAGCCACTTAGCCCGTCGTAGCCTCTGAACTGGATGGGTATAGTCGAATCGCTCGTGTAGTCGCCGTCAGCGGTAAGCCAGCAGCTCGAGACTGGGCGAATCATGTCATAAATTGTGGTCGTGTCCGGCTGGGTGCTCGCCGTAGGCCTCAGCTCCTCGTTCCCAATCGCATCGATCGCGACGGAGTAGAAATCGTAAGTCCCATTACCGAGGTTCACGCCGAAGTAGATCGTGCCCCCTGACGCCTGCTTGGCCTGGCCGCTGCATGTCCATGCGCCGCCGTTGTATCGATACCACAGAACGGTCTGGAAGATGCCATTCACGGCATTGCTGGTGAACTGAACAGGGATTGGCATCGCATTATCGTATTCGGGCGATGTGCAGGATGATTCGGGATATGCGGTGTTGTATAGACAGGAGCAATCTGCCGACGCTGGTGCACCCTCAACGTTGCCAGCGTAATCCTCGGCGATCGTGTAAAACTCGTAGATGCCCTCTTGCGTCGGGACGAAATTAAACGTCCCTATCTCGGCATATCCTACAAGCCCAGAATCAGTCCAATTGCCCCACGTGCCGCCAGAACTGTAGCGATACCAAAGCGACACGGACTTCACACCGCTCTTGTTGTCTCTGGAGACCCACGTAACGGGAATAAGCGGGCTCGTAACCTTGGCCGGACAGTCGCATGACGATTCGGGCGCCCTGGGGTCGGGGACCCACTCGTCAAAGACGAAGAGCTCGTGCCCGACCGTGATGTAAACGAATCCGTAGGAGTCGAGCGAAGGACTGGAATCGACCGGAATCCCGAAATCATAGCTCCAAAGTAGCGACCCATCGGGATTGAGACAGTAGAAGAACCCGTCGTCGCTGCCGAAATAGATACGACCGGCGATGTCAACAGCGGGCGAAGAGTGGATTGGACCACCCGTCGCATATTCCCAAACCGCAGCACTGGGCGAGGCGGGATCGACGCAATACAGCGAACCGTCTTCTGATGGGATGAACACCATGCCCACGTCGGGGTGGACGGCGACGGAGCCCACGATAGGCCCGCCCGTCGCGAAGTTCCATAGATTGCCGCCAGAATTCGTGTCAAGCGCGTACAGAACTCCATCCATACCGCCCACGTAAAGCTCCGCATCATCATGGCTCAGCGTCGGCGCAGCTGTTAAGATCACGGGTGGAACATGGCTCCGCCACCGGAGCGACACTGCCGAACGTGGATCAATGCAAAACACGTTGAAAACATCAACATTGCCCTCGGTTGTGAAATAGACGAAGCCTTCAGAATCGATCGCTGGGCTGCCAACAACCCGACCCGACACAGGAGGCGGAGGCGTGAAAGGATAGCCCATAATGGCCAAGCCTGAATCTGCGACCGCCGCAGCAATGGACGAATCCTCCAGCCCGAAAAAGGCGGCACCAGTATCTGAAATCGTGGGCGGCGCCGTGATCTCAGCCGGCAAAGGCGTTGACAGCGCCCAGTTCAAGGCTCCGTCGGGCCCGACCGATGACACCATGCCACCCCGAAGCGCCAGAACCGCGTTGCCCGCGTGGTCAACGACTGGACCCCAGTCCGACGCCAAGCCCGTCGGATACTGCCAATCGAGGCGCCCGTTCGGCAGAACTGCATAAAGGGTGCCATCCGTAGCGGAAACAAATATCCGGCCGGTCTGATCGAGCGAGGCGTAGGCATTGAGGTCAAACTGGCCGAACGTCCGGGCCCACTCGACTTTGTTCGTCGTCGGGCCTTCCGCGTTCATGTAGCCCCTGTGGCCTTTGTCGCAGCCCACCATCGGCCAGAGCTCGCTGCAAACAGCGATGTAATAATATGACCCGATCTCCCCAGATGTGTGCTGTCTAACCTCGACGTAGTAGGTCCCGGTCTCTTCGCAGAAGAACTCCACGCTTCCACTCTGGCCCAGGCCAGGAACATCGTCGCTCCCAATAAGTGTCAAGCTGCCGCAATCGCCGGAGTAAACATAAATGTCCGGGTCGGTGATGTATGGTTCGATGTCGTAGGTAAAGACTCGATAGGTAATGCCTCGAAGCCCATCGAACTTCAGCCAATCGATGTCATCGTGAGGCGCAAGCGTGTGGCGTTGCGCAACGCAATCGGCGCCAATCGAGCTGGCATCTCCGCAGACGTCATCGTCCTCGTATTGGTCAAC